>ERZ779874.2086-NODE-2086-length-17445-cov-3.476423_pt1 | contig 17445 bp, 15 predicted proteins | sample MGYA00511031_ERZ779874 | MGnify/ENA primary metagenome ERZ779874 (study PRJEB29588, sample SAMEA2156850) | human gut metagenome | biome: human gut; feature: human-associated habitat; material: faeces | place: Denmark | collected 2008/2010 ...
TATCGACGCTTATCGCCTCGGTAACGCCCTGAGGAACGGAAGCCGAGCCGCCGTGACCGACTTCTTCAAAAACAGTGATATGCTGATAGATTTTGCGGGCGGGCTTTTTGTCGGTTTCCTTTAAATATTTTGCAAAGCCAAGCAGGATGCCGACACTCAGCTTATCGTCGAGAAAACGACTCTTAATGTAGCCGGATTCCGTTACGGTCGTGCGGGGATCGAAGCAGACGATGTCGCCGGTCATAATGCCGAGGGCTTCGGTATCCGCCTTGCTTTCCACAGGCTCGTCCAATACGACCTCCATTGCATCATAGGAACGGGCAGTGTCATTGTAGCTGCCGTTTACATGGATCGAGGCGTTTTTTAATTGGAACGTGCCGGAATAAACCTTGCCGCTTCTGGTGTAAACGCGGCAGTTTTCCGCCTCTGCATTGTTTGGATTCATGCCGCCGAGAGCACTCAGCATCAGACGTCCTTTTTCGTTGATGCTGCAAACCATACCGCCCAGGGTATCCATGTGCGCTTCCAGCAAAATCGGTGCGTCCGCAGGATCGTCCGCCTGGTCAGGACCGTCATTGACACATACAAAAATGCCGCCCTTGTTGGTCAGCTTTGCATCATAGCCCAGCTTTTTATATGCTCCGAGGACATACTCCGCCGCGTGTGCGGTAAAGCCGGTCGGACTGTCAATGGAAAGAATTTTTTTGGCCTGTTCTAACATATAAGATGTTATATCGTTCATCTCTTCCTCTCATTTCTGCGCACGTTTTTTGCGCATGTCGAGTTTGTGTCAAGTGCGCGCAGACACAAATCTCGTTTATTCCTCTGCAACGAGAAAACGGTTTGAGTGATCGCAGAGGAAGAACGTATCTCCGGCATAGAGCTTTTCGGAGACGTTCGGGGCGAGCTTTTTCCCATTTCCAAGAAAGGTTCCATAGGAGGAACCGAGGTCGGTCAGGACGAAGCAGCCTTCCCCCGGATTGTAGGAAAGCTGGCAGTGGCGGCTGCTGATGCCGGGCGTGCTCTTTTCATAAACGATGTTGCAGAACGCAGGATCTCTGCCGATGGTAACCTTTCCCTTGAGCAGGTCGAAGCTCTGCCCTGCGTAGTAGCCGGTCATTCCACGCAGGATCGCATGAGCACTGGAGCTGCCTGCCGCACCGGAGTGTACAGGATTGCCGTTTAAGCCGCTTGCTGCGCCATTCGCCAGACCGTCGCCCAGGCCGCTGCGGCTATTTGTAACGCTGGCTGCAGCCTTCCTTTCCTTCCAGAAGAAAAACGTGCCCGCTGCGATCAACAGAATGCCGGGTAGGAGCAGCACAGCACTGCCGGGACCGTGGAACAGGGAAAAACCGGAGCCCGAAAGCGTGTAGGGAATGCACTCAACATCCAGGATTTTCGTCAGCTCGTTGATGATGATGGCATAGTTCATGCCAAGGCTCAGCCCGGTATTGGGATCAATGGCGCCTGCAACGTTGATACCGATCACGTTTCCGTTTTCGTCGACCAGAGGACCGCCGGAGTTGCCGGGAGCGATGGAAACGTCCATCTGAAATGCCTCATAGGTGGAAAAAGAGGTGGTTGTGCGTTTGCTGATGATGCCTCGGGTGATTGTAATATCGTCTATATCGTAGGTGGCAAAATCCTGACGCTGGGAGGAATTGCCGGGATAGCCGAGCGCGTAGGCGGTGTCGCCGATCTTGATGTCGCCGGAGTCGCGCAGCGTCAGGGCAGTCCGTTTATCCGTCGGGGAGGGCAGCTGCAGGATGGCGATATCCTTTTCCTCCTGAGGGGAAAAGTAGACGACCTTGGCTTTTACATAGTCGTTTTCCGCTGCGGAAAAAAAGACATCAATTTCCCCTCCGTAAAGACTGGAATCATAGCGGGGATAGGTATAGGCTTTATTGACGACATGCCCGTTTGTCACGATGTACTGAATCGGCTGTCCGGGCGTGCCGATGGCCCAGCCGGTTCCCATTCCGGCTTCGCTGTTTCCTTCGTTGTCATAGACTGTCGCATAGACCATGACGATACCGTTTCTGGATTCATAGGGATCCTTAGAGGAGCTTTTGGTCAGCCCTGTGATGCCGAAAATGGATGAGACAGCACCGATCAGGATTAGCACAAGGGCGATCAGCTGTTTAGAAGAGAGTTGTTTGGTTTTCATTCAGTATTCTCCTTTTCCCCGTAATAATGTAAAACGATTGCGGTATAGTTATCCTGTGTGGGAAGTGCGGCTTTTCGGATTGCTGCTTCGAGCGCGCTGCAGCAGTCCTGAACCGGAAGCTCCATCGCCTCGCGGATTTGTTTCAGGGTCAGTGGATCGCTGATTCCGTCGGAGCATAACAGCAGGGTATCGCCCGGAAAAAGGGAAAGTGGAATGTGGGTGCGGTCCAGCGTGACCTCCTCCTTCCCGATATATTGGGAAAGTGCGCCTGCCTGAGGGTCAGAAAAAGCTTCATCGATGGGAAATGCACCGTGAAAGGAACGCAGCAGCAGGTCCTTTTGAAATTCCTGTCGGGTGTTTAATGCATAGAGCTGATGTTCCCGGAGCAGAAAAAGGTCGCTGTCTCCGACGCTCCAGAAGTGCAGTTGATTTCCCAAAATCCAGGCAGCGACAAGGGTGCAGCCGCCGTGGCCGTAAAACTGTTGATAGATCTTCCGGGTGCATGTAAAGATCAGCTCCGATACAGCTTTTGTCTGCGGCTCAGGAAATGGGAAATGGTTTAACAGACAGGATACGGTTTGAATTGCGATCCGTTGTCCTTCCGCCATTCCGCCCATGCCGTCACAGAGAACGGCTAAAATTCCGTCTGTTTCATAGCGGTCTGCCGGAGAAATTCCGAAGGCATCCTGCTGCTGCTCACGCTGCCCGATTCCCTGCAGGTTTGCAATGTCCAGAATAGAGGTCTGTTCCGAAGTCAGAACGGTGGTAACGCAAAGCGACTCCGGTGCTGGTTCGGATGGCTGCTGCTGAGTCTGTACTTTTTTTCGCTTTTTAAAAAAGAACATGGGCTATTCCTCGCTCCACTGAAACTGTTGGCTGCAAAGAGGCAGGAAAAGCAGTCGGCTTTTCCCGACCTCGATGATGTCGTATGCTTTGAGTGGATGAACCATTTCGACCTGTTCATCATTGCAGTAGGTAATGCCGCGTCCCTGCCCGGGCGAAAGGGAAAAGGCATTGTGTTTGGCATCGTAAGTGACCAGTGCATGGCTTTCACGGGATACGGTATCGTCGTCTGGCAGGGAAACATCCATCGCGGCAGCCCGGCCGATAAAGTTTCTTCCTGAAACGAGACGGAAATCCGTTCCGCGGTGTGGACCTTCGATGCAGATCAAAAAGCCGACTGCCGGATCAATACCGATTTTCTTTTTCATCACAGCGACTGTTTTGCCGCTGTCGAAGGCTGTCGCAGCTGCTGCAGCAGGATTGCCCGGAAAGGCAGCCACTGTCTTGCCGATATCCGCTGCAGCCATCGTCTTTCCGATCCCTGTATTCTCCTTGCAATACGGACAGCTCTCAAATCTTGCTTCATCATAGAAATGACCATTATCACACTGCTTCATAGAGTCCTCCTTGTTTTCTGAAGGAAAATGCGACTGCATGGAACGCTGCGCTGCGGTTTGCGTCAGGCGGGCATTTTCCGTTTTGCAGTTTCTTTCGTTACCTTCAGTCTACGCATCGGACGGTTGTCCGGGTATGCCGTATGCGCGCCAAAACGGCGAAAAATGCGGGTTGGCGCTGGTGCGCCAGGGGGAAAATAGGGAGAAGTGTGGATTAGGAATCGATTTGAGTCGGTAATTTGAGAAAAATGCAATTTATCGAATCATACTTTAGTAAATCGTAATTGACTAAACCGTAATTCGATACTATGATGAAAGAAACAGGAGGTACGGCAGAATGTTTATCGGACGGGAAAGAGAGCTGCAGACGCTGGAGCGGCTGTTTTATTCGGATCATTTTGAGTTCGCTGTTATTTACGGCAGACGGCGTGTGGGAAAAACTGCTTTGATCAGTCGTTTTATTCAGGATAAAGATGCGATTTATTTTATGGGTGTTGAAAGCAGTGAAAAACAAAATCTTGAAAACTTGAGCAAAAGTATTATGGAATACAGCAGCGGGATAGAGGCTGAGACGTCCTTTCTTTCTTTTCAGGCGGCACTGGAATATGTGTTCCGACTGGCAGAAAAGAAACGGGTCATTCTGACGATCGATGAATATCCGTATGTGGCGCGCGCTTCCAAAAGCCTTGCTTCCACATTACAGTTGTTGATTGATAAATATAAAGAAGCTTCAAAACTGATGTTGATTCTCTGCGGATCCTCGATGTCCTATATGGAGGATCAGGTTTTGGCATATAAAGCCCCCCTGTACGGACGGCGCACTGCCCAGATGAAAATACAGCCGTTTGATTTTGCGGAAACCTGTCGTTATTGCCAGTATTTCAGCCCGGAAGAAAAAGCCTTGATGTATGGAGTTGTAGGAGGTACGCCACAGTACCTTTTACAGATGAATGGTCATCAGAGTGTGGAGGAAAATATTAAAAATACTTTTTTAAATCCGAACTCCGCAATTTATGAAGAACCTTCCAGTCTGCTGAAGCAGGAGGTGCGGGAACCTGCGATTTACAATGCAATTATTACAGCGATAGCAACAGGGGCATCCCGGATGGCTGAGATTTCGACGAAAGTAGGGGAGGATTCCAGTGTTTGTTCGACCTATGTGAAAAATCTGATTGCCCTCGGTATTATCCGTAAGGAAGTTCCTTATGGGGAAAAAACGACGCGCAAAACGATTTATTCGATCGAGGATAATATGTTCCGGTTCTGGTATCGTTTTGTTCCGGAAAATAATTCGATCATCGCCCGTGGCGCGGTGGAACTGGCTTACAGGCGGATTGAGCCGCACTTGTCAGATTATATGGGACATATTTTTGAGGATATCTGTTCGCAGTATCTCTGGGCATTGCTGCTGAAAGGAAAAAGCCCGGTTGATTTCTCGGAGCTGGGACGTTGGTGGGGAACAGATCCGCGTACCAGAAGCCAGACGGAGATCGACATTATGGCAGAGCAGGATCGGCAGGCAGCTTTGTTTGGAGAATGCAAATGGACGAATGAAAAAGTGGATGTAGGTGTGTTGGATACGCTTGTTGAGCGCAGCCAGTTGTTTCATTATGGTCAGACCTTCCTTTATCTGTTTGCCAAGACCGGTTTCACTCAGGGGTGCATAGAAAAAGCCGAACATCTTGGCAATGTTCGGCTTGTGACGTATTCAGATGTTTTAAGAGAGCTGGTTGCTGAGACTTAGAAAGCAAGACTTTACGGAAATATAATTTCAGCTCCGGTTACAGGTTTTTGCGCTGCCATTCGATGTAGGACTGGTACAGTCCCATCCGGGATTTTGCACCGACCTTTTCATAAATGGATGTGATATAGCGCTGACAGGTTCTTCGGGAGATGAAAAGGCTGTCGGCGATTTCCTGGATGCTCTTTTCTGTGTTGACGAGTTGGTCAAAAACAGACTGTTCCCGGTCAGTCAGGGAAAATGCCGTGGAAAATGTGGAAAACGGGTCTGCATTGGGAGTGTTCTGTGGATAATCCGGATCGGAGGAAATGTCCGAAGCCGTAGAGGCGGACGAATCGTTGCCGAGGGCGGTCTTTGTGTCATGGCTTGCGTTCGCTTCGCAAGCTGCCCGCATTTTGTGAGTCCTAGTGCCGCCTGTCTCAGTCTGTACGCCCGGCGTATTTAACATGCTATAGGCTGCGATCAAAATGCTTACCGTTACGAACAGGACAAGAGCCGTGATAATCAGCGTGATGCTGCTGTTCGATGCGATCAGGGAGAGAGACATGTTTGAGACCAGGGCAGCGCCCGCATTGTTGACAGCACGCCCCATTCCTGCCCAGAGGCGCGGGCAGCGGGTATCTTCGGACAGCGCCAGAAAAGAGGTCGTAAAGAATACGACGAAAAATCCGGAGGACAGGTAAAAGACGATCAGTCCGATCAGGAAAGAACCGCCAAGCTGCAGGATTGCGACGCTGAGCGTGGAAAGCATCATAATGCAGTACATGATGAGATTCATGAAACGTCTGTTATGGAGGTCAAACAAAAATCCGGCAGCAAGTCCGCTGCAGGCGAGCAGGATACGAGGCCACTGACCGATATCCATGGTTCCGTCTGCGTGTCCCAGTGTAACGGTGTTGTCCAGCGTACTGAAAATACAGGTCATAAAAATGACGAGAAAGATCAGCAAAACGAGCTGCGGCAGGGCACCGGAGGCAGATGGAGCAGGGAGCTTATGCTGTGAGTCGGTGCTACCGGAAGCAGCGCAAGCTGCCGCGTCTGACATATGTGGACAGGGATTTGTCACATCGGACACCTGAGGGCTGGAATTTGCAGTGTCTGGCATCTGAGAGCTGCGGTTTGCTTCCCGGTGCTGAAACCGGAACAGGAAAAATACGATAAAAAGTAACGCGGCGCAAAGCAGCAGCTGTTCTGCCAGGGCAGAAGAAATCAGGCTGTTGTTTAGAAATTGCAGCAGGATAGCAAACCCATAGGAAATGCCAACCATGCGTGCGAAATATTTTTTGTCAGAAATTTCACAAAGAAAATGGTAATGCACTGCGCTGCCGAGGATGCCGAGAACCAGAAACAGAAGCATTCCGACGGCAGTCAGAAGACCGGGCGGAACAGGACTGCCAAGGATTACAAAGCAGACGATTGCCAGCATTGTAAGTGTGAAAAACACAGCGCTGTGCAGGCGATCGCGAAAAAACCGAAACAGCAGAGGATAGAGGCAAAAGCCGATCGCACTGATACCGAGCGCATAATTCTGGACGTTCACCGTCCGGGCGCTGGAGGCGTTTTGAGCGATCTGGTTGACATAGAAATACTCTGTGCTCAAAAAGAGAAATGTAAAAACCGCCAGCATGGAAATGGCGCGGAGGGATGAAGGTTTTGTAAGTTCCTGTTTCATAAAGGGGAAAGCTCCATTCGTATCGTTCACGAGTGTCGGTTGACAGCTCTTTAAAAGGGAAAATGCTGTAAACCTTGAATCGGACTTCTTTTTCGTTGCATAATTCATTATATAAAATTTGAAAAAACAGTGCAATCGCTTCGCCGCAGAGAACTGAGAAAAGGGGTAACGGGAAAGAAAATAAAAAACAACATCATAAATTTTAAAGGGGAGAGTAAAAGGTAGTTATCACAGTCTTTTCCACTTGACACACTGGAAAAAACCGATATAATAAATTGAAAATGGTTTTTAATTTCAAAATGAACCGCTGCGGTTCATAGGGAAAGAAGATTGAAAAATAAAATTTTTCAATCGCGGGATTTGTGTCTGTGCGCACTTGACACAAACTCGGCATGCACAAAAAGCGTGCGCAGAAATGGGAGAGAAATGGCAGAACGTGTCAGATATAGAACGAAGCAACAGGAGCTGATCCGAGATTGTCTGGAAAAACACAGCGACCGGTTTGTGACGGCGGAACAGTGTATGGACTGTCTCAAAGCCGAAGGAATTCACGTTGGACAGACGACGGTTTATCGGGCTCTCGACCGTCTCACAGAGGAGAACGCCGTGATCAAAATTCCGGCAGTGGACGGCGCAGGCGCGCAGTACCGCTATATCGGAGAATTGAGGCCGGGCAGCCCGGGGCGGCTTGTCTGCCTGCAGTGCGGGAAGATCATTCCTCTGGAATGTAACAAGCTCCATGGATTTTCCGAACATATCCTGAAAGAGCATGACTTTGCACTGGATTCCTCGCATCTGATCTTTTACGGCTGCTGTCGGGAGTGCCGCAAATTCAGGGAAACACAGGAAGGACTGCAGGACAGAAATGAGGATGAATAGAAAAAAGCAATGCGGGAAGCATGCTGTGATTTCCGGCATCAGAATGCCGCAGCTGCGCTGCACACGGGTATCGGAAAGCGGCATCCTGCGTCGTGTGGCGTTGGCGCTCTGCGCGTGCTTACTGTTTACCACAGTGTTTGTCGGCTGCGGCACGGAAGCTTCTGACGAACCGGTGGATCCCAACAAGCTGCAGGTGATGGCGAGTTTTTATACGATGTACGATTTCGCACAGAAAATTGGCGGCGAGCACGTCCAGGTGACCTGCATGGTGCCGTCCGGTACAGAGCCCCACGATTGGGAGCCGTCCACAAAGGATATTACCCGGATGGAGCAGTCGGACGTTTTTATCTATAACGGTGCTGGGATGGAGCACTGGGTTTCAGACGTTCTGGCGGGGCTTTCCAATAAAAAATTGATTTCCGTGGAAGCGTCGCAGGGAGTGAGCCTGCTGCGCAGTGCAGAGGAAGAGGAGAGCCATGACCATGAGGCTGTGCATGCCGATGAGGACGAAGAGGACAGTCATGACCATGGGACCGCGCATGCTGATGAGGACGGTCACGATCATGCGGATGAAGAAGACGCCGCTGTGAGCAATGCGGCCGCGCATGAAGACGATGCCGCCGACCACACTGTTGTCGCCGCACCGGACGGTCATGACGCCCACGAGCACGGCGAGTACGACCCCCACGTTTGGCTGGACCCGATGAACGCAAAACAGGAAATGCAAAATATCTGCGAAGCGTTTTCTGAGGCAGATCCGGAGCATCGCGCAGACTATCAGGCAAATTATGAGAAATGGGCAAAACAGCTCGACGAGCTGGACAAAACCTATCAGACGACGCTGGAAAATCTGTCGGAGCGAAACATCGTTGTGGCGCATGAGGCGTATGGATATCTGTGCAGGCGTTATAACCTGACGCAGGTGAGCATCGAGGGCATGTCGCCGGATTCCGAACCCGACCCGGGACGGATGGCAGATATTATCGATTTTGTCCGGGCAAACAACGTCCGTGCGATTTTCTTTGAAGAGCTGTCCGGCTCGAGGACGGCGGAAACGGTAGCGGCGGAAACCGGCGTGAAGCTTTTGACCCTCAGCCCGCTGGAAGGCCTAAGCGACAGACAGGAAGAAACCGGCGGAGATTATTTTTCCGTCATGGAAGAAAATCTGCAGCAGCTGACAGAAGCTTTGCGGTAAGGAGCAGACATATGAATGCGATAGAAATCAAAAATCTGCACTTTTCCTATGGAAAGGAAAATGTGCTGGACGGCGTCAGCCTTTGCCTGAAAGAAGGGCGGCTGGCGATTCTCGCAGGAGAAAACGGGGCAGGAAAATCGACGCTTTTAAGGCTTTTATTAGGAGAGCTCCCGATCGGGGAAAGCCACAAAGGGGATCAAGAAGAAGGCAGCAGCGACGGCAGCATTGAGATTTTAGGGCAAGACATCCGACAGTTTAAGGACTGGTCGAGCATCAGCTATGTGCCGCAGAACGGGATGGGTGGCTGGAAGGATTTTCCGGCATCCGTGGAAGAAATCGTGCGCGCAAATTTATATAAGCAGATCGGATTGTTCCGGTTTGCGGGGAAAAAAGAGCGGCAGCAGGTAAGGGCTGCGCTGGCGCAGGTGGGCATGGAGGAATACCAGAACCGTTTGATCGGCAGACTTTCTGGCGGGCAGCAGCAGAGAGTGCTCCTGGCACGCGCCCTGGTCAACGAGCCGAAGCTTCTGATTCTGGATGAGCCGACGTCGGCATTGGATGAAAAAAATGCGTCACACTTTTACCGACTGCTCAAAAAAATCAATGCGGAGAAAAGGCTCACCGTCCTGATGGTGACGCATGACCTCAAACGTGCATCGTCCTATGCAGATGATATCTGGGTGCTGGAGGACGGAAAGGTAAAACAGGAAGCTGGGAAAGGAGACGGGCAGGCATGAGAATTTTTGAGTATCTGTTTATGCAGCGGGCGTTTGTTGTCGGAATTTTGCTGGCGGCGGTTGTGCCCTGCGTCGGAATGGTCGTTGTCTGCAAACGTCTTTCCATGATCGGCGATGCACTTTCCCATACGTCGCTCGCCGGCGTCGCAGCAGGACTTTTGCTGGGTGTCAATCCGGTGGCGGGCGCAGCAGCAGCCTGTGTGGCAGCGTCCTTCGGCATTGAGGCGATCCGCAGAAAGCTTCCGCGCTATTCGGAAATGTCGATATCCATTATCATGTCAGCAGGAATCGGTCTGGCGGGTGTGTTGTCCGGTTTTGTGAAAAATTCGGCAAACTTCAATAGCTTTCTGTTCGGCAGCATTGTGGCGATCAGCGATGCCGAGATGATTTCAGTCATCGTGGTGTCCGTTGTGGTACTTGCGCTATTTTTGCTTCTATATAAAGAACTGTTTTATATTTCATTAGATGAAAGAAGCGCACGGTTGGCGGGCGTGCCGGTCGGCATCGTCAATTTTATCTTTACGATTATGATTGCAGTGACGGTTTCGGTCGCAGCACGGACAGTCGGTGCGTTGATGGTATCGTCGATGATGGTCGTTCCGGTAGCTTGTGCGATGCAGCTGGGAAAAAACTTTAAACAGACTGTATGGTACGCTGTCGGTTTGAACGTGCTGTTCATGATTATCGGGCTGTTTGCGGCGTTTTATCTGGGCCTAAAGCCAGGCGGCACAATCGTTTTGGTGGGCGTTGCAGCGCTTCTGATCATTTTTATCGGGAAACGGATTGTGTTCGGAAAGCAGGAGTGAACAGTTCACCCGCGCCATTCGCAAAATCGCATCTTCGATGCTTTCCGCTGCTTCGCAGCTCGTTTTTGCTCATGGAATGGCGCTCTCTTCGAACCTTCCTGCAAGCAATTTTCCATGCGAGCATGAAAATCTGCTTGCAGGAAAATTCGAGTGAACTGTAAGACACGAATTGACACAGGAAAAAAAGCGTGCTACCATGTTTGCAGTCAATGATGACTAACAAAAGAAAGCTATGCCGTACGACAGGTAGTATAGACGTATCCTGCGCCGGTCGAAGGAGGAAACGAACATGATGAAAGCATCTGATGCAAAGAAAATCGGTTTATTTTTAGGAGGCGTATTGTTCGGAACAGCCGGAATCAAGATCCTTTCCAGCAAAGACGCGAAGAAAGCATACGTACAGTGTACCGCAGCAGCGCTTCGCGCAAAGGACAGCGTTATGAAGACCGTAACAACAGTTCAGGAAAACGCTGGTGATGTTCTGGCAGAAGCAAAGCAGATCAATGAAGACAGAGCTGCAGAAGAAGCGGAAGCTGAAGTAAAAGAAGAAGCCTGATTCAGGGCAGTGGGGGACGGAGCCGGAGACGGCGCCGTCCTTTTTGACGGAGTCCCGTTTTCTGAAAAAGCGCGAAGCGTATCAGCGGAGTGGAGATAAGATTGAAAAATAAAATTTTCAATCGCGAGATTTGTGTCTGCGCGCACTTGACACAAACTCGACATGCGCAAAAAGCGTGCGCAGAAATGAGCGGAAAAAATGAACTTTAAAATCAAACACAAAATTCCCGGGCGAATCCGGGTGCATATGGGGCAGTCCAGAATGAGCTTTGACCAGGCGGACACCCTGCAGTATTTTCTGGAAGCACAGCCAGGTGTGACAAAAGCGACCGTATACGAGCAGACGCAGGATGCGGTGATCGAGTATGACGGCGAATTAAAAGAACTGATGGAGGCGCTGAAAAGCTTTCATTATGAAGACGTCCAGCTGCCGGATTCCGTCCGTTCCAGTTCGGGACGTGCGTTGAATGCAGAGTATAAAGAAAAGCTGATCGGGCATGTGGCAAAACGGTTATTTACAAAATACATGCTTCCCTTACCGATCAGAAATGTGTATACTATATGGAAAGCTTTCCGTTATGTAAAAGAAGGCGTCCTATGCCTTTCCAAAGGAAAACTGGAAGTCCCGGTTCTGGATGCGACAGCGATTACTGTATCGATTCTGCGGCGGGACTGCTCGACGGCAGGATCGGTTATGTTCCTGCTTGGTCTGGGTGAAATCCTTGAGGAGTGGACACATAAAAAGTCTGTCGGCGATCTGGCGCGCAGCATGTCGTTAAATGTCGGCAAAGTGTGGATAAAGACCCGGGATCAGGAAATCCTTGTGGATTCTGCATCCGTTGTGCCGGGCGACCATATCGTGATCCATGTCGGCAACGTCATTCCGTTTGACGGTGTAGTGGCAGATGGCGAAGCGATGATCAATCAGGCTTCCATGACCGGTGAATCCGAGCCTGTCCGCAAGGAAAAGGGAGGATTCGTTTATGCCGGAACCGTTGTGGAAGAGGGCGAGCTGACGATTGAGGTCAAGGCGGTTTCCGGCTCGACCCGCTACGAAAAGATCGTTACGATGATCGAGGATTCCGAAAAGCTCAAGTCCGCAGTAGAAGGACGTGCGGAGCATCTGGCGGACAGGCTGGTTCCCTACACCTTCCTTGGAACCGGTCTTACATGGCTGCTTACAAGAAATGTTACCAGAACGTTATCCGTACTGATGGTTGATTTTTCCTGCGCATTAAAGCTTGCGATGCCCCTGACTGTCCTGACAGCGATCCGGGAAGCAAACGCAGCGAAGATCACTGTAAAGGGCGGAAAATATCTGGAAGCGTTTTCGGAGGCTTCCACCATCGTATTCGATAAGACCGGTACGCTGACCAAAGCGCAGCCTACGCTGCATTCTGTTATCGCATTCGGTGAGGAAAAGGAAGACGATCTTTTGTGTCTGGCAGCATGTCTGGAGGAGCATTTTCCTCATTCGATGGCAAAGGCGGTTGTGCGTGCAGCGGCAGAGCGTAATCTGGAACATGAGGAAGTACATTCCAAGGTGGAATATATCGTTGCACATGGCATTGCCTCTTATGTTGGAGAAAAGCGTGTGGTGATCGGCAGTGCTCACTTTGTATTTGAAGATGAGAAGTGCCGGATCCGTCCGGAATATCAGCAGTGCTTCGATGAACTGCCGCTGCAGTATTCCCATCTGTATCTGGCAATTGACAACGTGCTGGAAGCAGTGCTCTGCATTGAGGATCCGGTGCGTGAAGAGGCAAAACAGATTATCCGCGAGCTGAAACGGGAAGGCTTTACAAAAATCGTCATGATGACTGGCGACAGCGAGCGAACAGCAGCGGCGATCGCAAAACAGATCGGCGTGGACGAATACCATGCGGAAGTTCTGCCGGAGGACAAGGCGAACTTTGTCCAGCAGGAAAAAGAAGCCGGACGCAGGGTAGTCATGGTCGGCGACGGAATCAACGACTCCCCGGCGCTTTCTGCCGCGGATGTCGGCATCGCGATCAGCGACGGCTCGGAGCTTGCGCGGGAAATTGCGGATATTACAGTCGGTGCGGACAGCCTGCAGGAGCTGGTTTACCTGCGCCGCTTAAGCAAAGAAATGATGCGTCGGATTCATGTCAACTACCGTGCAATCCTTGGCATCAACGGCAGTTTAATTGCAGCCGGTGTGACCGGGCTGATTCAGCCTACGACATCCGCGCTGCTGCATAATACTACAACACTGGCCCTGAGCCTGAGAAGCATGAGCTGGAAAGTTCCGGGAGAGGCAGGGCAGGAATAAAAGAACGGAGACAGAGAATGAAAAAGGCGATGATTGCCATGAGCGGCGGCGTAGATTCGAGCGTTGCGGCATGGTTGATGAAGCGGGACGGATATGATTGTATGGGCGTTACGATGCGCCTGTTTGCCGGAGAGGACAGCTGCGAACGAAAAGGGCATACCTGCTGTTCGTTAGATGACGTGGAGGACGCAAGAAGCGTTGCACGTCAGCTGGGCATTCCGTATTTCGTGTTCAATTTTACGGAAGATTTCGGCACACAGATCATGGACCGCTTTGTCTGCGCCTATGAAAACGGATTCACCCCGAATCCGTGTATCGACTGTAACCGTTATATGAAGTTCGAGAAGCTGATGAAGCGGGCAAAGGAGCTGGATTACGATTACGTTGTAACCGGACACTATGCCCGAATCGAAGAACAGGACGGAAAGTTCCTCCTGAAAAAAGCCATCGATGAAAAGAAAGACCAGAGTTATGTGCTCTACAGCCTGACGCAGGAGCAGCTTGCACATACGCTGTTCCCCCTGGGCGGCATGACGAAGCCGCAGATCCGGGAAATGGCGGAAGAACAGGGACTGATCAATGCGCGCAAGCATGATAGCCAGGATATCTGCTTTGTACCGGACGGAGATTATGCCGGATTTATTGAACGATACACCGGCAAAAGCTTTGAGCCGGGCAATTTCGTAGATCAGGAAGGACATGTGCTGGGGCAGCATAAGGGAATTATCTGTTATACGATCGGACAGCGCAAAGGGCTGGGACTAGCCCTGCATGAGCCGATGTATGTGTGCAGGATCGATCCAAAGACCAATACGGTAGTCCTTGGACGCGACCGGGATCTGTGGTCAAAAGAGCTGACGGCGAAGGATTTCCACTGGATCAGCGGTGAGGTGCCGACGGGCACGCAGCGCATCAAAGCGAAAATCCGTTACCGTCACCAGGAGCAGTGGGCGAACGCAGAGATCACCGGACCGGATAGCATTCATCTGGTCTTTGACGAGCCCCAGAGGGCAATTACCTGCGGACAGTCGGTTGTACTTTATGATGGCGATGTTGTAGTGGGCGGAGGAACGATCAATGGATTATGTGGTTCTGGATCTGGAATGGAATCAGGCGTCTGATAGCCGCGATGCCCGCAACAGACTGCTTACGTTTGAAATTATTGAGATCGGTGCGGTAAAATTAAACGGCCGGATGGAAATTGTGGATACCTTTGAGGAGCTGATCCGTCCGCAGGTTTATGATACCATGCACCATATTACGGAAAAGCTGATCGGCATCCATATGAAAGATCTCTCCGGATGTCGGACATTTGATGTCGTGATGAAGGACTTTCTGGCGTGGTGTGGCGAGGATTTCATGTTCGGTACCTGGGGACCGCAGGATCTGACGGAGCTTCAGAAAAATATGCGGTTTTTCGGTATGGAGCCCCTTGGAAAAGGACCTGTCCGGTTCTATGATATTCAGAAGCTGTTTTCCATCGCCTACGAAGATCAGAAGGTGCGAAGGAGCTTGGAATATGCAGTAGATTATCTGCAGATTCCAAAGGATATTCCATTTCACCGGGCGATCAGCGACGCGGTGTATACCGCACGGGTATTTCAGATGATCAAAGACCCGATTGCACTGCAGCGGGTTTCCTTCGACACGTTCCAGCTGCCGGAAAACCACCGCAGCGAGGTGCATGTCGTATTCGATAATTATGCAAAATATATTTCCCGACCGTTTCCGGATAAGGAGGCGTTGATGGCGGATAAAGAGGTTCTTTCCACCAGATGTTATCTGTGCCATCATAACCTTCGCAAAAAAGTCCGCTGGTTCTCGCCAAACGGCAAGCACTATTACAGCCTGTCGTGGTGCGATAAGCACGGTTGGATGAAAGGAAAAATCCGCGTGAAAAAAGCGGACGATGACATGGTTTACGCCGTCAAGACGACGAAGCTGGTCGGAGAGAAAGAGGTTGCCGCCCTGATGGAGAGAAAAGATCACATCCGCCAGCTGCGCAAGGAGCACAGACACCGCGAAGCGCAGGAAAAGCTCAGGAAACGGTGAGGCGGGGGGCTGACATCGGAGACACGCCGGGGAGTCCATATATTAAAATAATACGAAAAAAACGCCGCAGACCGGTTTCAAAAGAAATGGTCTGCGGCATTTTTGTGCATCCCGTCCTGTGTCTTACGCGAAGGGATCGGTGTAACGGTCGAAGTCGATGATTTCATCTTTGCGGCTGCGATGTCGTTTCATGATATCGCGGCGCTTGCGATTGCGGCTGTGTCCGATCAGAATGGAACGGATCACCAGAATGACGATCAGGATAACCGCGACAATGCTGACTGCAAGCAAAATTTTACGGACGTTTAAGAAAATAACATTTCCCCCCGGTGTGGAAACTGCGGTCGGAGAAGTTGTGGAAGCGACGGATTCAGACGCTGTAGTGCCAGTCTGCGCGCTCATGGCGCCCTGTGTGCCGGAGGAACCGTTTGCACTGGAAGCATTCACATTGCCATCCGTGCCGGAGCTGTCTGTGCTGCTTTGCGCATTAGAAGCGCTGCTTTGTACGCTGTTCGCATCTGCCTTGGAAGAGCCATCCGCTGTTGCGATGGCTGCGCTTTCCGTTTCAGAAACCGGTTCTGCACTGAAATCAAAGGGCGTTATGCTGGAAAAGAGGATCGGCGCGCTGCCGAGATCCTGACCTTCGTAGGAGTAGTGGATGACAGCGGCCTGTCCATCCTTCAGGTTATCATAGCTCAGCTCGGAATCCAGATCGGCAAAGGTGAGCGTATCCGGAAGGAGAACTTTCGCATCCGGGTCGATAGAAAGGATGTCGGACTGATTGAACGTATTTGCGAACAGGTCGCCGTTTTTTACCTGATAGGTGGTGTCTTCTTTGGATGCTGTAACAGAAGAAAAGTTGCTGAAACCGTAATCAAATAAGCTTATCGTATCTTTGAACTGCTGCGGGGACTCCTCCATCATAACGACGCAGATCAGCTTCAGCCCGTCTTTCTGGGCGCAGGAAACGAGGTTAGAGCGAGCGTTTGCGGTGTAGCCGGTCTTACTGCCGACGAGATATTCGTAAGCGTAGGTTTTACCGGGCAGCAGCTTGTTTTTGCTATTCGGAATCAGATCCTGTGACAGCGTTGCGCTCGCCGGGATTTTGTAGCTTACCGTGTCAGACATGCGGCAAAGCACGTCATCGGAGAAAAACTTTTGCCCGATCAGAGCGAGGTCATGGGTGGAGGTATAGTGATTGTCATCATGCTTGCCATTGGTATTGACGAAATGGGAATCCGTGCAGCCGAGCTCCTTTGCGGTTTGGTTCATTAAATCTACAAACGCTTCCATACTGCCGCTGATATGTTCGCCGATGGCATTGCCGCATTCACTGCCGGAGCCCACCAGCAGACCGTAGAGGGACTGTTCCATCGTGATCGCTTCACCGGCTTTGATGCCGATGTTGGAATCACTTCGCCAGTCGATGCTGTGCACCGCGGTATCGGAATATTCGATCATCTCATTTAATTCGCTGTTCTGACGCGCAATATAGGCAGTCAGAATCTTGGTTGTGCTGGCGGGATAGAGCTTTTCATGGATATTTTTGGCATAAAGGATTGCACCGCTGTCCGCATCCATCAAAATCGCGGAGCGAGCGTTGAGGATCGGACCCTCCGGCCAGTTTTTGATTTCGTTGCTCTCAACCGGGATCGAAAGGTTGGCCTCCGCCAGCGCCTGGTAATCGATGACCTCGGCGCGAGCCGTTAAAACAGCGCCACAAAACAGATTGGCGCCGACTCCAAGTGCTATCATAAAAGAAAAGAAGGATCTTTTCTGGAAAAATTTCATGTAATGTACCGTCCTTTATTGAAAGATAGTAACATCATACACTATTTCCAGGCAGATTTTAAGGGCAGAACAGCAAAATTCAAAATTTTTTAAAATTTAGACTACAGTTCCCTCGTGGCATCCCGTGGGCAGAATTCCATGCTTGCATGAGAATTTGCCC
>ERZ779874.2089-NODE-2089-length-17437-cov-16.674146_pt1 | contig 17437 bp, 14 predicted proteins | sample MGYA00511031_ERZ779874 | MGnify/ENA primary metagenome ERZ779874 (study PRJEB29588, sample SAMEA2156850) | human gut metagenome | biome: human gut; feature: human-associated habitat; material: faeces | place: Denmark | collected 2008/2010 ...
TCATGAACGAAAAGCTTATGATCAAGAGGGTTACATATGTTGTGAGCCGTAGAAACGGATAAGAATTGAAAGTTATAAAAATACAGTTCAGTAAGGATAGTCTTGCTGAGCTGTATTTTTGTCTAAAACTTGCAGCAGTTATTTAGGACTAGTCATTCTTTTATATCTCTTTTGAATTACAAAAAAAAGACTCACCCAGAGCGCGCTGTTCTTATGGGAAGCGGGGTGAGTATGTAGTTGCCCTCAAGCGGGAGGTCTTCTCCTGTGACTATGTACAGGCGGATGAAACCACAGTTCCAGTCATCAACAGGGAAAAACACAAGGCTGACAAGGAATATCTATGGATGATAAGGTCAGTCATGGAAAAACTGGTCATTTTCTATTATGATGATGGATCCCGGGCAGGAGCGGTCATCGAATCTCTGGCAAATCAATATACATATAGAGGATATCTTCAATGCGATGGTTTTGTAGGTTATGAGACAGCCTTCAAGACCAATCCCGACGTGCGGTTACTCAACTGCCTGGCGCATATCCGTCGACATTTTGAACTGGCCCTTGATGAAAATAGGGAGATGGCAGGATATGGACTGACACAGATACAGTATATATACAAGATTGAGCACTACTGCGACAAAGCAGGCTTGTCGTATGAAGAACGAAAGGCGAAACGCCTGGAACTGGCCAAACCAGTTATGGAAGCCATGAAGATGTGGATGGAAACGGAAGGTATCAAGTACAGCCAAAATTCTCTGGCTGGGAAAGCTATCACATATGCCTATTCACGATGGGATAACATGATGACATGTTTGGAGGACGGACGCCTGCTTTGGGATAATAATCTGGCTGAAAATGTCATACGTCCGATTACTTTGGGAAGAAAGAATTACCTCTTCTGTGGCAATCACGAAGCAGCAGTTAATATGTCTGTTATCTGTTCCCTATTGGCTACTTGTAAGGCACACGATGTAAACCCAAGGAATTACCTGAATGATGTAATCGCCCAAATGCCTTATCACAAGAATGCAACTCATGAGAAACTTTTGGATCTGCTTCCACACAAATGGAAGTTGAAACATCCGGAAAGTATATTGACAAAACAACATGGGGTATCTGACAACTAATGCCATATGCAACATATAGGTTCAACAAAATAATAGCGACTGAAACTATTAGGTTCATAGTGACAGTCGCTATTGTTGTATATAAAGGTTTAAAACTTGTAGTTTATCGAATGCTTACCGCGCTGTAGCAGTTTTGCCTTTAGGGATACTGCTCTAAAGTCGGGTCGTAATTATGGAAATGGGTACGTTGACAAAATAAAATAGGGCATAACTCATTGAGCTACACCCTACTTTTCTATGATTGGTTATCGTTGTTTACTGATACTTACTTCACTTCCTCAAAATCAACAGTATCTCTGTATGAGCAACTTGCGTGAACGTGTTGCAAATATAGCGGAAACCCGAAAATAAGCATCCATAAGCAACCACAGCTCTTTACTGCAAAAGTACAGATTTATTTGATAAATATCGTGATATAAACACATAATAATCAAATCAATGGGGCGATTTTAACAAAATATCCGGTTTTATCCCTATCTTTGTATATGATATTGGGAAATTGTACCCTAATAACAAAAAGAAAACGATGCAAATTCATAACAATACATTGATTGCGGAATGCTCGTCTTACGATTTCAAGGAAATGCTGGAACGTAAGAAAGTAAAGTCATGGCTTAAATCTGTGTCGGCTTTTGCCAACACGGACGGTGGCAGTTTGTTCTATGGAGTAAATGATGACGGAGTGATTGTAGGTTTGGAGAATCCGCAAGCAGATGCTGACTTTATCAGTGAAATGATAAAGGCAAGACTTGACCCAGTACCAGAGGTACAACTTATTCCGATTGAACATGAAGGACGTAACCTGCTTGAAGTAAGAGTAAAGTCAGGAACGCTGACACCATATTATTATTATCAAGACGGAACACGTACAGCTTATACACGAGTTGGTAATGAAAGTGTGGAATGCAATTCGCAACAACTTCTTTCATTGGTATTAAAGGGTACGCACATGACTTGGGATTCGCTGCCTACACAAGTGGATGCCAACAAACATTCTTTCGTTATCCTAGCCAACACTTTCCGCGAACAAACCCATCAGGAATGGAATGATAAGTATTTGGAATCATTCGGACTTGTCACATCTGACGGGAAACTGACCAATGCCGGATTGCTGTTTGTGGATAATTGCACTGTATTCCAATCACGTATTTTCTGCACCCGTTGGACAGGACTTTATAAAGACGATGCAATCAGTTCCGTAGAGCATCGGGCAAATCTTGTATTGCTTTTGAAATATGGTATGGACTTCATCAAGAATTATACCATGAGCGGATGGGTGAAGATGCCGAACTATCGACTTAACCTCCCCGACTATTCAGACCGTGCTATCTTTGAAGGGCTGGTAAACCATCTTATCCATAGAGATTACACAGTAATGGGTGGTGAAGTACATATTGACATCTATGATGACCGAGTAGAATTGGTATCACCAGGAGCAATGCTTGATGGTACACAAATTCAAGACCGGGACATATACAAAGTGCCGTCTATGCGCCGTAACCCTGTCATTGCGGATATGTTTACTCAATTGGACTATATGGAGAAACGTGGTTCGGGTTTAAGAAAAATGAGGGAACTTACGGAGAAACTGCCTAATTTCCTGCCGGGCAAAGAACCACAATATCAAACGGAAGCAATTTCTTTCTATACCACATTCTATAATTTGAATTGGGGAGAGAACGGAAGGATACCTATAGAGGAAGTTGCCAACAGGGTAAATAGTAGCCTCGAAAAGTACTCTATCGATGAAGAATCTTCGGTGAAAACTTTCGGTGATTTACAGAAATCTTCGGTGAAAACCTTCGGTGATTTGCAAAATTCTTCGGTGAAACAAAAGCGATTGGGACGGACCGCACAAAGCATTCTTGACCTTGTAATATCAGATGGGTCTATATCTCAAGATAAGATGGCGGAAAAAATAGGAGTCAGTAAACGAGCCATTGAAATGCAGATTGCAAATCTAAAAGCCAAAGGATTGCTTGTCAGAGAGGGAGCAGATCATGGTGGCTATTGGCGTATTGTAATTAATCCTAAAGCAGAAGAATAGATCTATGGGAATATATCTTATACCACTCTGTGTTATAGTTGCCATTTTGGTAATCGCCTTTTTGTTTGCTTCTTTACAGCAAGTAAAACATAAAACTCGATATATAGTGCTTTATGTAATAGCCATCATCATGCTATTTGCCGTTATTCCTATCAATGAATATTTGACTAAGTTTACGCAAATTTCAAGTGAAGAATACCTGCTTATTTTGATATTCGATATTGCGGTGGGATATTTTTGTATGTACATTGCCGGTTTGCTGAAATTCAATCTTCTTAAACAAAAAAATCAAGCATTAGAAAATGCCTTGACAGAAAAGCAACAAAAAAATGTAGATGCTCTATTAAAGCATCAAAATGAAAAGCAAAAAACACTTCTCAAAGGAGAACTTGAATGGTTAACAGAAAAAATCAAAGTATTTACTGAGGAAGAGCAGAAAGCTATTCTTGCCTGTGCTTGCGCATTTGCAGAACATAACTTGATAATTACTCCATCAATATCTATTCAGCAAAAAGAGACGTGTAGTCAGCAAGACCTTATGTATTTTGTTTGTTCTGCTTTTTTCAATATGGGAAAGAAGCGTAATGATATTGTAAGTTTCTTATATAAAGTTTTTCCTATCTATTTTCCTGCTGGAGAAAGTGTATTGGCTAAAAAAATGCCGGGACAGGAAAGGGTAAAAGAGAGAAGGGATAAAGAAAAACAATCCACATAATCCATAAGTATTATTGAAGTATATTCCAATATAAAGTCGTTTTTCGACATATATTTGTCAGATAATCACTATAATCAGAATAGATTTTCGATTATAAGATTATCTTTGTTTTTGAAAACATATTATGTAATGTATGAACAAAGATATTAATCGATTGAAGGTGGTTCTAGCAGAAAAGAAACGTACCAATAAATAGTTAGATGAACAGTTGGGGAAAAATCCAAGAACTGTTTCGAAATGGTGTACTAACACTATGCAAGCTAACTTAGAGACATTGGTAGAAATCGCCAAAGTTCTTGAAGTGGACACGAAAGATTTATTATAGCCAATAAAAAATATTTAATTTAATAGGTACAAATGCCTAAAATAAAACAATGTAGAGTTGGCGGAACTCATCTATACCCCCCCCAAAAAAAAAAGTTCGGAAAATGAAAATAGCTCTGTTGGCATAACAGATTTGGTAGTACCAACCGTACCTTAGAAACCGGACATTATACTGCAGCTTACCAAGAACGATTTGCAGGAAGGCATGATAATGACATATCCATTTGATGCGAAGTATCGTATTGATGGAAAAGACAGAAATGGCGTTGATGTTCCACCCGAAGATGCGATTAACCAAACACACAGATATCGTGATACAATCTATTACAAGGACCACCCAATTGGATACATTGAAAAAAGAAGTTATAGGAGGATATATTCTTTTCCCAGGCAATGGTGAACCTACTGATGTTGCCGTATCTAAGTTCCGCAAGACTATATAGATGAGGTAAATACCGGTGCATTTCCACTCCGTCCGAAAGACACACATAACCGATTACTTTTGGAGAACTTTATAGAAGAACTGCTCAGTATGAAGTCTCATGAGACTATATCCAAGGTAATACCACAAAAAGGGACATTTGTAGAAGTCTATAATCGAGTGCTTATAGGCCTTATTACAAACAGTAGCCATAAAGGTTATTTGCAAAGTTTCAAGGATGGTAATGCCACCTTATATCACATATCCCCACAACTATTGCTTTGCAAAATCTACATTACTTCATGCCTTATTTTAAAGGAGAAGGTATTCGTGATACCTATAAGATAATTAGGGTCAGAACCATCATGTCAAAGGAAGCGAAGCAAATGGAGGGAGATACAGAGGTCTATTACCTTCATCTTGCTTTTGAACCGCAATACTTTCGTAAACAATATGATGGCATTCAACCAATCCGTACAACCAAAATAATAAGCCGCACGTTTATTGATACTACTTTTGATAAATTGGATAAAATTGTCATAATAAATAAAGAATTATAAATTATCAAATAAAGTTATGGCGGTAAGTGATACAATAGGGGGGTAGAACTCAATTTCTATATACAATACACATAGTAATAAACGATTGCAAATCTGATTTGCTATATGCGATTCGTTATAGAAGCATAAAAAAAAAGCCTATAATGGCTATTCCGAAAAATGTTAATACCTTTGCATTGAACTTAAATAAAATTACAATGGACGATTTGAATCGATTAAAGGTGGTACTGGTTGAGCAGAAGAAAACTGGTAAATGGCTTGCAGAGCAACTTGGCGTTAGCACTACAACCATAAGCCGATGGTGCTCAAATGCATCACAGCCAGACCTTCAAACATTAAATAAGATTGCAAAAGTTCTAAATGTCAATATGAAGGACTTGCTGACAGATAACAAAATGGAATAGAATTACATAACGTCTTAGCAATGACGCAAGAAAATAAAATACTAAAAGCGCGTTTGATGGATGTCTATCAAGCTCTTGAAAACAAATATAATCCAATGGGACTTACCATTGGTACTTATGATACACCCGTCAATTTTAACGAATCATTAAGAACGCCAATTCATAGATGGTATGGATATAAAGAAGGCTTCTCTCCATCCTTCGTGAATGAATTCGTTTCAAAATATTCAAGATCTTCAGAAGATATTATTTTCGATCCCTTTGGTGGAGTCGGAACGACAGGACTTGAAGCTAATAAAATGGGGTACAATGCATATCTTATGGATGTCAATCCATTAGGCATTTTTGCATCTACTGTTAAAACAAGGCATTACTCTGACATCGAGGTAGAGCACTTCGTTAATGAAATCAATTTATTTGAGTCGATTGAGAAGTGGCCAATAACCTTGTCGATTGACAATAAAACGATTGTTAAATATTTTGATGAAACAACGTGGAATTCTCTACTACAAATTAAAAGTTATATTTCAAAAAGAGGTGATGAAACTGTTCGGAATTTGTTTTCCTTGGCCCTTTTGTCCCTAATAGAAGAAATATCAACGCATCACAAAAATGGTAATGGTGTTAAGAAAAAAAGAATGCTTCCAGAACCGCTGTCATTTAGCGCTCTAAAGGAGAAATTGGTTGGAAGATTATCGATGTACATTGGCGATATTAAGAACACAAATCTTAAAGGCGAAACAACTATCTTTTATCAAAGTAACCTTGAGGGGTATGCTCTACCTTCAAAAGCAGACATTGTATTAACATCTCCTCCGTATGCGAATTGTTTTGATTATAGCAAGGTCTATCTAACTGAATTATGGGTTGGAGGTTTTTTTACTACAAAAGAAGATCAAAAACTGTTTAGAGACAAATCTGTAATAAGTCATGTCCACTATCGGTGGAACCCACGAAATGAGACCTATGGGACTGATATTATAAACAATTTGATTGTGCCAATTCTTGAAAAGAAAGATTTATGGAGTAACAATATTATTCCCATGTTAAAAGGTTATTTTTCTGATATGGGTAAATTTCTTTTTAATCTTTCAAAGAATCTTAATGAAGGAGCCACCGTCGGCATTGTCGTTGGTAATTCCGTCTATGGTGGGACTCCAATAGCAACAGATGTTATTCTTGCAAGGCAGGCAGAAGAATTAGGCTATAAATGCATTAATATTAAGGTATATAGAAAGGTAATAGCATCATCTCAACAAATGATATTATTATCAGATTATGAAAAAAAATATGTTCGTGAAAGTTTAGTAGTACTCAAATGGATAGGAGAAACAAAATAGAAATCGATTTATATAATCCGTATAGACTGGGCTGGGGGGAAGAAATCTCTTTTCCCTCTTCTAGAAATGTTAAAGAATATGGGAACAGAATATACAATAGATATCCTGCAAGAAGCATTTTTTTGGTACCCCGTGCCATCCTTGCTTCAATTGGCAAGAAACACATGAACGTTCTTGATCCTTTCATGGGGAGTGGTACAACTGCTGTAGAAACTGTTATTAGTGGAAATAATCCTTATGGATTAGAGATGGACCCGTTTGCCAGAATGGTGGCAGAAGTAAGTTCAACCATATTCAGCAAAAGTGAACTGAATGAGATAAATGAGGTACAGGCATCATTAATTAGCGATTGGAAAACGTTTGAAGAGGCAGAGGTTCCTAATCTATCAGGTATAAAACGCTGGTTTAAGAAAGAAGACTTATCGAATTTACTGAAATTGAAATCTGCCATAATATCTATTGCTCCAAAGAAATATCGGCCTTTTTTTATGGTGACTTATGCAGATGCAATTAAGCCTGTATCATTAATGGAAAGACAGTCATTGAAGCCTTATATTTCAACAAAGTATCCGAAAGAGACAAAAGATGTTGAGTCTTCCTTCATGTACAGCTTTAATGTACATTTTGTTGCTATGCAAGAAATGTTGTCTTCAAAAAAAGCAAATAGAAGGATTAACTGGATTGGTGATGATGCGACAGATTTTCTATTAGAAAGCCCCATTATAGATATTGCTATTTCTTCCCCACCATACATAAATGCATTAGATTACACTCGTTGTATTAAGGTGGAAAGTGCATTCTGTGGAACAATTGACAATAATATTGCAAATAGATTAAGAGAGAAACAAGTTGGACATGAAAGAAGACGTACCCAAGAGATTTCTGAAGTGGTAAAAGAATATTTTACACCATATTTTGACAAAATTGTCGATAGGGATAAGCTGAGAGCATTAACATGCCAAGCATATTTTAATGACATGTATAAAAACCTCGCATGTGTACATAATGTCTTAAAAAAACATGGGGAATACCATGTTATAATTGGAGATAACACTATAAAAGGAGTAGAAATACCAACCCATGAAATTATTCAACAATTAGCAATAGAAGTGGGATACGAAAGCTTCGGTTATTATAAGTATGTAATAAAAGACCATCGAACATCTATTCCTAGAAACAAGAAAAATAGTAAAATAGAGTATGAACACGTTATAATGCTTAGAAAGTTATGAAATATAACATTAATTGTATCTATAACTATTATGACACCCTTCTTTCTGAATGGGGTGAATGGAATCGTAACATTCTAGTTGGTACATTTCCCGATGATGCCACAAACTTAACTGAGGCACTAGGAGTTTCTACTTCTGATGGCCGTTCTAGAGCTAAAGAACTTTTTAGAATAGGTTTACTAAATCATGAACTTACAAAAGGTATGCAGGCCTTAAACTCTATTAAAAATGGAGAAAATGTACAATCAAGGCTTGGTTACATTGTCGCTCTTTTATACCAAGCATATGAAAAGAACGACTCTAATTCAATACATAGAGCAATAGCTGCAATAAATGCTATTTTTTCAATTGTACAACCTTTCGAAATTGATGGTTTTTCAATATCAGTTAATTCAGTTGTACATCGACTACTTGAGAGTTTTCCTATCCCAGAAGGCAGTGACAGAATAACTTGGTTAAGGTATTTATTATCTGGATTTTGTTGTGAATTAAAAGAAGCTAGAACTTCTAAAACAATATTGGATTATCTTCATGGGCGACAAGACCAGATTACTTTACGAATAATAGATAATAAAACCAGGAATATAAGAAGTTCTTTCTCTAGTGTTGATGAATTAAATGAATGCATCAGAAACGGCATTTCACTAACTAATATTCATCACCAAAAGATGGCGTTATTTATGTTGGGTTCTGCAAAAGATGTGGAACCCAGAGGGTTCTATGGAATTGCAGATAAGTATTTCCCGGAATTTCTTAACAGTTGTTATCTAGTAGAAAAAAACAATTTAAACAATTCTCCTTTTAGAGGATTATACTATGATGATGAAAGTACCCTTTGCCAGAAAGCGAACATCATTGAAACACTCAAAAACGTGTGTAGTAAAAATAAGGAATTATCAAAATCATATAGTGTTATTATGAAATCAATAGAAGAAGGTGCAATTGAAGCACTTATGTACATGTCAGATAAGCCAAAATCTGCATTTGTTTCAAGCTGGAAACCATCTGAAAAAATATTAAATAATGGCGATATTTTACGTTCTGTAGCAGCTCTTCAGACAAAGCCCTTCCTTCTACTTGCAGGAATTTCTGGTACGGGCAAAAGTCGTATTGTCCGTGAATTTGCCTTTAAGTCATGTCCAAAATACTTGCAAGACAAGGCTGGCACAACGCCTGGCAACTATTGTATGATTGAGGTAAAACCAAATTGGCATGACTCAACAGAATTGTTGGGATATTACAGCCGATTAGGGAAGGGTGGTTATCAGTTCACTAAGTTCGTCAAGTTCTTGGTAAAGGCCAAAATGTTCCCTACAGTTCCATTCTTTGTTTGTCTTGATGAAATGAATCTGGCGCCTGTAGAACAATACTTTGCAGAGATTTTGAGCATATTGGAAACTCGCAAGCATCCAAAGAATGAAGAAACTGGCGAGGTTGATATGACCATGGTTAAAACAGAGCCAATAATTGATGCGCTGTATTTCCGTGAATTTTCAGAAATACCCCACACAAAGAATGCACAAACAGGAGAGCCTTTCAGCAGCAATTTGACCGACAGGGACATCTACCTTAAACTCTTTAATATTAAAACCGAAAGTAATATTAATGAAGTGGTCGGCAAACGTACAGACCTGACAACCGAAGGACTAACCCTTCCGGACAATGTAGTAATCATTGGTACAGTCAATATGGATGATACCACGCATCAGTTCTCTCGTAAAGTGATTGACCGTGCTATGACCATAGAAATGAATGGAGGTAATCTACGCAATATGTTCGGTGGTAGCAAAAACTTGGAGTACTTGTCTGGCGAAGAGCAACAAAAATGGCAGAATGCTTTCGCTCGTCGATATGTCACTGCCGACGAGGTTCTGGAGGCACATTCAGATGTCGCAGCAGAATTAGTAGAAAAACTTCCATCACAGTTGGAGGAAATCAACAAGGCATTGAAAGGCACTCCTTTTGAGGTTAGTTATCGTGTGCTGAACGAACTGACCATTATGGTTGGTGTGATGCTCGATGAAGGCAAGGTACTGGATGATGCCATTGCACAATCTGTAAATAACATTCTGTTAATGAAGATTCTTCCACGCATTGAGGGCGATGCAGAGATGTTTGCGTTGTCAAGAGAATATAAAAGTAAAGTTAATGTACCTTATGATAATCGTTTAGAATGGCTGAAAGAATTGGCTCCAGACATCAAAGAAACATCAAGCGATATTACAACATCTGAAAATGATGAGGCAGAAAAACTGGCAGAAAAGGACAAGGAACATCAACAAACAGCCAAAGAGAAGATACAAGAAATGATTGACCGATTGAATAATCAAGAGTTCACTCGTTTCTGGCCATAATCGTATAGAAAGGACATATGCAGACAGAGGTTTTAAGATTCATTCATCCTGATTACGAGGTAATTGTTCGCACGCAAGACATAAGCTATTCGTGGGAACGCTTCAAGGGTCGCATCAATTATTCAAGGAAAGACAATCCAGATATTGATGCGCCAGAAACATATTGTCGTTATACCTCAAAAGATGAATGTGAACTTCGCCTATACAGTCCAATTACAAGGAAGAAAACTGAAGACGAAGAAGAAACAAAACTTGCAGCGGGCAAGGTTTGGGATAAGTTATGGCCTGTCATTTTTGAGACTTGTAAATATCAAGTCCGCTTACTATTCCATGGCGTAGATAAAGACTCTGTACCAGAAATCCGCCATGTACGAAAAGACATAGAGGATAGCTTCTTTGTTGATGAAGAGTTGAATGGAAGGGAAGAAAAATCCCTCACGGGAGAGTTGGACTTTTTGAATGAGCCAGGAGTGTTCAAACTAGATTTCTCCTATCAGAAGAATGGTGTCCGTAAAGATAGCTATGTAACTTTTGATGTAGTATCACCCAAACTTGACACAAAAAACGATTACAAGTCGCTATTACGGGAAATTAACGAGGAGTACGAAAACGTCATCTATCGCTATCTGAGCATTACTCTCCATCAATTCAGTCGAGGACGGATTAATACCGATGCCACATGGATGGCTTCATTCCAAAGCGTTGTGGATGACTATGTGAAGAACGTAAAACGTGTGATACGGAATCCACATTCACAAATTGTGAACTTCCACACATCAAGAAAGGCAGAACAGATTAAGTTCTGGACACCTGCCATGGAAGAACGCTATAGCGAAGTAAAAAAAGAAGGGAAACTGGAAGAATATTACTTTGGCTATAATGAAGCACATTCTACACACGACACGATGGAAAACCGTTTCGTGAAATATACTCTTCAAAGTATTGGAAAACGACTTTCTTCTGTAATAACGTCAGTTCTCAGTTCTTCTCAAGAAGAGCTTTCAGAACGTCATCGCCAGATGTGGACAGACTATCAGGATTCTCTGAGAAAACTTTCGAAACACCCATTCTTCAAAACAGTAGGTCGTTTCGATGGTATGAAACAAGACAGTCTTGTACTGCAAAACCGATTAGGTTATCAGCAAATTTACAAGGATTGGTTGAAATTGAAACGAGGAATTGACTTGTATAATGGAGCTGCAAACATTGGAACTCTACAAATATGGGAGATTTATGAGCTATGGTGCTTCATAAAGATTAAGAAGTTGGTAGCTGATGTCATGGGTATTGACTATAACAAGCCATCACATGAACAACTGGTGACAGAGCCTAAAGGAACATTGCTCAATCCATTTACAAATTCCTCTTTGGAGCATATTGTGGAATATCATTACCCCAAAGCAGAGAACGATGATAAGGATGAACGTAAGGCGCAACTGGCAGCACATGAAGGAGACGTAGTAACTCTTCATTATCAGCATACATTTAACCGAACAAGCGGTAAGGATGAGTATAGCATGGGCATTAATACAGCAACAACAGAGCAACGTCCAGACATTGTGCTTAATATTCGCAAGGCATCTGGAGAAGTTGTCTTGACGTATTTGTATGATGCGAAATATCGTGTCATTAACGACAAAAAGCTTGACAAAGATTTTGAGGAGCAAGATATTGCTGAAATGTCAAATTTTCCAGGAGGTGATTACCCCCCAACTGATGCTATCAATCAGATGCATCGCTACCGTGACGCTATTTATTATAGCAAAGAGCATGAACCATATCGCTCCAAAGAAATAATTGGTGGCTATATCCTCTTTCCTGGTCGTGGTAACGATGAATACATCAAGAGACGTTACTATAGTGCTAGTATAGAAAGTGTGAATATCGGTGCATTCCCTCTTTTACCCAATAGCGAATCCTTGCTGAGAGTGCATTTGAATGACATCTTGATGAAATTTACGACAGCTGATACTCATGTGGCTAAAGCCAAGCCACAACGCACATTGGCATATATCACTGAAGAAGAAAAGGTTGGAATGTTGCCAGACGATTTGGTAATGGTGGCGGTTGCTGGTAGTGAAGAGAAACGTCAATGGACATTTGACAATCTTTGGTACAACATTCCTTTGGATAAAATTGCAGATTCTCCTTGGAACAAAGCAAAGTATTTGCTCTTGTATGTCAAAGGAGAGATATATGTCGGTAACCTCTGCAAGATTGTCCGAACAAAGCATGATGTATGGACGAAAGAGCGTCTAATTCAGTCGAATTATCCAAGTGAGCCACACAACTCATCATATTTCATGATTCGAATAAGAAAGCCGAGTGGCACAGATGCTGAATTGCAAAAGTTGCTATTCAATGTCAAAGACATTCCTAATAAATACTGGGGAAACGAGCGAATGGCATTCATGTTGGTTAAGTTGAATGACTTAGAGACTATCGTTGATAGAGTGTAAATTAAATTGGATATTATAATGGAAAAGATATTCTTATATAAAACGATAACCAAATCTGTTGCTTACGATGAGGAACATTGGTATATTGATAATAATCCTCAACAACAAAATGATGGAGATGGAGTTGCCCAGTTCAAGGAGTATGCCACTTCTGAAGCATTTCGTTTAATAGCGAATGATATTAGTAAATATACTAGTCATCTTAAAAATATTGCAGTTTTGACAGCAGCTGGCACTTCTATGGAAAATGGGGCTCATGGAGGGAAAACTCGTACAGAATTATGGCAAAGCTATGAAGAGGAAATAAATGCGATTAGCTCTGTATTAACACAAAATGATGGTATTTTAAAAGATAAATGCCAGTCAATTATTGAATCTAAGAATATTGAAGACTTTTTGTCTTTTACAATTTTGTATGAAAAGTTGAATGGTGAGATTAAAGACGACGAAGGCAATTCTTTAAGATGTAAATTAGAAAAGAAGATTGCCGATGCTTGCAAGTTGCCTCTTGACGAGAATAATAGACACCATCAGGATTTTATTAGAAAACTAACAGCGCGTAAGCCCGCAGAACCACGAGTTCAACTATATACGACAAATTATGATACATTCTTTGAGCAAGCTGCTCAAAGAATGAATTATACCATTATAGATGGTTTTTCATTCTCTTATCCACGATTGTTCAATGGAAGTAACTTTGATCATGACGTTGTATATAGGGAACGTACTAGGATTAAGAACGAAGAAAGTTTTGTTCCTAATGTAATACAACTGTTTAAATTGCATGGTAGTATAGATTGGGAAAAGAAAGATGGTAAAATATATCAAAAAGAAACAACAGATCATCCATGCATCATATATCCTGCAAGTGAGAAATATGAAAGCAGTTATGAACAACCATATTTTGAAATGATGTCACATTTACAGAGTACCCTTCGAAAAGAGGGAACTCTGTTAATTGTTGCAGGTTTTGGATTTCAAGACAAGCATATTCAAAATGTTATTAAGGAGGCTGCACTTCAAAACCCTAACTTTCATTTGCTTATTGTTTGTTTTGGCATGAAAAACTTCGCCAAAGATGGAGAAGCAGATAAATGGGAAGAAAGTGGCATAACACATAATTTAGTTCCTGATTTTGTGGCAGAAGATGGAACTGTCACTCAAAATGTAACAATAATTTTCTCTAAGTTTAAAGCCTTTGTAGAAAACTATCCGTATAATAGCTCTTATGAGGTAGATAATCCCAATAATTATGAAGCCATTCGACCATAACAAATTTGTTGGATATGTTTGTGAGGTAACTCCACAATATGTTCGTTTGCAGATTCCTTCTGCAAAATTATTACATACATTCTATTTTAATGGAGAAATCTTTTCGGGTGGCTCTGTTGGCAGTTTTGTTGTTATTGAAGGTCAAGAATACGGTTTCTTAGGAAGGGTGTTTGAACTGAATCTTCCTCAAGGGGAAAGAACAGAAATAACAAATAGAAGTATAAATGAAGAAGATACTCAGTTCCATCCAATTGCAAAAGTTGAATTACTTGCTCTATTCGATATTTACAAACCTGAGTCTATAATCAAAACTGTTTCTCGTTATCCATCTGTTGGTTCTAAGGTTTTTTCATGTTCTGACGAACAAATAGGTGCATATATATCTGCATTTGGTATAAAAACAGATGATAAGGATGTTCCATTTGCTCCTTTAGGAAAATTAACATCCAATAATGCCTTATGTAATATTTCTCTTAATTCTCTTTTCGGTCGTCATTGTGCTGTTTTGGGGACGACAGGAGGAGGAAAAAGTTGGACTGTGGCAAAACTTATAGAACTTGCATCAGATTACACGGAAAACAAATGTATTCTGATTGATGCTACGGGAGAATACAATAATATCAATAAGAATATACAGAATATTGAACTGGGTACAGGTGAATACATTTTCGATTATAAGAATCTTTCAATTGATGAATTGTATTATTTGCTACATCCGTCTTCAAAGACGCAAGTGCCAAAACTAATGGAAGCTATTAGATCTTTGAAGATGTCCAAACTTGACAATAATACTGAGTTATCTTTATATTATAAACAAGATTCTCAAGGAAATCCAATCAAGGGAAACATATACAAAGCCAAGAAGACAAAGCGCGCATTTGAAGTTTTTTATTATAATCATATTGTACAGATAGAAGACAAATCATGTAATTTTGATTTCAATCTTCTTGCTGCACAGATTACTAATGAATGTAATTGGGATTCGGATAGGAATAATCCTTCAATGTGGGGAGATAGGAATGAAACTGATGTTTCAAATTGTATAAGTTTGATATCTCGAATTAACAATGTCATGTCAACATCTGAATACAATAAAATTTTCGGTTTTAGAAAAGACACTATTCCCGATGCAAAAGACTTAAGAGAAGGCATACAAGAATTCTTGAATGGGGAGAATAGTGTTTTGCGATTGAATTTTTCAAAAGTAAGTTTCGATTACCAAGTAAGAGAAATATTAGTTAATGCAATAGGAAATTATCTGTTGAATGAAGCAAGAAAGGGACTTTATAAGGATAATCCAATAATTATATTCATGGACGAGGCTCATCAGTTCTTAAATAAAAGTATCGCAGATGAATATTTCTCGGCAAAACCTCTTGATGCCTTTGAACAAATTTCAAAAGAGGCACGCAAGTATGGACTATTTTTGTGTATAGCTACACAAATGCCAAGAGATATTCCGTTAGGAACACTAAGTCAAATGGGTACGTTTGTTGTTCATAGATTGATAAATGAACAAGATAAAAAGGCAGTAGAAAATGCTGCATCTGCTGCAAATAGGAATAGTCTGTCTTTCTTGCCAAGTTTTGGAGAAGGAGAAGCACTTCTTGTCGGTGTAGATTTTCCAATGCCATTAACAATAAAAGTCAACGCTCCGCAAAAGGTACCAGATTCCCAAACACCCAAATTAAAGCAAAAAGGTAAACATATATAAATTGACTATTGCTGTTTAGTGTATTGTTGCATGCATATGAGAAGCAATTTATGGCAAATCGAAGAGAAATAAGAAATAGCACTGCTGAGTTCTTGATATTCCAGATAGAAGGTAAGGAACAAGGCATTGAGGTCTATTATAAGGATAAGACTATTTGGTATACTCAAAAAGCTATGAGTATGTTATTTAACTGTTCAACGGACAATATAGGGCTTCATCTAAAGAATATTTATGATAGTGGAGAATTGGACGAAAAAGCAACTACCGAGAAAATCTCGGTAGTTCGTCAAGAAGGTGCCAGAGAGGTAAGCCGTTCGCTCCAATTTTACAACCTCGATGCAGTTATCAGCGTAGGTTATCGCGTGAACAGCGTCCGTGCAACACAGTTCCGCCAATGGTTATGTGCAGCATAGTATTATGTAAAGTAAAAAAGGCCACATCTTTTCAGATATGACCTTTTATAACACTATAAAATATTTTGTGTAAATGGAAACAGGATTCAGCTGTAAGTTTGTTCTTATATCTTGATTCTGTTTTCATTTACACAAAAATCTGGACAGTGTCTTCTTTACCTCCAAATGACTATTCTGTATCTTCAGTTAGTCTCATCCCTGTTTGTTCTATTAAGTACTGATGTTGTTCCTTTACTACCCGATACATGGAATAATGCGCAAAAGATTCTTCCTTATATTTCAGACTACTAACGGAAGCAGCAACAGCCCACGTCAAAATTAAGGCTACAATAACTATAACATATCGAAGTTTAATATGATGTCCCCGTATAAACAGTCCATTTATATTGGGTGGAATAATGGTTATTGGATGTTTCAGTTCGTTGATTTTTGAAAGTATCTCATCCTGCCGTCTTAATATGTTCTCCGTATTAATCTCAATATTAAGGCGATTGAGATTGTAATCACAAATGTGGGTATATATGTATTCAAGTAACCTTGATTTTTGCTTGAATATGTCAACAATTTTGGGGAACCATAGTGAAAATGGCAATGTATCAGGTTGTTGTTTCCAAACATGTTTCTTCACTACTGACAGTGCATCGTTCCAGCAAGTACAGAAGCTTTTGGCAACTCCATTATAAATGGTCTTTTCATCCAAATCCACCTTTATATGTTGCTCCGTTTGGTTTGGAGTTACATTCTGCCCATTAACGCATTCCTTTAATTCATTGATACTTTGACGCAAATTTGCAAGATTTGCAGCTACTACATCTTCTTTCATTATCTTCTACGTTTTGAGGTTTTATAAAAAGGTTCGTTTCTTTGATTATCCTTGTTCTTATCATCCCGCCATCCTTGTTCGTTACTAGTTCCTCCGCCAGCACTAGAAACAATTGCTTGATGGGGTTGCACTATAAGTTCTGTTGCCACATTACCCAATGTTGCGCAAAGACGGTTAAAACTTAGATCTGAATCAAGTTTAGAACCTGCAATGCTAAATTCATCCATACAAAAGG
>ERZ779874.2104-NODE-2104-length-17303-cov-6.934949_pt1 | contig 17303 bp, 25 predicted proteins | sample MGYA00511031_ERZ779874 | MGnify/ENA primary metagenome ERZ779874 (study PRJEB29588, sample SAMEA2156850) | human gut metagenome | biome: human gut; feature: human-associated habitat; material: faeces | place: Denmark | collected 2008/2010 ...
TTATTCTTGTTATTATTTGTAAACATCTAAAATTTCATATATTCAGTATCTTTTTGCACTTTTTTGCATAAAATACTACTAGAATTGTTGACAATTCTTATTATATTATAGTATAATAATTACAACTCAACTACCAAGTTGTAGTAGGAGATTCTGGAAACGTCATTGATAACTAAGTCAATGGCGTTTTCTGCATTTTATATTTTTCATATTTTTTTATGTATTTCTTTATTGCATTATCGTATTCAATGTAATACCCTGTTATTAATAAATTATAGCTTTTCCTTTTTTCCAATATAACTAAAAATCTTGCATCCTTAAATAGGAAATATGATCTAATATTCTTTTTATAGTATTCTTCAAAATATAGTACTTTATCACAATCAGAGCAATTTTCATTACATTTATAATTATCTATAATTGCTTTATTCCATCCTATTCTTTCGGCTCTTCTTGGATCAGGTATTCTATCATTTGGGTCGTCCGATTTATGGAACTCATCTTTATGAGTTAAGTGTATAAATGTATGTTCATATTTTCCATCCATTGGAGCTCTTCTGAAATTAACATTTTTTCCTTCAAATATAAGCTTATTATCTATAAAATCATTTTTAAATATCTTATAAATTTCATCTAAATATTCATTCCATTTTGCATAATCTTTACATTCCACTATTTCAGGTAACCACTTACACTTATCCAATGTTATCACCAGCTTTCAAGTTAATACAAAATAAATTAAACTTTTTTTCTGATAACATTGTGTTTTTAGTTAATGAATATCCACTTTTATCTATAACATGCATCATTAATTCTTTTTTAGCCCAACTAAATTCTTCTTCATCATAAACTTTTCTATTTCTGTACCCTATTGCACCAATCAATAAATCAGCTAGCTGCATTATTACACTTTCCTCTGAGTTCATTGATTGTATGTTTTTTATTACATTAAATTCATAATCCATTAATTTAAAGCTTAAATATTTTTTTACTCCCTCTACTTTACTAACACTTTTTGTATCTTTAATATCCAAGTAAATATAATTTTCCTGTTTTGGCTCTACTAAATTTATTAATAAATAATAATACATTTTATAATACCAATCATCATGCGTCTGATTAAATAATTTATGATTTAATTGTGTTTTATCTATAATTAATGCTCTAAATCTTAAATCATCATTTTCAAAAAAGTAATCTACTAATTCTTTATAATATTCTAATTTTGATGGTGAGACTTTATTCCATTTTATTTCCGCTCTATATGGAATATTAAACTTACTTTTTATATTTAATATATCTCTTTTTATTACTTTTCTGTTGCTTTTCTCACATATTATTCCTCCTAACACCATATACTTTTGATTATCATGTTCTAGATGACAACTCTCATCACAATATATATTATATTTCATTTGGATTACCTCCCATTTTACTAATTAATCTATTCTTTATTTTTTATTTGCTATTGAATTATATTGTACAACCATTTTCTCTATACTTACAAACCTTCTTTTAAATGTGCATTTTTCTGAAATCTGCTGTAAATAGTCAGTTAATATATCCCTTTTATATGTTGGATTTATTAATGTTTGTATACTTGTTGGACAACAATGGGAAATTACATAGTCAACTTTATAATTTACTTTTTCCAAATTACTTATTCCATTTTGTATTTCTTCTTCATCTAAATTAAATATTCCATCTTGAATATCATGCGATTTAGCACCACCAAAAGCAAATATTTTTTTATTATCAATGTCAAAGATTTCTCCTCTCATTAAATGCAATACTGAATCTCTTATCTTGTGTACTTTTCCACCTTTCCATTCTTCAATTGGATAATTATATAATCTTGTATAATTTTCATGATTTCCATCTATAAATAAGGTTGTAAAGTTTTTATTATTTAACCAATCAAGTGCTTCTTTTTCTCTACTACTTTCTTCTTCAAATGTCCATACTCCTCCAAAATCTCCACATATTATTACATAGTCATTTTTTGTCATTTCTGCTTGTATTGGAAATTTTTCTTCATTAAGTCTTGAAAAATCAGCATGTGTATCACCTGTAATATATATCATGTTTCCTCCTTTTCTTATTCTATTTAAAACGTTGTCGAATTTCGCTATTTATTATCAAACTATTCTTTTTATCAGATTCTAATATTCCTTTTTTAATTCATCGGATATATTTGGCTTCTTCTAGCTAATGTAATATCTACCATATATGCATCATTTTTTATTGGATTTTCTTCATTAAAATACTCTTTATATTTTTCATTTCCTATCTCTACAGCCTCATAATACTCTTTATTTCCTAAACATGTAGCTTCTATACATATAGCATTTTCATTTGGCAACTTTACTCTTACAAAAGCATGTCCAGGTATTAAAACTATATAAGCTTTTAATTTTATTGCTTCAAAACAACTTGCTAATAGTATAGATAAATCAATACAATTACCTGAATTTAGTTTAATCGTATTTTTAGGTAGAGATATTCTTTGTGTATGATATTTGCCTTCAGGGTAGCTCATACTTCTAATAGAATATCTTATATTGCTAAGAACTTCATATATTTTTTTTATATCTTCCTCAGTTCTTAATGAATTATCTGTAGTTCCACCAACTATATCTCCACTCTTAGTAGCATTTGATATTATTTTATCCACTTCTTCAGAGTTTGGAGTTACCCATCTAGCTAAAAATGATCTAAAATCTATTTTCCAATCATTTCTACCATTATCTAATTTTTCAACAAAAACATCTTGTGGATATATTAAACAATCCCTAGTATTCTCATATATAATATTACCACCTTCTTCTACTTTAACATATATATTTCTATTACAATTTGATGTTATTAAATTTACTCTTTCTATAATTAATTGTGGCGCTATTTTTCTATTTACTATTGAATGAGGATTAACATATACTTCTTCTATTTTTTTATATGATAAATCTTGGATTTCAACTTCTATTTTATATTTTCTTATTTCATCATAATTGTTAAAAATTGTTATACTAACGGGAGCATATTCATTTTCATAAATTTTATTAAATGTATCATACATTCCTGTAAATATTGGTAATTTTCTATATACAGCATTTACCACACTATTTTCTTTAGTTTGTAAAGAAAATACATGATTAAATATACAATATTGATCATAATGAAATTCTTGTTCTAAATTATCAAGATCATATTTAATACATTTTGGAGATGATAATCTATTGTTATTTTCTATTGGAATTAATAAACAATTAATTTCTTTATTTTCGTATGGTAATAATAATTGCACCTCAGTTTCTTTGTTAAACAGATATTCATTTAGTAAATTTACCTTATAATCATTATAATTTACTAGCTTAAACGGAAAGAACATTCCCATATTTAGTACGATACTATTGTTTAAAGTGTGTATGCTATCATATTCTATGTCAAACTTCAAATCGTAAGTTTTTTCCAATTCAATATTTGCTAAAAAAGTACTATTTTTACCTATAAAATGTTTACCTATAGTTACTAATGATATTTTTTTATCTTTGGGCATTTTTAATGCAATTTTATCTTTTTCAGTAATTTTTTCATTTTCGACCTTAGAATTTGGCAACCAAGTATCTATATGATTATTTTCTATAATTATATCTTGGTTGATACCATTATAACTTAACTCTTCATTACAAATATTACCTGTACCTATAGTATAAATTTGTAAAAATGGTAATCTCTTATTTTTTTCTCTTTTCCAACTATCTTTTAAGTATAATTCATCCATGCTTAATTTTCTTTTTGTCAACTTGTTTATATTAAATTTTATTTCAACAGATATTAATATTGGATTCTTTATATTGATTCTAATCTTCTCAATATTCATATACATACATTCAGTAATATTAGGTAAAAATAAACTCTCAGAAAACAATATTACTTTTCCTCTGCCAACCTCTGTCAGTTCAATGTCTTTTATAGGCAAAAGTTGATATTTTTCTTCTGGCATATACTGGCATAATGAATTACATTTTTTTATATTCCTATTACTACCACAACATAAACTACAAATATTTTGGTTTTGTTCATAACAATTTCTTGTAGCTTTTTTACTATTGCAAATTTCGCACTTCATTTTTTATTCATCTCCTGCAAACAATTTATATACTTTTTAACAAATCTAACTACACTTTTTTAGTTAATTCTATACTATCACTTTAAAATCAAATAAATTGTCAAATTTTGTAACTTATTATCAAAAAAGCAAAACAATTCTGTATCTCTACATTCATATTTTGCTTTTCATTAGTATTTTTAATTACCTTTTTCAATAATAAAACTTTTCCTTGTATTCTCATAATTATCATTTAATTGATAACAATAAATTTCTTCAAAGTTACTTTCTTTTAAGTAATCATATTTATTTAGTAAATTCTTAAATGCGTCTTCTTGATTTATTCCTTCGGCAATTCCAATTAATTGTGCATTATCACAATCTGGTTCTATACTTTCGGAATTTGGTTGATATGTATATCCTTCAGTTGTTAAAAATATATATTTATTCATATTTATATTCTTCTCCCTCTTCTGCAACCATCATTGTATATTTATCTTCTTCATTATCAATTGGATAAGTAATTTCATTACATCTATTAACCCTACTTTTTAAATATTCTGATAATAATTTGTCCTCACAATAAATATAACAACCCTCTTGTCCCCTTGTAAGTAATGTTCTATATGTATTTTTTACTATTTCATCAGCAAGTTTTTCTGCTTTCTTGAAATCTTTTTGGAACATTTTATAAATTCCTTTTATTGATTGGTCTGTTTTTGCACGTTCTGTAACATCTGTTATTACTTTATCATTTTCATATCTTAAATCTTTTCCAATAATAACTCCAACATAATCAAATTCTAATCCTTGAGCTGTATGTATACAGCCTATTTCATTCACAGATTCAGAATCAATTGCCCATGTTTGACTATTACCTAAATTCCAACTCATTGCAAAATTATATTCTGGAATTGTTATATCAAATACATCTGATTTATTTTTTCCATCCTTTATCCAGTCCCAACAATATCCTGCAAGTAATCTAGCTTTATTATTTATTTTATTTTTTCAAAAATTATATCTCTCACTTCATTAGGAGTATCACAAATCTTAATATCGTAATCTAAATCAAATCCATCGCTGTTAGCTGTTTTTCTAATATCTAAGACATCATCTAGCCAAGCAATATATCCATCTGATCCATTACATCTGAATTGTGATTCCAACTCCATTATTTCTGATTCTGCATTTGCTTATCCAATATATTTTTGTATTTCTTCAACACTTCCAATATCTTTTAAAGTTACTCTTTGAGATTCATCTATTAAAAATATTGAAAATTTAGAAGCTTTTATAATTTCTTTTATTTGATTTTCTCCTAAATTTTGAAACATTCCTGATTTTGCGTTTAATCTATGTGCTTCATCAATAATTAATACATCAAATTCATTTTCAGATGATTCAACAAAAGAACCTGATCCTTTAAACAAATTATTAATCCTTGTCTTTCTGAAATCTCTACTTAATTTTGTTGCATATACATTTCTTGGAGCCGCATTCTTTGTTACATATGAGCAAACCATATTTTCATTTGTTAATTTTACTAACAAATTAATCGCTAATACTGATTTTCCTGTACCTGGTCCACCTTTGACAATTAATACTCTTTTATTTCCGTCTCTATATGATTTTCTAGCCATGTCTAGTGCTGTTTCATATACAAGTTTTTGATCATCTATCATTACAAATTTTTCATTACCTTTTAACATACTTGATAAGGCATCTTGTAATGATTTAGATGGTCTAATTTTTCCATTCTCAATCATATATAAAGTTTCTTTGTCATCACCATATTTAATATACTTATTTATAAAATCTCTTAACTTTTCAACATCGCCCTTTATAAATGCTGGTGCTTTTTCTAAATAAGTTTTATAATCATCAGATAACAAAGTTGGTGGTGTAACTGCTAAATAATTATGCAAATATGCACATGGATGTAAGTCAATTTGTCTATCTTGTACAGTTTCGTTGTAGTCTTCTATTGTTGTTGCATATGACCATGCTTGATATGATGGATGTACTACTTCTCTTAATGCATGTCCAGTAACTGTTTTTACAATTCCGTCTTTTCCACTTACAATATCTGCATCAGTCCATTGCTTTAATTCAACTATAATAGCAGTATTTTTTAGTTTTCCATCTTTCCCTGTTATTATAAAATCCATCCTCTTTGATGTATTCGGTATTTTAAATTCAATTGCTATTCCTACATTTCCAGGAATATTATTGTCTATTAAACCCTTCATCATATACTGCATAGAGTTATTCCAAGCATTTCTTTCAGACTTAGAAGTATGATATCCCATTTTTTCATAAAATTTTCTATCTATATTTTCTTCAATTCTGTCTTGTACAACATCTTCTACAAATAATTGCTTTGTTGCTTCATATACTATCATAATAATTGCCCCATTAATTATTATATCTTATAACTTATTATATTTTGTGCTAACACCTTTTGACTTTTCAATTGGATATTTTCTTTCATATATTTTCATTTTTTCTAGAACTATTTGTTTAGGATCTACCCCAATTTGGTGGCATAAAAGAATACAATAATTCATAACATCTGCAATTTCGTATTTTAATTCATCTTTATTATAATTGTTATTCCACTGAAAACATTCTAAAAGCTCACCTGCTTCTATAGAAATTGACTTTGCTAAATTCTCTGGTGTATTAAATTGTAACCAATCTCTATCTTTTGCAAATTTTACGATTTCTTCTTCTAATTCTTTCATTTTGTGCCTCCTAATACAAACTATACTTACTCTATTATAGTTTATATCACACAATCCAATTTTTAACAATAAAAATCCCAATATTTTAAACTATTTTGTCGAAAATTTTTATAATTTCTAATGTTTTTTCACCACTTATTTTGTAACTCATTAATTACATTCCATACCTTTACTATTTCTTGTTTCACCTCACTTAAATCAACAATATAAATCCTTCCACTATTCGCCAAATATGTTAATTGATTTATATTATTTCCTATTCTTCTAAGTTCTGTTACTACTTCATTTAATCCATCAACTATCACTATATCTTTATCTAAACCTTGTTTAACCAAATACTCTGATAAACTAAGTTTAGCAACTTCGCTTTTCTCAATCAATCTTTTCTTCTCTTTTTCACTTACTCTAATTGTTATAATTTTATCCTTCTTCAAATTATCATCTCCATTTCATAAAAGGGTTTGGGACTTTCCTAACTATCAAGAACTCTTTGTATACACAAAGGGGAATCTTGCTAAAAACATTTCTCTTATTTTAGTTCTTTTTACTCCAAAACAATGTAAAAAGAAAAGTGACATTTTTATCTACCACTAATCATTTCTCGTCTAAAGTAATTTAGCTTATACTCCAGTCATCTCAACCATTTCATAGTGATTTCCTGATTAGGGAATCGCTCATTCTATGGTCATCGTCTGTTAATTGTAAGTGAAAAATGGTCCAACTTATAATTAAAATTTTTAGATGACATAATAATTCGAATAACCTCTTAACTGATAAAAATAAAAATTTCTTATAAGTGTCAATACTTGATTTATCAATACAGTTTAGTATTGATACGTTATGAAATTTCTATATAATTAATCGTTAGATTATGTAATTTAGTGGTCCAAAATTCAATTATAATAATGGACCATTTTTCACTTACAATTAACAACATGAACAGAAATATTACCAAAATAGGTAGGCTGAAAGCTTTGTGCAAGAACATACCTATCCTAAGTTTCTGGACAAGCTTAAAATCACTAAAACAAGCTATTCTTCCTATGCTGGATGTTATGGATCAATGAAATCTTTGTTTTTATGAGTGTAAACAGTTGGTTCGTAGTCTTTTAACCAACAAAAAGAGATGTCAATTTCAAATTGGCATCTCTTTTTCATTAACTTTAATGATAAACCCTAGCACTTTAGCTACCCCATCTTCATCATTTGAAGCCGTAATATAATTAGCTTTTTCTTTTATTTCAGGCAATGAATTTCCCATAGCAACAGAATTTGGAGTTAATTCAAACATTGACAAATCATTTTCTCCATCACCTATTGTAACTATTTCTTCAGGTTTAATTTCAAAATATTCACAAACAGCTTTAACAGCATTTCCTTTAGAAACCTTAACAGGAGCAACATCGCAATAATAATTTCTACTTGGCTTCAAATCAGAATTTTTAAAACGTTTAGACTCATTTGCAACAGCTATTCATACACATTCATTTTTTATATAATCTCTAAAAACCCTCATTTTCTCAAAATCAGTACTTGTAATAACACACTGAACAACTTGCTCCTCTACTGCAACCCTTTCTAATTCTTCATAAGAAACTTCCTTGTCCTTTTCATCTGGATATGCAGCTTCATTCATAACTAAAAGATCCTTATAGTTCAATTTTATTCTATATCCATTCTCTCTTGAATATTTTATTAATTGAAGCACCATTTGAGGATCAATTCTCTCATTATAAATTTCAACTCCATTTTCTTCATCATAGGCAGAAGCGCCATTTGAAGAAACTATATATGGACTTGTGCCAATCTGTTCTTGAAAATCCATAGCCTCTCTACGAGATCTTCCAGAAGTCAAAATTATTTTTACACCATTTTCTACACATTTTTTTATTTCTAATTTTGTCTTTTCAGTAACCTCTCTTTGACTATTTGTTAGTGTTTCATCTATATCAATAAAAACTGCTTTTATCATCTTCAAGTCCTTTCATTCCAACTTTTTACTACTTTAAATATTCTTTCACAAATGCATTATTCTCTGAAAACTCACCTTTCTTAGCCATTGCAATCAATTCATCAACCATTTCTTTTGTAATTTTACTACTCTTTTTCTCATAAAATTTCTTTAATGGTTTTTGTAAATCCATCATAACCTTAGTTGCCTTATTAACATTTTGCTCTCTCAATAATTTATTCATTTTCTCAATCTGATTATCATAAATCACTTTACCAATCGCAGTATTTTTTATCTGTTCCAAAGTGTTTTCAGCCGTAATATCTTCAATCTTCAAAACCTTATCTGGCAACTTCCTTCCAATCAATTTTTCAAATTCTTCATCAGTAACGTTTTGAACATCACCAGTATAATATTTTTCGCAAAATTCTTTCTTTACACAAACATCATCTGAATTAATTACTACTTTGTCATTCAAAACAATATTTCTACTTGATTTTCCAACTAAAATCTCATATTCTCCAGCCTCAACTTGCCATCTATCATTTTCAATATCATAATATTCAAAACAATCTCTATCAAGAACTATATGAACATCTTTTTCTTCACCTGGATTTAAATCAACCTTAGCAAAATCTCTCAATTCTTTATCCGGTCTAAATACTACAGAATCAGCTTTCTTAACATATATTTGAGCGATTTCTTTTCCAGCAACATCTCCAACATTTTTTATTTTAAATCTAATGTCTACCTTTTCATTCTCAATATTAACTTTCAAATCAAAATATTCAAACTCTGTATAGCTCAAACCAAATCCAAATGGAAATAACACATCTTTTCCAACCTTGTCATAATATTTGTATCCCACATAAACAGACTCTTTATATTCAACAGTTATTTCATTTCCAGGATAATTATTAAAACAAGAAGTATCTTCTAATTTATTAGGATAAGTTTCAGCCAATTTACCATTTGGATTCACATTACCAAGAATGCAATCGACAACAGCTTTTCCGCCAGCTTCTCCACCAATGTATCCTGCTAAAATTCCTTTAACTTTATCTTTCCAAGGCATCAATATAGGAGAACCATTTGACAAAACAACAATAACATTTTCATTAACATTACAAATTTCATCAATTAATTTATTTTGATTTTCAGGCATATCTAAAGTTTCTCTATCGACACCTTCAGATTCATAATTCTCTGTAAGGCCTGCAAACACAAGTACAACGTCATTATTCTTAGCAACTTTAACAGCTTCACTTCTCAACTTTTCATCATTTTCAGACTCAATTCTTTCATATCCTTGAGCATATTCAACATCAATTCCATTTTGAACCAAGTTATCATAAGCATTTTCAATCTTATATGGATTGATAGTCGAACTTCCTGCACCTTGATATCTTGGAGTTCTGGCCATATCACCTATAACAGCAATTTTCTTATTTTTTATAGGAAGAATATTATTATCGTTTTTTAATAATACAATTGTCTCTTTAGCAATTTTCTCAGCAATCTCATGATAAACCTTCTGATCATATTCAAAAGAAGTTTCTTTACCGGCTTTATTCATTTCTAAATATGCTCCTAATTTTTCATCATATGCAAACTGATTACTTCCCTTTCTAGCAATATCAATAATTCTATCAACAGCTTCATTTAACTCTGTTTCAGAAATTTCTCCATTCTTAACAGCCTCAATAATTTCTTTGGCACCATTACCTCTTCCACCAGGCATTTCCAACTCATGAGTAGCTTTCAATCCTTTAACTCTATCATTTTCAGCACCCCAATCAGAAATAACAATCCCATCAAAATTCCATTCTTTTCTTAAAATATCATTCAATAAATGTTGATTCTCACTACAATATTCGCCATTAGCCTTATTATAAGCACTCATAATAGACCAAGGTTTAGCATTTTTTATAATCATTTCAAAAGCCTTTAAATACACTTCTCTCAAAGCTCTTTCATCAATAACCACATCAATAGTTCTTCTTCTATTCTCTTGATTATTAACAGCAAAATGTTTTACACAAGCTCCAACATTTTCACTTTGAAGTCCCTTCACATATTCCATGCCAAGAATTCCTGTTAAATAAGAATCCTCAGAAAAATACTCAAAGTTTCTACCACACAAAGGACTTCTCTTTATATTAATAGCAGGACCTAAAACAATATTAACCTCTTCTTTTCTAGCCTCTTTTCCCAAAGTTTTTCCTAATAAATAAATCAACTCTCTATTCCAAGTATTACCTAAACTAGCAGAAGCAGGAAAACACGTAGAAATCTCACTTTCATTTATACCAAGATTATCAGCCTTAGTTTTTTGAACCCTCAACCCATGAGGTCCATCTGACATAGTAATCTTAGGAATCCCATACTTTTCAAGTTCAAGGCTATGCCAATAATCATTACCAACACACAAACTTGCCTTCTCTTCCAAAGACATTTTTTCAATTACATCTTTATACTTCATACACTAAATTCCCTTTCAGAAAATACTCTAAAAATAATAAAATACTTATATCACAATTTTTATCAATATTCAATTGACATCGTAAGATATCAGGTGAACTTAGTTAATGATGTGAAACGCAAGGATCATCAGAGATACAACTATCTGGATGAAGCAAATGCTGCTAGTACTGAGGCTGAACGCTCTCGTGCAATTGACTTTTTGAATGCATGTGACTATGCAATCGCAAATTTCGTGAAACTCGACAACGTTACAGCAAAAGACATTGCATTTTTTACTTTTGTATTAACCTATAGATATTTTCCATACGTCCCTTTGATTATATATATAAAATCGTTCATATATATAACCTCATATGCCTTCACACACAAACACATTCAATAAAAAATTTAACAGTTTTGCCAAAAACACTAATAATTAAATAAAAAGTATCAAAAATTGTATGCATAATATTGAGAAGCATATCATATTATGGTACAATAATAATTACTAGTTTTTAATACAAACCACATTGGCAATATTCACACAGATAGAATACTTGCCAATTTTTATAAGAAAAAACTTAATCAAAATATGGAAAGCTTAATACATCTTCAATCACAAGACAGCTTTCTAATTTAAATATATAAACAAACACAGAAATGAACGGTAATTAAATGAAAAAAGTATTATTAAATCAATTTTTCCTAGATAAAGAAAAAGACATATCAATCAGTATATACAGAAAAAATGAAGACGAACTAACATACATAATTGAAACACCAAATCACAAAACTGGAAACTTAATAACAAATGTTAATTGTAAGTGAAAAATGGTCCAACTTATAATTAAAATTTTTAGATGACATAATAATTCGAATAACCTCTTAACTGATAAAAATAAAAATTTCTTATAAGTGTCAATACTTGATTTATCAATACAGTTTAGTATTGATACGTTAAGAAATTTCTATATAATTAATCGTTAGGTTATGTAACTTAGTGGTCCAAAATTCAATTATAATTTAGAAGTTTCGTTGACTATGTTTTTAATAATAACAGAGAAAAAAAATTAAACAATTTAAGTAATGCTCAAAGATTTTATATTTTCCAAAATATTACTAAAGACTTAAAAGAAATATCTGAAGATTATATTTGTGATTATTCTTTATCATATAGTATTAAATGATATTGATTATATAAAGAAATGCCAAGTTTGTGGTAAATACTTTTTCTCTGATAAGAATATTACTTTATATTGTAATGGTAAATATTCAGAAGATATTACCTGTAAAGAATATGGAATTAAAACATCTCAAAAAAGAAAAGAAAATGAAGAACCTGTATATGGCAAATATAGACAAATATATGCAAAAAAAGCTATGGCAGTAAAAAGGCATCCAGATATTCCAGAATATAAAGAAAATTATAAAAATTGGAAACCTTTGGCTTTGAAATATTTACAAGAATATAAAAGTGGCACTTTGGATGCAAAAACCTTTGAAAAATGGTTAAAGTACACATCAGATGAAAAAATAAAATCTAAACTAAAAACTATAGATGAATTTAAAGATTAAGTATCTATGAAAGGAGACTTCTATGCTAATAAAAGTAAATAATATAAATATCAATTATGAAGTTTATGGACAGGGTTCGCCTATAATTTTATTGCATGGCAATCAAGAAACACATGAAATTTTTGACAATTTAATTGAAAAATTGGAGGAAACTCATACCGTTTATGCTTTAGATAGCAGATGTCATGGAAAAAGCGATAATCCAAAAGAAATTTCTTATGATTTAATGGCAGAAGATACAATTGCTTTTATAAAAGAATTAAAAATTTCAAAACCTACATTTTATGGTTTTAGTGACGGAGGAATTATAGGCTTACTAGTTTCAATAAAAGAGCCTGAGTTATTATCGAATTTAATTATTAGTGGTGCAAATATATCTCCTGATGTTTTTACAACTTTTGATATGTTATTAACTAAATTATTTTACTTTTTCACTAGAAGTAAATTTATTAAGATGATGCTTGATGAGCCTAATATTCCTTTAGAAGATTTACAAAAAATTTCTATTCCAGTTCATGTATTAGCTGGTGAAAAAGATGTTATAAAATTAGAACACACAAAGTTAATTGCAAATAATATTAAAAATAGTACATTAGAAATAATAAAAGGCGAAAAACACGGAAGTTATATTATTCACAGCGATAAAATTTATAAAATTATAAAAAAGTATTTGGAGGATTAAAATGTCAAACTTATATATAATAACTGGTCCTGCAGGAGTGGGAAAAAGTACAATTTCAAGAAGAATAGCAGAATCAAAAAATAAATCTGCACTAATTGAAGGTGATGAAATTTATCATCAAGTAGTTGGTGGATATGTTCAAGCTTGGAAAGAAGGAAATCATCTAGATACATTCTGGAAAATTTGTTTAAGTTCTATAGAAACTTATCTTGAAGATGGATATGATGTTATTTTTAATTATATTGTAAATCCTGAAAGTGTTGAATTGATAAAAAATAAATTAAAAAACCATACTATAAAATTCGTTGTCTTAGTAGTTGATGAAAAAACATTACTTTTAAGAGATAAGGAAAGACCTGAAGATTGTCAAATGAAAGAACGTTGTATTGTTTTATTAAATAGCTTTAAAAATAAAAATTATAATGCTCAAAGCATATTAGATACTACAAATTTATCAGTTAATGAAACAATTGATATTATTGAAAATGATAATAGATTTATATTATAGGAGGGTACAGATGGAGGTAAAATTAGATTATTCTATTACAGTAGATGAATTCTTGGAAATGGTTGAATCTGTTGGTTGGAAGTCATATACAAGCCTGACAAAATAACTGGAATGTATTTATGGATAAAAAAATAATTAAAGGAAGGAAATTATATGAAAAATATAGAAAAAAGAGATTTATATGATATTAACAGAGTTTTAACAGGAAAAACTATCTTTAAGGGTGATTCTATTCCAGATAACAACTACATAGTTGTCGTTTTAGTATTTATACAAAATAGTGATGGAAAATTCTTAATTCAAAAAAGAAGCAAAATAAAAAATGGCAAATATGCTACTACTGGTGGTCATCCAAAGTCTGGTGAAAATAGTATTCAAGGAATTATAAGTGAAGTAAAAGAAGAAATTGGATTAGATATCAATTCAAAAGATTTAAAACTATATTATTCTGGCAGATCTGATTCAGAAAAAGTTTTTTGGGATGACTATTATATCAAAATGGATGTACCTAATATTCAAAATTTGTCCTTACAAAAAGAAGAAGTTGAATCTGTTTGTTGGCTCTCTATAGATGAGATTAATTCTTTAATGAATGAAGATAAATTTTTCAAAAATCACTATGAAGAATTTGAAATATTATTAAATTGGTTGAAGAAAGGTGAAAAAACATGCTACACAAAATGAAATTACAAGAAAGCCCATTTGAAAGAATTAAAAGTGGAACAAAAACTGTGGAATTTAGATTATATGATGAAAAAAGAAGCAAGATAAACATTGGTGATCAAATAGATTTTTCTAAATTACCTGATTTACAAGAAACTATCCTTGTAGATGTATTAGATTTATATAGGGATAATACATTTGAAAATTTATTTAAAAAATTATTTGATGATGATGAAGAAATAAAAAGAAAAACATCAGCAATGTATCAATATTATAGTCATGATGAAGAAAAACAATATGGTGTTGTTGGAATAAAAATTTCATTAGTAAAGTAAAATTAAGGAGTAGAATATGAGAAAATTAAATTTAATAGTTGTATTTAATAAAGATTTAAGTAAAGGACTTTTCTGCATTAGAGCTAAAGAGCCATATAAGGGAAAATATAATTTTGTTGGTGGTAAAGTTGAAGAAAATGAAACCAATGATGAAGCAGCCTATAGAGAACTATTTGAAGAAACAGGAATAAGTAAAAACGATATTGAATTAGACCATTTTATGGATTTAAATTATTTTAAATCCGAGAATAATTTACAAGTTTATTATGGAATTCTAAAACATGATGTAAATTTAGTTGAAGAAAAAAACAAATTAGAATGGGTAAAACTTAATCAAGAATTGTTAAACAATAATAAATTTGGTGGAAATTATAATATTCCTCACATAATAACACAAATTAAAGTATTCTTAAAAAATGGAGCAGGACTTGGAAAGTATTAAAATTAGATATAATTAAAGAACTTGAAAGAAGGTAAAATGTAAATATGAATAACATTGATTTTTTAAATAAAACTTTGAAAGTAACAATTGACAGACCTCTAGGTAGTAAACATCCCAAACATGGTTTTATTTATCCTGTAAATTATGGATATGTGCCAAATACAATAAGTGGTGATGGAGAAGAATTGGATTGTTACATACTTGGAATATATGAGCCAATAGAGACCTTTAAAGGTAAATGCATTGCAATAATACATAGACTAAACGATAATGATGATAAATTAATTATTGTGCCTGAAAATAAATCTTTTTCAAATAATGAAATACGAGTTCTAACAGATTTTCAAGAGCAATATTTCGAAAGTGAAATATTAAGAAGTTCAAAATATTTAGAATTTAGTAAAAATATTCCTGAATTATCTGTTACTAATTTAAAAAATAGCTTAAATTTTTATAAAACTGCTGGATTTAAAGTGGAATATGATAGACCTGAGAATAAATTTGCATTTATAAGTTTGGACGAAATTCAATTTATGTTACAAGAAATTGCTAATAATGATAAATGGGATGTTTCTCCCCTTTCCTATCCTTTTGGAAATGGTATCAACTTTCAATTAGAAGTAGAAAATCTAGATGAAATATATAATAGTTTTAAAAATTCAAATTATAAAATAACTTTTGATATTCAAGAAAATTGGTATAGACAGGATGATAAAATGTTAGGAAATAAAGAATTTTTAATACAAGATCCTGATGGATATTTATTAAGATTTTCTGAAGATTTAGGAGAAAAGGAAGTATAAAATATGATTAGATCCATAGAACACGTTCCTTCTGCAAAAGAATTTAATTATTTAACAGACTCTGTAGGTTGGGGAACTAGAAAAAATTTAATAATTGAAGAAGCCTTAAAAAACACCTTATATTCACTATGTGTTTATGATGATGACAAATTAATCGGCTATGGAAGAATTATAGGAGATAAAACTATATTCTTATATATTCAGGATGTAATGGTAATTCCTGAATATCAAAATAAATATATTGGTACTGGTATAATGAAAAACTTACTAAAGAAAATAAATGAATATAAAAAGATTAATCCTAATATTAGAACTTATTTAGGTGCATCAAAAGGCAAAGAATCTTTTTATGAAAAATTTGGATTTATTACAAGACCTAATGAAGAATTAGGCTCTGGAATGATTTTATACTAAAAGGAGGCAAAATATATGATAGAAATAAAAGAATATGATAATAAATATGCTGACGCAATGTCAAAGATTATTATACAAAATTTATTGGAAGTAAATTCTAAAGATTATGGCTTAGAATTTGTGAGAAAATCTGTTAAAGAATTTACTCCTGAAGAAATTAAAAAGAATTTTTCCAAAAGGACAAAAGTATTTGTAGCATTAGAATATGATAAAGTTATAGGTACTGCGGGTCTTGATAAGTCTTGGTATAATGATGATGGAGAGTATTGGATATTAACTGTATTTGTTGACATGGCTCACCATAAACAAGGCATAGGTAGAATGTTAATTAACGAAATAGAAAAATTTGCTTTAACAATTCCTGCTAAAAAATTAGTAATCCCTGCATCTATTGCTGGATGTGAATTTTATCATAAATTAGGATACGAATATTCTAATGGCAAAAAGGAATTAAACGAAGGCCAAATGTATATAATGGAAAAATATCTATAGTTGGGGTGCTTATGATTAGACAAGCTAATAAATTAGATAGTTATTGTATATGTGTCAATGATGTGAAACAAACTTTTATAAAAAAATGTAGTACCATTGAATTTATTATTGGTGCTATCG
>ERZ779874.2109-NODE-2109-length-17291-cov-75.494662_pt1 | contig 17291 bp, 13 predicted proteins | sample MGYA00511031_ERZ779874 | MGnify/ENA primary metagenome ERZ779874 (study PRJEB29588, sample SAMEA2156850) | human gut metagenome | biome: human gut; feature: human-associated habitat; material: faeces | place: Denmark | collected 2008/2010 ...
TTGCTCTCTTATGTTTATTTCTCTGTACCTCTGTGTTCAATATAAAAAATCACACGGATGTTCTGTAATTCATTTTTGATTGGCTATAAAAGTATTTATAATCATTTTCGTGTTGTCTATGTATTTTCGTGGAGAATCAGAAACACTCAAACGTATTCGTTCCAACCCTCTTTTTGCCTCATCCGCACAATCTTTATACCAAGCTACTTCATAATGTTCGATATTCCCACTTTTTAGAGGTACTTTTACATTATGGAATAAGTCAGAATTTAAATCTAAAACCAACTGTTCGGCTGTGTGATGCACTACAATGCCATAATATTGTACATTTTCTTCCAGCAGATACGCATCAATCAACGCTTGTCCGAAGAACAATTGCTTTGACATATCACACGTAATTATGCCTTCTGCTAAAGCCCCTTTCAACGGAATAGGGCGATTGCGATGAATAGCCGTTTTTATTATTTTAGCCGCAACGTCACAAATCACCAACAAATCTTCTTTTGAATCATTTTGGCTGAATAAAACGATGCTATCAGAAAATTGTGCTAACATGATTCCATTGTTTTCGGTTTCACTTTTTATCACTCCATTTCCCGAACTATTATCCTTCGGCAATTCACCCATTTTTATTTGCTGGACTTCATTAATAATGTTCGTAATGTCTTTATTAAACTCTGTCAATTCATCATACAAAGTTTCCGCTGAATTTCTTGCTACCCTATCCTTAAATCCCATAATATCAAGAAAGACAACAAACCTATTCCGAGTTTGAACGTATTTATCCATTTTATTCTGTAGTTGTTGGAGTGACAGCATAACAATAAACCATAGTAGCCGAAGCGTCTCCGCCACCTGCATTGCCTCGCATTCCCAATTCTAAGTAATACTTTTCCACTTCACGGGCTACGTCCGAAGAATCAGCTGTACGATAAATCCACCATGAATTTTCTTTCACATGATGTTCTTTAAACAATCTGTTCCGGGCATCATTTGATATGCCAATGTAGAAATCAGAATAATAACTTCGTCCGCTTTTTTGCAGATGTTCATTTATGTCTTTGATTATTTGCTCGTAACTATTTGCCATATCCTATGCTTTTATATATAAGCTTTATCCTTAATCATCCTTTTGCAAACTTACAAATAAAACATCAAATTACCAATAAATCAATTGCAGATTTTCAATGAAATCAACTCTTTACAAGATTTGTTATGCCGGACGCAATGAAGCAACAAAAATGAGGCTGGCAGGAAATAAAAGCGGAATCTCTCCGCACGGAAACTTCATTTCAAGCCTTTACGCTTCAGGGCATCCGTCACTTCTTCCTCACGGATAGATAGTTGCGCCGCTATGTCCGCTACCGACATGTTATTTGTATAAAGCAAACAAATGGCTGAATCGAACGTTTGATTGATTTTCAGCATTTGTTTTCGTTCTTCTATCATTTTGTCCAGCAACATGATCTTCGTATCCCGTTCTTCTATCTCCGAAAGAAGTTCATCTTCCATATCCATGGCATGGCAAAAGTCCGGGTCTGCCGCAACTCGAAGCAAACGATTCAATAATAGCTGTTCGTCCGGACAAAAAAGGTCTTCTTCGAGTTCGAGCACATGTTCATTGCCTTTCATGCAATATTCCTGATTGAACACGCTCAATATGCGCTCTAACCGACTGTACGCATGTTCTCTCAGATAAGGACTTTGCACGATAATGCTATCGTAAGGTAAGTTTTCGATAAATTTATCCGATACACCATCCGATATCAGGTTGGTGCTATAGTCTAAAATATGACGCTGTACATAAACCACCGGATTGGTCAATTCCCCTAACTTATGGCATAGAATGTAAACATCCACTACGGGTAAGCCGAAGCGATTTTCTTCCCTTTCCAAAACATCCTCATTTAAGTATTGTGCGGCCAGGTATTGACGCAAATGGGTGGTTTTCGTAGCCCGCCATGTTTTCCGCAACTTTACTACAATTTGACTATCCATCCCATTTACCGTAACAAGCAAATCAATGCGGAACAGCAAGGGAATGCAGGCTTTATGCTTCCCTTCCCGCTTATGTTGCCGTATTTTCACCGAAAGCACTTCCTTTTGCAACAAAGCGGAAATAAACAGCTTCGCCACACATTCGTCTTCCATCATGTGGCTGAATATGCAATCGTAAAAAGGGTTGGCAATAAAGGTCTTCATTGTTTGCTTCATCATTTAAAGTACATCCATATCATAAGCGGCAGATTTCTTCCTTACAGTCAAGCCATGACGGACGAAGTGAAATATCCTGAAGGTATTTTGTTACAATTCACGAGGGTCAACAATCTCAACACCCGTTTCTGATCCGATAAAATCCTTTACGTTAAACGTCATAACAGAGACTCTGCCCAAACTTTTGTCTTGCATCATCAATCTGATAACCATATCGACCAAACTATAATGTTTGCCCCTTTTCAGTTCCGATTGAACAGCGTTTAAAGCATCCTCACGATATTTATCATCAGTTATCAATTTTACTTTTCCACGATTGTTCAGATAAGTGAATCTACTAATGCATACCAAATGCACGTATCAACGATAACGCTTTTCATTGGTCAACTTCTTCTTCGGTATGGCTTCCGTAACCTTCCCAAGGTGCAGCATTCCGTTTACCGTAAATAAATGTCCCCATGATTTTACCTGTATCATCATTTTTCCTGATGATATACAATTTGTTGCCTGCTTTCAAATCCAATGCTCCCAGCAAATCTTTCTTCAATATTTCATCGGGATTCTCACCTTGACTATAAGGATATTGAAAGTAAGCCACACTGTCTCCACACGGTTTTGCCTTGTGGTCGTCAAGCCAACCGTATAATTTCTCATAATTTCCTCCTATACCTAAATCGTAGGATAACCAATACGTTTTTCCCATATCACTGCTATCATTTTAGTCCACCTGCAAATTTACTAAAAAAACAGAAGAACAACGATTTCTAAAACATTATTTTTGACAACATGAATGCCAATGCCTAATGCAATGAAGCATTCCGGATACAGCTGCCGGGAAATAAAACAAGAATCCCTCCGCACGGGACTTCATTAGTCGTTCCGTGCGGAGGGATAAGAAGTTATTTTGTGTTTAATGGCTTATTGATTAACTACGCTGGCACCATTCAAATCATCTTCAGTCATATCGCGGACGCAACGAATATAGTTATAGCTACTTGAAGGCTGCACTGTGATAAATCCAGAGTTTTTTCCATTTCTTCTTGATTGGAATAAATAACCTTGACGTTTACCCTTACGACCTGAAAAATCTGTTGAAATTAAAAAATAAACAATAGAATTCTGAGGTCGGTCTTCGAGAGTCCGCCAATTATAAAAACCTAATAAATCAGCTTGAGTTGACATAACCATCATTTCCCTTAAGTTAGGAGTTCGCCAAACATTATCAGCATCACCGGGTTCCGAATACCGACTACAAGGGTCTTCTTCTCCAGCCCATATCTTGCTTCTCATATCGTCTGATATCATATTAGCTACCCCATCTTCTACCGCTCCATAATTATACTGTGCAACCACAAAGCCTTTAGGTAATCGGTTTGCATCGTTTACTTCGCCTGAAGCATCTGCTAAAGGCTCTTCATAATGATGCCCATAAGGTCCGCTTTGATATTCCACCCGATAAATACGTTCATCTAATCGGTTTTCAAAATCAAATATATAATTATTGTTCTTCTGTTTAAGGGTATAAGAAACCTCGCCTCTTGCTCTTCCATCTACTACAATTTCTCCAGGATACTTATCGATAGTTTTTTTACTTGGCAAATTGCGTACGCAACGCACCAAAGCATTATATGGATCACTAACAGTAGGGTCATAATCGCCAAAAGCACCGACTTCTGCTGCCCAAAGCAATTGCTTAATATTGCCAACCCTCGTATCACCTTCATTATCGATGTTATAACTACTTGTAAAATACAAAGATCCTTGTTCTTCGAAATATCTTGGATAGGAATAATCTCCAATGCTGGCACGGTCACCTAAAAATAATCTGGAAGCTTCGGACATAGCATCGGCTCCGATATTAATCCGCAAATATTGATCACAAGCAGGCAAATACCATCTTATCTCATTTTCATCTATTTTCCCATTTCCATTTAAATCACGGTTACGAGAGAGACAAGCATAATAAGGCGAACTCCTGTACCCTTCTTGCATAATATAGTTACTTTCCTCTTCATTTACGCCCCCCCAATTATTTGTAACTACTTTATCAATTCGGTGTCCGGTATAGTCAGATGAATTTGTATCAAAGTAACCGTTTTGCCCTATTTGTATAGAAGTATTCCAAAATAACTGATTGTCAGTATTATAATCAATCAAATATTTCATATTTTCTCTCCCATCAATAGAACTATATATATGAGAAGAATTTTGGAACTTTCCGAATCCTTCCATTGCATTGTTTTCACAATAGGTTTCTACTCCCATGGCATTCTGATCGTCTGCTATTTGGCTGTTATAATACGTTTGAATAGAACGTTGGATAAATGCGGTACGAGCCGTTGAATAAGTACTATTTTCATCTTTACTTATTTGAATATTACTAGCAATCAACATTGTGCGGTCATTTTGCCGTGTATATTCATCCCAGCCGACAACTCTTGTTTCACTTATCGGATCAATCTGATAATAATTCTCATCTACAAAAGCGGTAAAACGTGCTATATAATGCCATTCACCTTGCACCCAAGCATGCTGCAAATCAATATGCATATCATTTGCAGCAGAAAGAATATTATATTCCGAATCATTTTCATAAATCATTTTGGTAAGTCTTCCCAATGATACACAAAGCTCATAAGGGTTAATGAGGTATTTATTTGTTTGATAATATTCTGAATATGCGCTCTTACTTTTACATTGATCTCCCGGATAATGAGCTATCACATTTTCTTCGGATTGAGATAAAAAATAAATCCATTTATAATCCATCCCCTTAGTAGCATTTTCTTCCGTTTCGCTATCAATATAAGACTGATAAGGCAATATATATTCTGTATCAGGCGCAAAAGGTGTGCTCGACTTTAAAATAAAAGAATAAGCAACCGCTTCATCTACATCGCTATAATTGCTAACGGGCAAATTATTGGCTATATCTGTTAAATCGTAATACACATACGCTTGTTCATAATGACAATCAAGGTCAAAAACTTGTGAAGCTTGTTCACTGCCGATAATACTACCTTCTGCACCAGGTTGTCCACCATCAGAATCTTCAACTGTCGCCTCTGTAACAATTTCATCTACACCCAATATCTTTACAGTATATGTATAACGGTAATTGCGTTGCACACTAAAATTATTCCAGTTTCCACTACTGAAATTTCCCAAATGAATCGTATATGCTACTTCTCCTTGATAAACAAGCTTACCACTTGCATCTGTCTCTGAGTATTGTCCGGTAATGACAATATAGCTACTCTTCGGAGGAGCAACGGTCCATGCTTTTTCTTCTCCTTCCACAGGTTGAACTTCAGGATTCCATTTGTCACGATCGTGGTAGCTTAGTGCTCCATTCCCTTCTTTTTGTATATTTTCAGGCAAATAGAAAGTAAACGTGGATACATCACTCACTGCAGCAGGCACATTCTCTGAATTAGTAATATAATACGCACGTGTATCTGTATTTATATCCAACAAACTTTCAGGTATATCTATTACACCACTTTGCTGAGCCACATTGTGTACAGTATAATCCCTTGGACTAAAAGTACACGTGTGTCTTTCATCATTCGTACTCGTATTATGTATATTAAATCTGATACGAGCCATCGGTCTTTTAACGTGTATTTCTCCATTTGCTATACCTTCCCCATTGCCACTCTCAGAAACAGTTATTTTACCAAGTCCAAATAAAGGAACAATGCCATTGCTAAGAAGAGGCAATGATTGATTGTCGGCTAAGTTTTGATTAATACGATATAAATGTTGTCGGAAAGCATTTTCATTCGTTATTGTTTTTAACTTTTCCACGCAATTCTGCCAATAAGCAGCTGTTGGGTTAGCTACTGCATAAATCATTTTTTCACCAGTAGTCATCGTTATCGAAGAATTAATCCGGTATTTGCGTTCACGATTATTGGTTGATGATATTTCTGACAAATTTAAATTCAACACGTCAAAAGCCCCTTCACTTTCTCCACTGCTATTGAATATGAACAATGTAACTTCTTCCACCTCAGAATAAGAATCAGCCCGTGTTAGTGAAATTTCTTTATCAACTAATTTAGAGGTAGTAAGCATTAAGTCATTTACACGTACAGATTTACCCAATTCCTGGCTTTTATTATACAATTCATCCGTACATGCAACCAACAAGATTACAAGCAATGCCGTACTCCACTTTATTATTGCAGTATATATATTCTTTCTCATAGCCATTAACTTCTTAATTAAATATAATATCATCCATCGTTGCATCGTCCCATGGGTCAGCAATTAATATTAAATCATTTATCATCAATTTATTAACATTAACTGTACAATTAATAACTACCATTTTATTACGTCCTATATCGGTAGTTCCAGAAGATGAGTCGGTCTTCTTAAGAAAAACCTGATAATTAGAAGTCGCCGCTATATTACTTTTTAAAGAAATACTATACCGATAGTTATTATTTGCGTTAGGAAGAGCTACCGGATAAAAATAAGCTATAAGTATTTGTTCTGTTCCATCCGCTTTAACAACAAAAGCTTTATCTTCAGGAAAAGGGAATGCATGAGAATTCCTTACAGTTTCATAAGGTAAATGTAATGGCTGATGCGCATAATAATATACTTTATTGACATAGAAACGCCCAAAATTTACAGAACTTATTTCTAAATCTTCGTTCATTACATTCTGTACATTTACCACGAGTTTAGAAACACAACGAACCAAAGGTATCTCTATATTTATTGATGTCACACCACTCAAATCAAACGGATTTTCTTCATCTTGATAGAGTGTACAATTATAATCGTGATGTTCACCATCACTTGTTCCCTCTCCCTCTCCCGAAAATATATCATGACATCCTTTTACTCCCGTCATAGGCAATCCGTATTGTGCAATTTCCGCAGCTGTTTTAGGAAAAGCCGGAGTCGCATCATCCCATGCACGATTAAAGATTTCTTTTAAACCATTTGTTGAGTAGTTAAAAAAGTTATCCTCCAGCAAGCTCGCCGTGTCAAAACTTCTGCCCATACTCTTTTCGTTGGCTATTGCCAAGAAACGGACTTTGGTGCGAGGGAGTTGCATTGTTATGGTTTGCTCTTCTGTTTTGCCATCTGTGCCACCTAAACCTTCTTGATACCAATTTTCTAAAATCTTCCAATTTTCATCCAATACGATGATGCGTAAAGCCTTGATACCTTCGTCAGCATCCATATTGCTATCCGTCCCGCCATTAGCCCGAGTAGATACATGTATGTTGACTGTCGCCAATTCTGTGTCGGATGTTTCAGACGATAAATCGGAAACATCATTCGAACAAGCTGGCAACATCATCCATACTCCTATTAATAATATGTATAAACAGTTTCTCATGTCTTCTCTTAATTGGATGAAACAGGGTCTCCCCATACTACATCTTCTGTGTCAATCTCTTCCCAATTTACAACGTATACTTTTATAGTTGCATTTATATTATCTTCCGGCACAACTGTCCCAATACCCGAAATACTTGTCACATTCAGTTGATAGATATTGTTCCGCACAATGGCATATTCCATCGGACTGATTACATCCGGATTGTTGTCATCGGCATGACGTATCCAGTAAGTGTAATAACAAATACCGTTCTCATATTTATAGACGCCATATTTTTTGCAATTATTGTCTGTCAGGGTAATGCCATCAATTTTTATATCATCCAAAGAAGGATAAAATTGGTTAGCATACCAGTAGAAAGTAGTGCCTTCTGTAAAGCTATTGGGTGTGTATTGTGCCCTAAACACTATTCCTGTACAATATTGGGCACGACTCTCAGATACGACTTCTGCCGACACTACATTCTCTTGGGTATAATCCAAAAATCCATAAGTTACTCCATTTTGTTTTGAAAAAATCTCCGTACTTGGTTCTCTCCAATTTATACCTCCCCAATTAGTATAAGTCGGGAAATAAATTTCATTATATTCATGTTCAATGTTATCGGTAGGCGGATTCAATGTTTTTGGGTCTACTACATAGTTGGAAGCAATTTCTGTACTACTCCCTTTTTCATCCCCTAAATAAACGACATCTGATGTCGGAGAGATGTTAATATCTTGTGTTACACGTTTAAATACATAAGACTGGCTATTGTATTTATTTACCAATGTTGCCCCTATGATTTTAACCTTATCATTGGGCGCGTTTTTTGGTGTAAAATAAGGTTGAGCTTCGGGATAGGCTAGATGATAATCAACTCGTGCCACTGTCCGTTCTACATTTACGGTAACTTTAGAAGGATTATTTTTCGAATTGTTTGCTTCTATAGTTATCTTACTGACATCCGGACCAGCTGATGACATCAAAAAGTGATGCACTCCTCCTGTTTCAGGCATGGCATGATATTTTATTTCGCGCAGCTCGTCCAAAGTGTTTCTTTCCAATACGATAGACATGTTCCTGCCATAATTGGCCACCACCAGCACATCGTAAGTTTGACCTATTTGTAAATTTGTTTCAGCACTCACTTCTTTTGTTACAGAATAAATGGCATCATAGTTGCTTTCACTATTTTTTCCATAATATTGCAATTCGTCTTCATCAAAAAACAAGCATTTCACGTCTATATTTTCCGCATTGGAAGAGTTTATCCCGTCATCCCCTTGAAAGAAAAACACATTCAAGTCATGCACCGTGCTCTCCTCAACTGTACCTGCTTGCGGACCATCACCGCCTTCTCCTGGCGTAGGCACACGCGAAGCATTGCTGCCGCCCGTATTCACTACCACACTTACATACACGCCGCTGCCTGCTTCCTCTTCTTCTGCGGGAGAAGCGGGAAGCGTGTCGTCCTTGCAGGCAGTGACGAGCAGTGCCAGCAGGAAGGGGAGGAGGAGGTATGTCAGAGCGTTTCGTTTCATGGTTTTGCTTAGTCTAATGATACATTCTGGATGCGCTTGCTCCAGCCAAGGATGCCGATGGATACTTCGGCGTATTGCCACTCGCCACCTTGCAGGAAGAAGGTGAGGCGGAAGTCATAGCCGCGGTCGAGGAACTCTTGGAGGGAGTAACGCTGCGTTTCATCGTAGTTGCGAAGCTGACCCAAGAGGTTGCACAGGTCGGCTTCTATCACTGTATGGTCTGTGTCGCGGTGGCGGATGAGGAGGCGTGCACGGTCTTCTTCGGCGCCATCGGCATAGAGGCGTGAGGTCATGAAGTCGGCATGCGCCGTGCGTCCGGCGTCCGACCTTGCTGCCGAAGCATCGGTGTCCGAGGTGTTCCAAGTGGCGTAGGGCGTATAGATAGCCATGCGTGCTTGGGCAGATGCTTCCAGGTCGTGCGTTGCCGGGCTGTATGCCATGGTCAGGTCGCGGTGGTAAATGAAGAAATCATAGTCGGCAACGTCCATGGTTTCGGGACGGTCTATCTCACGCAAGGATACGGATATCGACTTGGTGTCGCGCACCAGCGAAAGTGTATCGTAAGCATAGCCTTCGGCAGGGACGTAAAGAGGCGTTGCGCTGACGGCGTGCCAAAGCGTGTCCAGCGGCAAGTTGCCATGGGGCACCGTGGCGAAGCCGTTGCCCAGGTCTTGATGTGCCAGCGATACACTGAAGTCGTCTATCCCGTCTCCGGCATAGGGTGCCGACCAGGTGAAGTTTGCTCCGGGTCCGGCTTGCAGCTCGTCGAAAGAACGCTGCTGGGCTACGGCAAGGAACTGGTAGTTTCCTTGGGGCAAATCGAGGTACAGGCAGGGCTGCGTGCGGCGGAGATTTGGCTCGATATAGGAAGTGACAAAGCGTCCTTCTTCATCGTAAACAAATACGCCTACGCTACCCACGTGGCCGATCATGTCGGCACGCTGCAGGTTGTAGTCGTACTTGAAGCTAAGGCATACGCCGTGTTCGCATCCGCTGCGGTCGTCGTACATCCAGTCGGTACAGGCGGAAAGGGTGATTCCAGCCAGACAGACAATCAGCATTCGTAGGATAGATATCGCTTTCATTTAATAATTAACAATTAATAATTAATAGTTAATAATGAACACTATGGCACAGAGGTTTTTCTTTTCTAATTTGATGAAAATCAGTTGTCATGCTGAACGCAGTGAAGCATCTCGGATGCGCCCACGTGGATGTTCACGAGATCCTTCGCTCCGCTCAGGATGACATTGCTTATATTTTTTTACAAAATTAGAGGTCTACATCTTGAGTGCGTTTTGCCCAAGAGAGAACGTTGATTTCAGCTCGGATGTAACCTTTTTGTTGGTCATCTTTACCTCCCGGTTTAATTATTTCAGGATCTCCAGGACCGCTAATACTAGATATGTGTATGTCATACCAGTTGTTGCGGAGGACACCATAACGTCCTAGGTGTTGTAGTGTATAATCTTCTAAAGGATTTTCCAAAGCAACTCCTTCTCCATCTTGAAAATGACGAATTAGAGCTACATGATAATAGCTTACTCCTCCTTTATAATAGCTTACAGTATTGCCTACAACTCTTAAAATAGCGGCTTTCTGTATTTCGGTTAAGCTATTTCCTTCTTTAAACATTGACATAATTTCGGTTTCATTATCATAAAGCCCACCTTGAAGATTCTCTATCAGCGTTAAAGAAGCAATCTCATTTTCAGATTCTAATTGGTCATTTGCTTGCGCTTGTACATAATTAACAAAACTTAGAATGGTTCCTGTAGGTTCGGTAGTTGTTTTGTCTTTTCCTGGATGTTTTGTTGGATCTGTTCCACAAATGAAGAAGTCTTGTGGTGTTACCTCTTCCTCATCTCCAAATTTGACTAAATAGGAAGTTTGCATTAAAACAGATGTTGTACGATCTTGCATTTGTTCCGAATAATTCATTGTATTTTCTAAACAATAGCATGCGTAATCACTTGTCGTAGTAGCATCATCTGCTGTGTTCTTGTTCCATGGCATAGTTATAGGATCTGTATTACCAGACTGTTGATCTGTATAATATGTCATAAAATCACTTGCTGGGGTTGCGGAGTCGTAGTTGCAATCTTCTCCCCAATAAATGCGGTAATAAGATTTTTCTTCTCCTTCAAAGTTTGCCGAAATAGGAAGCGTTCCTGCAAAACGTTGGATTTGATTATCTGTTGGACTTGTATTTAACCATCCACTATTAGTGTACCCAGTAACTTGACGTACTAGTCTTGTAGAGAGGTTTGTAACATTAAGTAACCATCCGTTCAATTTTACAACATCACCTGTCAACACGTCATTCTTTGTAACATTTATTTCATGTTCTGTCTTTGAGAATCCACTTAATGTCACTTTTGCAGCCACACGTTCTACATAGATTTTAGTGGCTTCATTACGTGAAGCTTCTTCTTCTGTTTCATATACGGTAACGGGTACTAATATTTTGGCAGTTGCCCCTGACATAGTACTTGCAGTACTACCTTGTGTTGTTGAAAGAGGGGCATTTGTCATTGTAAAACGATCTACGTAAGTTTGATTATTATCAGTTCGACTGGTGAAGCTTGAAATAGAAGCTGTAATTTTGTCTTGAAAACTATTTAGATTATCTGATGTTGTTATCGGATCGGCCTCTCCGGTACTGCTTCGTTTAATAGATAAGCTTGATCCGCTTGTAATCTGAATAATAGTAGGATCATAGTTTAATACAACCAAAGCATAAAGTTGTTCTTTGTCTGTTACTTGAGGTGCTTCTGTTACAGTTACGACTCGTTCCGTTACTTGGGGTGCTTCACCTTCAATTGTTTCCAAACTACTTAATGCATACGCCTGTACATATTTAGCATCAGTTTCAGGATTTGTTGGTAGTTTGCCTTCTTCTAAAGGTGCTTTAAAGAAGGCTATAAAACCATTTTTGATTGCATACTCATCAGCTATACCATCAGTAAGTTCTACATCATGTTCGGTGTCTGTTTCCGAATCAGGTTGGTCGTCTGCCCTTGAAGAATTTCCACTTGTAGTAGGCATATTAATCGCCACTTTCACATATCCCTCCGTAGTGCTCGGAGTAGTCCCACCCGCATTTCCTGCGCCTGTGTCTTCCAAATTGTCGCTACATGCGGCAAACATGCCAGCCGCGAGCAACATTGCTAAATACTTCACTTTTTTCATAATCGTAGTATAATTAAATTAGTAATCTCTTTTTTAGTTGGCTAAGTTTTTAATACACTTGTTACCTTTTGCCTTCGAACTTATGGGAAATACGGGAAAAAGGGAACTGGTCTTATGAAAAAAGACTATGATATATGACTTTGGCAAGGAAGTGGCTTTCGCAGTACCGGGAGGTTCAGTCCTCGCAAAATCCTAAGGGCTCAGGACTGCAGTCCTTATAGTACTAGGACTGGAGTACCAGTGCAATGAAACAGCAGTCCTACTGCATTGGGACTGGCGGATTGATTGTATTATTCGAAAAAGTCAGTAGTGTGACTAGGAAACTGTTTTGAAATTCTACAAAAAATCTAATGGATTCCGCAATTAGCCAACGTAGGGGCGCATTGGGCAAAATGCGAATATTCATTTAAACTTATCACAGCAAAGTGAATTGTTTTTCCCGTATTTCCCAATAAGTCAAAGAACGAAAGTTATCTCTATCAAAAACCACTCTCTTTATAACAGGTGACAAGGTACCAGTTGACAAGGTGACAAGGTTTTAAAAAGCCTTCTTGTCTGACCTCTGGTCAACTTTTCTGCCGTCAAATGCCCGACAGGTTGGCTTGGGCTTCCTCCAGTCCGGCTTCGGAAGCTTGGTGGAGCCAGCGGACGGCTTCATCGTACCGTTCCAGCATACGTAAGGCTACGCCCCGTGCATTGGCTGCCTGCGGACTGTCGCCTGCTTTCATCAGGTAAGGCATTGCCTGCTGCGCCAGTCCTTGTTCGAGCAAGGCATTTGCCGCATTGAGGTTTGCCACCGGGTCGGTAGGGTAGTATTGCACGGCTATCTGGAACACCTCGATAAACTCCGGACTTCCGGGACGGTAGGTCTGCGCCACGGCAAACATTTCCTGCAACGACAGGTTCTGCGGACGGGTGCGGATGACCTGCTTCGCCTCATCGACATTGAATCCGCGTATCACATAGTCGATGCGGTAATCGGAACGGCGCAGTCCGGGATAGCAGTCGGCAAGCAGGGTGCGGTATGCCTGCGGATAAGCCGAACGCAAGCGGCGCTCTTTGGCATCGGGCTCATCTTTGCTATCGATTATCTCCAGGATGCCTTCCTTATCGGCAAGGTTGCTTCCGGCTACATAGGCACGCAGCCCTTCCCAGTTCTCGGGCTCGCTGTCTACGGCAAACAAGCTGCCAGCCAGCCCGTAACGGCTCATGATATATTCTTTTAATGCCTCGGTACGGCCTTCTGCCAGACGTGCATTCGAACGGTAAGTGCCTTCGGGCGAAGCATATCCCTTGACGTATATCTGCACGATATTCACGTCTTTATCGGCACGCACACTGTCTATCGTGGCACGTATCTTTGCCAGTTCTGCCGGATTACGCCGGTAATCGGGGTAAATTTCAGTCTTGTTGACAGGAAAATCGAGGTAAGCACGGCCGCTGAGCTGACGGCTCTTTACGGTCTCGACCTGCGGAGCAATGTATGCCAATGCCGGATGCCACGCAATATCTGCTACGGCAAGGGGCTGCTGCATGGTGTTTATCACCTGTCCGCACCCGCATTCGTCTTTCCCCAGATAGAGTGACGCACCTTCCATCCACGGCTGATAAGGCAGAACTGCCTGGTAGGGGAGCTGGGACGGCATATCCTTACCGGCCTTTACTATACGGCAAGGTGTTCCGGCATAAACAAGCGAATCATTACGCAGGTAATACAGGTAACGCTTGCGTCCCATCAGTTCGACGGAGGGTAACCATTGCCCGCCGCTTTCTCCCTTGAAAAACGGCTGAAGCACCAGCGAACGGTTGGAACGTATCTGAAGGCTATCGAGACGGAACAGCAATGTGATGCGTACACTATCGCGCACACGGCTGATCTGTACGTCATCGACACCGACAGCATTGCCAGCCGATGGTACCTGTGCAAAAGACATGAGTGGCAACAAAGCCAACCCACTCCCGAATAAATAAGATAATATGTTACGTGTCATTCTTTTCATATCCACCGCCTCCCTTCCGTTAGAATACATAAATGAGATTGACCGCCGCCTTGGTAGGTCCCACATAATGGTGTGGCTTGTTGTTTTCCAGCTGCTCTCCGCAGCGCGGACACTCGTACTTATCTGCCTGTGTATAGACATATCCGATGCCTATCTCAGCCTCCACACTCCAGTGCCTGCCCAGCATCCAGTGGTATCCGTAGGCTATGCCTGCCCCTACCAGCCAGCCTTCGTAGCGGTGTTCTTTCAGCTGTCCGAAATCGGTACCCAGGAAAGTAAAGTCTGTATTCCAGTTTCCCATATTATAGATGCCACCGACAAGATGCGCACCGACAAAATGTCCGTTAAAACGTTCGCACAACCAATAGCGTGCTTCGGGCTGCAGCACCCAGTGTTTCCATTTCTTATTATCGCTGAAAGTCCATGCATTGAGATTCCCCGAAATGTCTACAGTCCATTTCGGAGCCACTTTAAATTCCATACCAAGATTTGCTGTTGCGGTTATGTCGTATAATAAATTAGTCTTTACCACCACATTCTGTGCAGATGCGGTAAGACTTGCCACGACCAGACAAATACTTACAATTAGTAATCTCATACTGAATTTTTTTAATCTCTATCGAACCTCTATCAAAACGGGGTAAATGTAGCAATTAATTACTAAATACAAATATATTTAAGATACGAGTGCTTAATTTTTAAAACACATTAACGAATAGTGAGGATAAATTAACAAGTTGTAAAATAACGGATAATTTCAGAAGCTGTTTTGAATTTATCGTGCGATGATTTGGGATGAGTTTTTGAGGCATTTTCGCTTCTGTGATGAGGAAGATAGCGGGCTATCTGACGAAGAACAGGAGCGAAAAGGACCAAAAAATCGCCCAAAGCACACACGAAAACAGATACATCAAGCCAAGAAAAACTTTTTGGAGAAATTCAAAACAGCTTCTCAAGATAAGGAGTTATTTCAGGGAGTTAAAGGGAGTGAGAAGCCAATACTTTTACTAATGGAAACCCCAACAGAACTATTGTCCTTTAACTCCTGTGAGCGAAGCGAGCATAACTCCTTTTTATACCATTGGCATTTTGCAGATATTCAGAAACTGTTCCCAAGAACAAAAAAAATGGGAGAACGCTTTCTCCCAACCTTGTTAACCTTAAATCTAATACTATGAAAAAAATCACTTTGCAAATATAGTCATTCAGCTTGATTCTTCCAACATTATACAAGGATATTACAAATAGTTTAAAATTCTTTTGCATAGCTCCCGGACATTCATAAAAAACGAGTTGACAAGAAGACTTGGATTTAAATCCTTATCAACTTGTCAACTCGTCAACTATCCAGTGCCTGGTACCTAGTACCTAGTCAACTAGTATCTAATACCTAGTCACCTAGCCTCTGGCACCTAAAAATCATCAGTCTTTCAGTTTTGCCTTGATGAAGTCGCGGTTCAAACGAGCGATGTTGCTGATTGAAACGTTCTTCGGACATTCGGCTTCGCAAGCGCGTGTATTGGTACAGTTGCCGAAGCCCAGTTCGTCCATCTTGGCAATCATGGCTTTCGCACGGCGCAAAGCTTCCGGTTTACCTTGCGGCAACAGATTCAGCTGGCTAACCTTTGCTGATACGAACAGCATTGCCGAACCGTTCTTACAAGCAGCTACACATGCGCCACAACCGATACAAGAAGCAGCATCCATCGCTTCGTCAGCCACTTGTTTCGGAATCAGGATAGCATTGGCATCCTGAGGAGCGCCTGTACGTACACTGATGAAACCACCAGCCTGCATAATCTTGTCGTAAGCCGTACGGTCTACCATCAAGTCTTTGATAACCGGGAAACCAGCCGAACGCCACGGTTCAACGGTAATGACATCGCCATCGTGGAAACGGCGCATATAGAGCTGGCAGGTAGTAGCACCTGTTGCAGGTCCGTGCGGATGTCCGTTAATATACAGAGAACACATACCGCAGATACCTTCACGGCAATCGTGATCGAATACTACCGGTTCTTTACCAGCCTCAACCAACTGCTCGTTCAAGATATCCAACATTTCCAGGAACGAAGTATCGCCCGGGATATCTTTCATCTGGAATGTATCGAAATGACCTTTTTCCTTCGGTCCGTTCTGACGCCAAATTTTCAGCGTAAATGATATATTTTTGTCCATTGTTTTTATTTTTAAGGTTACTAGGTACCAGATACCAGGTAACTAGGTTTAAAATACAAATGACTTACGTTTGTTTATCAAAGCCGTCAACATTTTTATTATTTCACTGTTCATGCTGTCCAGCTCTTGATATTGTGCATCCGAAATATATGCAATATCCTTACAAATAAGAAGCTGCGTTTCCAATTCTGATGCGGATCCTAAAGCCATATATAGGAAATGAATCAACTCTTTATCATACCCTCTGCCGAATCCTTCCGCAATATTTGACGGAATCGATACGGCAGCACGGCGCATTTGGGAAGTGATTCCATATATTTCTTCTTTAGGGAAAGCCTGAGTTACCAAGTAAAGACACTTGACCATTTCCATACTTTTCTGCCAAACGACCAATTCTTTATGGGTCCTCATAAGCTTATACTATTTAAAACCTAGTCAACTAGTCAACTAGTACCTTGTCAACTGAAATTAATTAACTCTTATAATTTCTTGTCTGAACTTTAATAGCTTCGTAAACCAGCGGTTCCTTGTAGAGAACCGGAGCTTTATCATCCGAGCCTTGGTATTCCCAGCAAGATACATAGAAATAGTTGGCATCATCACGTTTGGCTTCGCCTTCTTCGGTCTGATATTCTTCACGGAAGTGACCGCCGCACGATTCGTTACGGTTCAATGCATCGTATGCAATCAGTTCACCCATGGTGATGAAGTCGTTCAAGCGGATTGCCTTATCCAATTCTACGTTCAGACCTTCTTTCTTGCCCGGAATGAACAAGTTGGTTTCGAATTCCTTGCGGATATCTTTCAGCTTCGCAA
>ERZ779874.2115-NODE-2115-length-17261-cov-4.724050_pt1 | contig 17261 bp, 15 predicted proteins | sample MGYA00511031_ERZ779874 | MGnify/ENA primary metagenome ERZ779874 (study PRJEB29588, sample SAMEA2156850) | human gut metagenome | biome: human gut; feature: human-associated habitat; material: faeces | place: Denmark | collected 2008/2010 ...
GCATCATCGGCTACAAGATATATAAACGGGAAACGGCCACATCTTCAGCCAACTAAATAATCAAGGCATAAGATATAAACAGGGCATGGAAAAGAGGCCCCGAACACAATAGTACATGTCGGCGCATACATACGTATGTGAGCGGCGACACGACCGTTCATGCGGGCTGACACATACGTTCGTGAAAGGCGACACGTACGTACGTGCGCAAAAAGGCATAACAGTGAATTTTGGATTCCACTGCAGTGTATTGGAAATTCCACTGCAGTATATTGGAAAATGGACTTAAATACCCTGTTTTTTTGTCCGAAAGAAAATTTGGTTTTATCCGAAGGAAATTCCATTTTTCTTCGAAAGAAAATTCCTTTTCCTTCGGACAAAATTTCAGCTTTACCTAAAAGTGAAAGAACAGGCCAGCAGGGGAAAGCAAGGCGACATTCAAACCCGTTCGTCAACTTGATATCCGCTCCCCTTCAGGCCTTCCAATTTAACGCACCAAAGAATTGATCAATTGTACGGCGACCTCCAATTGCGTATCGTTTCCTTTCTTGAACTCCGCCTCATTGTACAACGCCTCCACATCCGGGATAATGCCAATTCCCTCATACGACTTACCATCCAATCGCTTGGTCATGGATGTCGACGTTTTGACACTGAAAGCGCTATTACTGAACGTTCCCGTATAAGAGCTATTGAAATCAGCATCCAATGGACCATGCGCCCCAAAAGTACGCTCCCCGACGACATAGCCATTAGGCATCTCGCTGATAGCCATCGCCGTTACCTCACCCATACTGATGGAGAAGATATCAACCAGACTTACGATCGGGATATCCTTCAGGTCTCGAGTGATCCAAGATCCCTGATCCTCATCCAATTCAATAGGATAAAGCGTCATAGGCGACCAAGGCGTATAATCCAAACGTCCCATACCATTCTTGGAACGGCTGTATCCAAACGTAAATTTCTCCTTTATCAAAGGATTGAGAATATAATAGAGATCATTCAAATATCCTCCACCATTACAACGGGTATCTATAATAATACCCTTCAGGCCCTCCAGATTATTGATCAGATCGTAATAATTCTCCATTGTCGCCTGAAGCTCTTTCTCTCCCAGATGCTCGATAAGCGAGAAACTGGACAAACGCAAATAGGCGATACTGTTGTCTATGCAACAAGAACAGACAAGCAGGCTATCGCTCTCATTCCAATATATTGCGCCTTTCGTTAATCGTCCTATCTCTACATTATGCTTGATCATCGCCTCATAATCGCTTATACTAAGACGCTTATGATAATAGTCCCGCTTCTGGATCTCCAATAATCCGGGTCGAACATCAAACCAAGTATTCCCGTTCTCATCAAACAGGGTAAGCCCATAATGATGATCGATCAGATTCCCGACGATCTCCTCAAATAATTCCTTGACTTTCAACGAATCTTCAGCATTCTTAAACTCAAGCCCCTCGAAACGGGGTTTATACTCACGATAGACCTGATCCCAATCGGTCGAGTCGATATCCCAAAAGGCGTAACTGTAATTCATACCATTCCAGTATGACTCAAACACCTCACTCCACGATTTAAAGCCCAACTCATCCTCCGGATTGAAAACCGCGGGATCATCTTCCCTGCACGCGAACAGAGAAAGACAGATCAGCCACGCCATCGTTATCTTATACTTGAATCCCATTTTTTCTCTTTTAATTAAACTTATTATTCTCCTTCCCTTAGCGTCCAATCGTAAACATACAACCCACCTGTAGCACGAACGTATTATTATAGCGATGATATTGCCTCAACATATATTCTTTCTGTAAATCGGTCAACCCGTAATAATAACGTCCCTCTGCCAGGATCTGGATCCGGTCGGTCAATTGGTATTGTATACCCACGCCACAACTCAATCCACCATCGAAACGATTGTCGCGACGGGAATCAAAAGGCACCTTCTCGTCAAAATAATAGGGAGCCTTCGCGTCTGGATCCACTGATCCATAAAAATATTGCGACTGACGTCCTTTTATCCGGCTCGATGCCCAATAACCGACATAGGCACCCGCATTCAAGAATCCCCGAAGTTTCTCACCGCCAAAAGAGAAGCGTGCGAATACCGGAAGTTGCATATAACCATTTGTCAGTTGGCTTTGGATATCAGCATAATGACCATTACGGAACCACTCATAATTTTTTTGAGTGTAAGACACCTCAGCTTGGAGAGCGAACCAATCGACAAACTCATAACGCACCGGAACACCTACCGTAAAACCACCACGGGAGCCATAGGTCCGGTCGTAAGCATAACCCGAATTCGCCGATAAACTATTATTCGTATAACCCGCCTGCACACCAACTTTCCACTGCGCAGAAACAGTCGACGCCAACAGGGAACACACGAGAACTAATAAACTGAAATTTTTCTTCCCCATATAAAGCGACCACTTATATTATCTTATTCCGCAAGCGTAAAAACCGGACCATCCGTAACCTCTTCACCATCCAGACGGACAAGTCGCAACTCCGTACCCGTCTCATTCAGAAGAAGAGCACATTTTTCCTCAGTACCCTGAGAGATCGTCAAGTCGTAACCATTATAGGCATAATTGAACGTTTCATCGTCATTCCCGTTAATCGTACAAACGCTAAAGGGATTCTCCTCAAAACTGATTTTATTGATCACCGACCCGGTATCGGCAGTCGTCCAAATACTTTTTGCCAGGATTGGAATACGAATCTTGAAATAATGTCTGCTCTCCGAACTCCCAGAGGATGTCCAATGGCCATCGCCCGAAATCGTAACAGACGAGCTCTCAGCATAACCCCCGCCCGTATAAACAAAACCTTGCGCTTGTTTTCCCAAAGAGAACAACTCTATTTTCAGATTTTCAAAAGCGTTCGATGCGGACTCATCATCCGACTTATCATAAAGACTGATTTTCCGCTCTCCCGACTGAAGCTCAATAACCAAAGTACCATTGACGTTCGCCACGGAATCCTGCTTCGCCTTAACCAACTTCTCCACCAGGGCAAAGTAACTGACAGAATCACCAAAGCAACCGAATTTATCGTCAGAATAGTAATAAGAAATAGATGACAACATCACTGAAGAGGTTGTCGGCTCATCTGGCTCATCCGGTTGACCTGGTTGCTCCGGAGTCGTCAGATCATTATCCACAACCGGATCATCATCTCCACAACTTGTTAAACCCACACACAACATCATGCCCAGCATCAGACATGAAACAAAATAAAACTTTCTCATCCCTGTAAATATTAAAATGAATAAATTAAGCCTGCACTATCTTATCCAGCCCGGATAACCTATCCGCAATATAATCAATCGGAAAAAAAGGCCAATACAAGGAAAGTAAATTATAATTCATAAGCACAAAATAAAAAAGCCGTTTCCTAATCAAATGGAATACGGCCTTTTTGCTTCTTTAATCGCAGTCTCACGACTCCCATTAATAAGACTTGTTAACCTTAGATCTAAAATACTATGAAAAAAACTCACCGCAAATATAGATCATAATCGATTAATACAAAGTCCTATTTTCAAAAAAAATCTTACCAAAAGGGCTTTAAGCTCTATAAATTGACATTTATCAAGCGTCGGGCGTTGAAATCTCAAAGCGTTGTGGAATACTATCCATAATTTCAAACAGTTCAGCCACGGTTTCCGCTCGCAACATCGCTATCCGTGTTTGCTTGAAATCCTTAATCCCCTTGAACAACGGAGTCGCCGCCAAATGACGACGGATATGCAAGATACCACGCCGCTCGTCGAGCCGTTCCACACTCTGCTCGACCTGACGCTTCAGGATATCCAAGTACCAACCGAACGACTCGGGCGGTAAGAGCTCGCCTGTCCGTAAATAGTGTTTCACCTCACGGAAAACCCAAGGACGCCCGATACTGGCCCGACCGATCATCACGCCATCAATCCCAAATTCCTCAAAACGCCGGGCGCAAATTTCCGATGAAGTGACATCTCCATTCCCGATAATCGGAATCGTCATGCGTGGATTACGCTTTACCTCCCCGATCAATCGCCAATCCGCCTCGCCCGTGTACATCTGTGAACGGGTACGGCCATGGATTGTCAACGCGGCGATGCCACAATCCTGCAACCGCTCGGCCAGGTCGACAATAATAAGGTTATCCATATCCCAACCCAGACGGGTTTTCACCGTGACAGGAATATTTACCGCCTTCACCACTTCACGAGTGATCTCAAGCATCAAGGGTATATTACGTAACATACCGGCGCCAGCGCCCTTTCCGGCGACACGCTTCACCGGACAACCGAAATTGATGTCGAGAATATCCGGACGTGCCTCCTCGCAAATCCGGGCCGCCTCAACCATCGTATCGACATCGCGTCCATAGATCTGGATCGCCACCGGGCGCTCATCGTCCGATACGGCCAGCTTCTGCTGTGTCTTGCTCACGCTACGGATCAACGCGTCGGCCGACACAAATTCCGTATAAACCATATCCGCGCCAAAACGCTTGCACATCAACCGGAACGAGATGTCCGTCACGTCTTCCATTGGCGCCAGCATCACCGGGCGTTCACCCAAATCTATTGAACCTATTCTCATCTTTTTATCCTCTTTCTTGATTTCCTCCGCGAAAATAAGAAAAAAGAAAGAGGCGTCGTCAAACACGACAAGGTGTCTTCGAGAAGCCGAGGTGGCAAATTTGCGTGAATCCGGCCAATTATGTAATTTTGTCGTTCAAATCTAAGAATAAAGATGAGCGTAGAAATCAAAGAGGTCAAGAGCAGAAAAGAGCTGAAACAATACGTCAAGTTCGGCATCGACCTGTATAAAGGCAACCCCTACCACGTTCCCAGCCTGATCGAGGAGGAAATGATGACACTGGATCCCCAGAAGAACCCCGCTTTCGAGGTTTGCGAAGCCGTCAGTTACCTGGCGTACAAGGAGGGAAAGATCGTAGGACGTATCACCGGCATGATCAATCGGCCCAGCAACGAGACATGGAAACAGAAACGGGCCCGCTTCGGGTTTGTCGACTTTATCGACGACAACGAGGTGGTCGACGCGCTGTTCCAAGCGGTCGAGACGTGGGCACGCCAAAAGGGGATGGAAGAGATCCACGGCCCCATGGGCTTCACCGATATGGACCACGAGGGTATGCTGATCGAAGGATTCGACCAGCTGGGCACGATGGCCACCATCTACAATTATCCCTATTACCCGAAACATATGGAGCGCTTGGGGTTCCAGAAAGACCAGGACTGGCATGAGTTCAAGATTTACGTGCCCGATGCCGTACCCGAGAAGCACCTGCGTATCGGCGAGATCGTCAAGAAGAAACTTGGGCTGAAGGTGGTCAAGTTCAAGAACGCGAAAGAGATCATGCCTTACGCCCGTCCCGTGTTCCACACGCTCAACGCGGCGTTCGCTCCACTCTACGGGTTCGCTCCTCTGACCGAGAAACAGATCGATTACTACGTCAACATGTATATCCCCATGCTGCGCTACGATCTGGTGACGCTGATCATCCGTGAGGCCGACGAGGCGGTTGTCGGTTTCGGCATCTCGTTGCCCAGCCTCTCGAAAGCGATGCAAAAGGCGAATGGCCATCTCTTCCCCTTCGGCTGGATCCATCTGCTAAAGGCGTTGAAGAGCAAGCCGAAGGTAGTCGATCTCTACCTGACCGGCGTTCTTCCGGAATACCAGAACAAGGGAGTCAACGCACTCCTGTTCAACGACCTGATCCCGGTCTACCGGAAACTGGGTGTTGTCTATGCCGAGAGTAACCCCGAATTGGAGTTGAATACGGCTGTCCAGGCACAATGGGATTATTTCAAGCGCGAGCATCATAAATCACGCCGCGCCTTCATCAAGAAATTATAGTTTAACTAGGAGGATAAGGGCATGGAAGAACTGGATTCGACGCCCCAACAGGAGCCGACATACAACGACGACGACATCAAGACCCTCGACTGGATGGAGCACATCCGCCGGCGACCGGGTATGTATATCGGTAAATTGGGCGATGGCAGCTATCCCGACGATGGCATCTACGTCTTATTGAAAGAGGTACTCGACAACTCCATCGACGAGTACATGATGGGCTATGGCCGAACCATTGAGGTCACCATCGAGGCGGGAACGGTGGAGGTACGCGACTATGGTCGTGGCGTGCCACTCGGTAAGGTCGTCGACGTGTCGAGCAAGATGAACACCGGCGCGAAATACGACAGCAAGGCCTTCAAGAAATCGGTCGGCCTGAACGGTGTCGGTATCAAGGCGGTGAATGCCCTGAGCAGCGATTTCCAGATCACCAGCTACCGCGACGGAGAATGCAAGCGTGTCGAATATAACCGGGCCATCATCAAGGAGGAATCGGGAATCCAGCCCACCGACGAGGCCAACGGTACACGAGTCTATTTCGTGCCTGACAACACGATCTTCAAGGATTATCACTATAAGGAGGAGTATATCGAAAACCTCCTGAAAAACTACGTCTTCCTCAACTCGGGATTGACAATCAATTTCAACGGGAAGAAGTTCTTCTCTCGTCACGGTCTCGTCGACCTGCTCAACGAGAACATGACCACAGAGCCTCTTTACCCGATCATCCATCTGAAGGGCGACGACATCGAACTGGTCATCACCCACAGTAACCAATATGGTGAGGAATACTATTCATTCGTGAATGGCCAGCTCACCACACAAGGCGGTACGCATCTCTCGGCTTTCAAGGAGTCGATCGGTCGCGTCATCAAAGAGTATTACAACAAGAATTTCGAATATTCGGATATCCGCTCTGGTATTGTGGCCGCTATCAGCATCAAGGTAGAAGAGCCCGTCTTCGAGAGTCAAACCAAGACAAAACTGGGTTCGAAAGATATGGGGCCCAACGGTCCCTCGGTACAGAAGTTCATCAGCGACTTTATCAAACGGGAGCTTGACAACTATCTGCACAAGAATCTGGAAACTTCTGACATCCTGCTCAAGAAGATACTCGACTCGGAAAAGGAGCGCAAGGCGATCGCGGGTGTCACCAAGCTGGCTCGTGAAAGGGCCAAAAAGGCCAACCTGCACAACCGCAAGTTGCGCGACTGCCGTATCCACCTGAACGACGCGAAAGGCGACCAGACAGAAGAGAGCGCGATCTTCATCACTGAGGGAGACTCAGCGAGTGGATCCATCACCAAAAGCCGTGACCCGAACCTGCAAGCGGTTTTCAGCTTACGGGGTAAACCGCTCAACAGTTACGGATTAACCAAAAAGATCGTCTACGAGAACGAGGAGTTCAACCTGCTGCAGGCGGCACTTAACATCGAGGATGGTCTTGACGGACTGCGCTATAACAAGGTCATCATCGCGACCGATGCGGATGTCGACGGCATGCACATCCGGCTGTTGCTGATCACCTTCTTCCTGCAATTCTTCCCCGACCTGATCAAGCGCAACCATGTCTATATCTTGCAAACTCCCCTTTTCCGGGTGCGTAACAAGCAAAAGACATGGTATTGCTACTCGGAGGAGGAGCGTGTGGCGGCAATCGCGGCGGCTGGCAAGAACCCGGAAATCACCCGATTCAAAGGCCTTGGCGAAATCTCGCCCGACGAGTTCCGTAATTTCATCGGCAAGGACATGCGCCTGGATCCGGTAACCATGAAGAAAGAGGATTCCGTAAAGGACATGCTCGAGTTCTACATGGGCAAGAACACCATGGAACGGCAAAACTTCATCATCGATAACCTTGTGGTCGAAGAAGATATTGTCAATTAAAAATACAGATACAAACACTAAAAATCATGGCAAACGAACCAACGAAACGAATCGCCCTTTTCCCCGGCACGTTCGATCCTTTCACGATCGGACACGAGTCGCTCGTTACCCGGGGACTGGAGTTGGTAGACGAGATCATCGTCTCGATCGGTATCAACGACAAGAAACTGACCTATTTCTCGCTGGAGAAACGGTTGGAGGCGATCCGTAACCTTTATAAAGATACGCCTCGGGTTAAGGTCATGTCATACAACTCGCTGACCGTTGATTTCGCCAAGGAGATGGGCGCACGTTTCATCCTACGCGGCATCCGGACCGTCAACGACTTCGAGTACGAGAAGAGCATCGCCGACATCAACCGGAAGTTATCGGGGATCGAAACCTTCATCCTGTTCACCGAGCCGGAGCATACGCACATCAGTTCGAGCATCGTCCGCGAGTTGCTGCGCTACGGGAAAGATATCTCGCCATTCGTACCCAAAGAGACATTATTATATTGATTGATTATTAACGGAACAAAAATAAGGAAACCGCCGGGCACGGCCACAATTGCCCAATAAGTAGAAACAATATGAGAAAATTAGGATTTGCGTTGCTCATCATCCTGGCCTTGGCGACCACCACCCGGGCACAGCGGAACAACATCCACGCAAAAAAATTGCAATTGGCCCTCTACGCGATAGAGAACCTGTATGTCGATACCACGAGTGAGAGGGAACTGGTAGAAGACGCCATTATCGGCATGCTGGAGAAACTGGATCCGCACTCCACCTATATGGATCCCGAAGAGACCCGAGAGATGAACGAGCCACTACAAGGTAACTTCGATGGCATTGGCATCCAATTCAATCTGCTGACAGATACGGTCTACGTCATTCAGGTCATCCCTGGCGGGCCATCGGAAAAGGTTGGCCTGATGGCAGGCGACCGCATCGTGCAGGTAAACGACACGGTGATCGCTGGCGTAAAAATGAAAACATCCGACATCATGCGCCGCCTGAGGGGCCCTAAAGGGACCGAGGTAAACATTAAGGTCAAACGGAAAAACCGCCCAGAATTGCTCGACTTTAAGATCACCCGGGGCAAAATCCCGGTCTATAGCCTCGATGCCGCCTATATGGCCGACAAGACCACCGGCTACATCAAGCTCAACCGATTCGCGGCCTCATCCGCCGACGAGTTCCGTGACGCGCTCGAAAAGTTGCGGAAAGAGGGAATGAAAAACCTGATACTCGACCTTCAAGGCAATGGTGGCGGTTACCTGAACATCGCGATCGACCTGGCGGACGAGTTCCTGGAGAAGAGCAAACTGATCGTCTACACCCGAGGCAGCAAGATGCCTCGTGAGGAGGCTAAGTCGACCGCACGTGGCGACTTTGAGAAGGGACGACTAGTAATCCTGGTGGATGAGTCGTCCGCCTCAGCCAGCGAGATTGTCTCCGGAGCGATCCAGGATTGGGACCGCGGCGTCATCGTTGGCCGACGGACCTTTGGCAAGGGCTTGGTACAAAAACCGATCCCACTGCCCGACGGCTCCATGATGCGTTTGACCGTCTCACGCTATTATACCCCGACCGGTCGTTGCATACAGAAACCTTATGAGAGTGGTAACATCGAAGAGTATCACCGCGACCTGATCGAACGCTATAACCATGGTGAGTTGATGAGCGCCGACAGTATCCATTTCCCCGACTCGCTGCGTTTCAGTACGCTCGAGACCAAACGGATCGTATATGGCGGTGGTGGCATCATGCCTGATGTCTTTATCCCGGTCGACACGGCACATTACACCGACTACCATCGGAAAATCGTAGCGGCGGGCATCGTCAACCGAGTTGCCATGAACTATATCGACGCGAATCGGGCCGAGCTGTCAAGTCGCTACAAGAAATTCGATACGTACGCTCGCGACTTCCAGATCGACGAGAAATGCCTGCAAGAACTGCTGACGATGGCGGAAGAAGAGAAAATCCCCTTCGAGGAGGAGCAATACAACCGGTCCAAGGCATTAATCACCCTTCAGCTGAAGGCATTGATCGCCCGCGATCTCTTCGATATGGCGGAATATTTCCATATCATCAACGCGGATAACCCCAGCTACCAGAAGGCGCTGGAGATTATCAACGACAAGACAACTTACAACCGATTGTTAGGGAAATAGGCCATTATGTACTGGACATTATTCATGACATTCATGCGGATTGGGATGTTCACCATCGGTGGTGGCTACGCCATGTTGCCGCTGATCCAACGCGATGTTGTCGACCGGGGCTGGATGACGAAGGAGGAATTCATCGACATCTTCTCCGTCGCACAATCGCTGCCGGGCATCTTCGCTGTCAACATCTCCATCTTCGTGGGATATAAGCTCAAACGGATCGGAGGCAGCATCGTCTGTGCCCTCGGAACGATCTTGCCCTCGTTCCTGATCATCCTGCTGATCGCCCTCTTCTTTACCCATGTACGTGATAACGTCTGGGTGGAGAAGATCTTCAAGGGATTGCGTCCGGCGGTCGTCGCCCTTATCGCTGTACCTTGTCTGACGACAGCCCGTTCGATCAAGCTCTCTTACAAGCAACTGATTATCCCCGTTGGCGCGGCGGCACTGATCTGGCTGGGTGGTGTCTCGCCCGCCTGGATCATCCTGGCGGCCATCGCCGGCGGACTGTTATACGGACTCAATAAAAAAGCATGACTATGATTTGGCTCCAATTATTATATGTATACCTGAAAATCGGTATCCTGGGTTTCGGTGGCGGTTATGCCATGCTCTCATTGATCCAGGCCGACGTGGTCGATCGCTATGGTTGGATCTCCCTGCAGGAGTTCACCGACATCGTGGCGATCTCGCAGATGACACCCGGCCCGATCGGCATCAACAGCGCGACCTATATTGGCTACACGGCGATCCACAATGCGGGTTACTCACCGGCGATCAGTATTCTGGGCTCCTGCCTGACCACCTTCGCCGTCTGCCTGCCCTCGTTCATCCTTGTCCTGATCATCTCGAGCCTCTTCGTCAAGTTTAAGAACAACCGTTATGTGGAAGCGGCCTTCCTGGGCCTGCGTCCGGCGACGGTCGGCCTCATCGCGGCGGCGGCATTGCTCCTGATGAACCATGAGAACTTCATCGACTATAAGAGCTTCCTGATCTTTGCCGGCGCCTTTATCTTGACCTGGAAATTCAAAATCCATCCGATCCTGATGATCCTCCTGGCCGGAGTAGCGGGATTGGTACTTTATTGGTAAACAGAATATCACACTCAACACAAACACGACACCACGACATGAGAACAAAAATCCTACAACATTTGAGCCTGGTGTTGGCGGCACTCCTGTTCAACGCCTGCTGCCACGACGACGATCCGGTAAAACCCGCCTCGACACGCACGGTCCTGGTTTACATCGCCGGCGACAACAACCTCAGCGATTACATCAATTACAACCTGGAACAAATGATCGAGGGTGCCCGCAAGGGTGGCCTGAACCAATGCGACTTCCTGATCTACACCGATCGGGCGACCACTACCCCGGCACTCTACCAGCTCAAGGCGGACGAGACAGGGCGGATCGACACGGTCCGTATCCGCGACTACGCGGAACACAACTCGGCCACGCCCGAAGTGCTGCGACAGGTTGTCGAGGAGGCCTTCACCGCCTTCCCTTCCGATCATTACGGTCTGGTGCTCTGGAGCCACGCGACCGCCTGGCTACCGAACGCTGGACGCGACCTGACCCGCTCGTTCGGGACCGATGGCGACGAGACCATCGAGATCGATGAGCTGGCCGACGCGCTTGCCGCCTATCATTTCGATTATATCCTCTTCGACGCCTGTTACATGGGAGCGGTCGAGGTGGCTTATGAACTGAGGGAACGGGCAGCCCAAATCATCGCCTCGCCAACCGAGGTGATGGGTAGCGGTTTCCCCTACACGACCATCACGCCGATGCTTTGCGAGACCAACTTCGACGGCACGAGCGTCGCCCAAGCCTTCTACGACTTTTACGATGCCCAGAGTGGCTATGCCCGCTCGGCGACTGTCTCGGTTGTCGACACGAAGTCGCTCGATCAACTGGCGGCGGCCTGCCGAGAGGTCCTGGCGGGAAAAAGTGAGGCGGAGATCTTCGCGGTTGATCCGGATGCCTTGCAACCGCTGGAGTTTCTCAAGAGTTCGGGAAGGCATTACCTTTTCGACCTGGGTGATTACATCCAGGCTCTCGCGACCGACGAGCAATACACCAATTTCCGGGTGGCACTCAACCAGGCGATCCCCTATCGGGCCACAACGCCCTACGCCTTTTTTGCCGCGCCTTACGAGGCGGTCAAGATCGAACGGTTCAGCGGCCTCTCCGTCTATCTTCCCGGCGAAGGGCTGGCGACACTCAACGAATGGTACAAACGACTGGCTTGGTATCAAGCGGTCTATCTGTAATTTTCTTTTCCATTCCATCTGTTTAATAATAAAATAATCTATCTTCGCGGTCGAAAATAGACTTTTGTAAGGAAAATCGACAAATAGACATTAAATAACTTCTAAAATTAAATTGAGCTTAAAATGAAAGTAGCGATTGTAGGTGCGAGCGGTGCCGTAGGACAGGAGTTCTTGCGGGTGCTCGACCAAAGAAACTTTCCGATCGACGAGCTGACCCTGTTTGGCTCGTCACGCAGTGCCGGACGGACATACGATTTCAAGGGCAAGTCTTACACGGTCAAGGAACTGAAACACAACGACGATTTCAAGGGAATCGACGTCGCTTTCGTCTCAGCCGGTGGAAGCACATCGGTTGAGTTCGCGGAGACAATCACGAAACATGGTACCGTCATGATCGATAACTCCAGCGCGTTCCGCATGGAGAACGACGTGCCCCTGGTCGTTCCGGAGGTCAATCCGGAGGATGCGCTGAACCGCCCGCGGGGCATCATCGCCAACCCCAACTGCACCACGATCCAGATGGTAGTCGCCCTGAAGGCGATCGAGAAGCTCTCGCACATCAAACGGGTACACGTCTCCACCTATCAGGCGGCCAGTGGCGCCGGAGCGACCGCGATGGCCGAGCTGGTTAAGCAATACGAGCAGATCATGAAGGGCGAGGAGCCGACAGTCGAGAAATTCGCCTACCAATTGGCCTACAACCTGATCCCGCACGTGGATGTCTTCACCGACAACGGCTATACGAAAGAGGAGATGAAAATGTATAACGAGACCCGCAAGATCATGCACTCGGATATCGAGGTGAGCGCGACGTGCGTCCGTGTCCCGGTTATGCGGGCACACAGCGAGTCGACTTGGGTAGAGACCGAGCGCCCCATCAGCGTCGAGGAGGCCCGCGAGGCATTCGCCAATGCGGAGGGCGTTGTCCTGCAAGATGAGCCGGCCAAGAAGGACTATCCGATGCCGTTGTTCGTCGCCGATCACGACCCGGTTTACGTGGGCCGTATCCGCAAGGATCTCTCCAACCCGAATGGCCTGACATTCTGGACCGTCAGCGACCAGATCCGCAAAGGCGCGGCCCTCAACGCCGTCCAGATCGCGGAGTACCTGATCCGTGTCGGGAACCTGAAATAAAAGAATACCGATCTTTCGGAATTTGTGCCCTCCGTGTCTCATTTATTCACGGAGGGCACATTTTTTTCGTATCTTCGCATATGCGGAATCCGTTGCCACATATCCTTTTATCACTGCTTCTCCTGGCGGGATTCGCCTGTCAGGGCGGGCGGGAGTCTCTTGCCCCCTTCTGGGCCAAGATCGACTCGATCATGCCCACACGGCCCGACAGCGCGCTGCGCCTGCTCCGCGACAAGGCCAATGAGCGCTTCACGAAGGCGGACCGGGCCCGCTATCTCCTGCTCCGCACGGAGGCGGAAGACAAGACCTACGTCACGCCGACGACCGACTTGCTCATCGCCATCGCCGCCCATTATTACGAGGAGAGCGACAACGAGCGGCTCAAGGCCAAGGCCTGGTATTACATGGGGCGCATCAACCAGGAGCTGAAACGGCCCCTCCTGGCGCAAGACTACTACCTGAAGGCCCTGCGCCACCAGACGCTGGTGGACGACCACGCCCTGCTGGGCCGCGTCTGCAACCACCTCGGCATGCTCTACACCTATCAGGACGTGTACGAGCGGGCCATCCCCTACCAGAAGGAGGCGATACGCCACTTCGCCCTCATCGGCGACTCCACCGGTCAGGCCTTCGCGACCCGCGACCTGGCGAGGAATTTCCACATGATCAACCAACCGGACAGCGCGATTTTCTATTACCGGCTGGCGGAAAAACGGATGGGAAGCCGGGCGATCCAATCGATCTACGCCGAACTGGGCAGCCTTTACACCGATATCGGACGCTACGACGAGGCCGCTTCCTATTTAAAAAAAGTGAAGGAAGAAGAAGGGGACTTCTCTTACGACCTGATCCGAGGCCAATTTTACCTGGAGACAAACCGATTGGACTCCGCGGAGTTTTACCTCCGTCCCTGCCTGAACGATGGGAAGACCAAGGCGGCCGCCACTTATTACCTGGCCCACCTGGCCTACGCCCGGGCGGACTACCGGGCCTGCGCCGAGCTTCAACGGGCGTATGAGATCCTCCAGGATTCCATCGTCGGCCAAAAACAAACCGAGTCCATCCGCAAGACGGAGGCCCTCTACCGGCACCAGGAGATGCGGCAGGCCCTCAATGAGCAGGCCCTCCTGATCGCCCACCGGGAGAAGGAGCGTTACCTCTACGCCCTCCTCTGCGTGCTCCTGGCGCTGGCCTGCCTGGCCCTCCACCGGCGCTGGCGAAACACCCGCGAGGCAGCCCAACGGCGTGAGGAGGAGATGGCGCGGACATTCGAGCGACAACGGCAAAGCGACCGGCGACAGATCGCGGACAACGAACGACAGATCGCCACCCTGCGCGACCAGATCGACCGGCTGGACAACGAGCGGACCACCAAGTGGGAACGACAGAAACTCCAATTGGAGAAACAGCTGCTGGAGACCAGCAACGCCTTGCTGAGCAACGAGGAGGAGCGACGCGACGCCGCGATCGCCGGGCTCCTAGAATCCGACGTTTACAAACGGTTCCACGACAAACCGACCCAACGCCCCCGGTCGGAGGATTGGGAGGCGCTCGAACGGCTCCTCGACGAGACCTACAACCAATTCACCTGCCGGCTCAAGGAGTTGGCCCCCCTCTCCGACGTGGAGATCAAGGCCTGCCTACTGACCAAGATCGGCCTGGGCGCGAACCAGATCACCAATACCCTCAACTACAACAGCTCCGTGCTTCGCAAGCGGATTTACAAGAAATTATTCAAACGGGAGGGCACGGTCGAGGATCTCAAACGGTTCATCGAAAAATTCTGATTACAAACGAGATAACCGATAACAAAAATGATAACAACTCACGTTGTTACCGCTTTTGTTATCGGTTTTTTAGGTCTCTTTGGGAACGAAACACTAACATTGCGAAAATTAAAAAGATTTAAAGCCATGAAAAAGTCATTACTATTCTTCGCGCTAATTTGCGCTAGCCTCCTATGGGTGATAAACGCATATGGAGATAATGTACCAACCGAAGGAAAATGGCCAGATGAGGACTACCGAATCTCAACCCCGGCTCCTCCGCTATTAACCATCGAAGGCAACGTGTTGAACGTACATTTCGTGGATGCCCTATCCGACTTGTCGATCCAAATCCAGGATGCTTCCGGAACGTTGCTCCATGAAGAGCTACTCTCCGGCTCAATGGGCGAAATTATCCCAATCTCTCTGGAAGGATGGCCCGCCGGATCCTATCAGGTTGTTTTAACGCATAAGTTGGGGTGGTTAAGCGGAGAGTTCACTATTCAATGATAATATTCTTTTAACTTAATTTACCGGTAATATTAATGAGACAGAACCTATCTGTATAACATAGGAGCGGATACCGAAAAGCTTTAAGAGTAGGTAAATATAAAATTTAGCAAAAATGAAAACTGAGAATTTGAATGAAACAAAGAGGTTACCTATTGAAGAGATAGATTTCCTTGATGAAGACATCATCTTATCAGATGAATCTGCCTCTATTTATGGAGGAGTTGGAGCTGGAGATGAAGGTATTGGTTTTGGATGTGACTGCGGATGTCAAATACTTACATGATTTCAAACTTGAAACAAGAGCTTTTTACGCTCTTGTTTCTATATAAGAATGATTAAAATAGAAGAAAATGAAATTGAGTCAATATAATCTGTGCGCTGAAATTAGGAATTTTGTTATTATTTTTAATACGATGAAAAATTCTTATGTCAGTATTCGAAAAGAAATCTATGAAAAATTAAAAGATTCATCCTCTATATCAGAAATTAAGATAAATGATGAAAAACTTTATGATAAATTATGCGCAAGTAATGTTATTATAGATGATGATGTTGATGAATTTGAAAAACTAACAGAGGAATATCTTCGCAATATATATAATAAAGCAAATTATGATTTAACTTTATTGCCTACATTAGATTGCAATTTAAGATGCTGGTATTGCTTTGAAAAACACATAAAAAACAGCCACTTATTAAATCAAACAAAAGATAATATAATTAAATTTATTGAGAATATATTTGATGATAATAGAGTGGAGCGTTTAAATTTATCTTTGTTTGGAGGGGAACCTTTGCTCTATTTTGAAGAAGAGCTATATCCCCTGTTGCTCAAAATAAAATATATGGCACAAGCATGCAATAAGAAAGTCAACTTTCTATTTGTCACTAACGGTGTAAATATAAAAACAAGTAATATAGATCTTTTTTCTGAATTGAAAGCTAACTTCCAATTATCAATAGATGGATATAAGACAAGTCATGACAAAGTAAAATTTATACCCAAAACAAAAGAGGGGACATATGATCATATTATAGGATCCATTCAACTGTTAACTGAAAAAGCAAATTGCTTTGTAAATTTGAGGATAAATTATGATGATAATACACTTGTTCATCTATCCGAACTTATAAATGACATAAAGTATGTAAACAGAAAGAAAATTTGTATTCATCTTGAAAGAGTTTGGCAAACTAAACCAAGTGTTATTGCTTTTTCTGAATCTTTTAAAAAAAGTATAAATGATTTTTTGTTGAATGATTTTGAAGTCTCTTATATGAATTTTAGAAGAAAAAGTCATTCATGTAAAAGCTCAAAAATCAATCAGTCTATTATTTCATATGATGGCTCTGTGTATAAATGTACAGGTAGGGATTTTACGGAAAAATTAGTCGAAGGATTTCTTTCTGAAAAAGGTACTATTATTTGGAATAAAGAAAGGCTAAACAAAAGAATGCAAATTAGAACATACGATAATTCCCAGTGTCGCTCATGTAAATTCCTTCCATTATGCTGGGGGCCTTGTAATCAAAAACAAATTGAAACCAATGGTGATTTTTTGCTATCCTATTGCCCATTAAAATATATGGAGCTGAGTTTAGAGGATTATATTATATATAGATTTAACAATCAATATATT
>ERZ779874.2120-NODE-2120-length-17240-cov-16.390748_pt1 | contig 17240 bp, 9 predicted proteins | sample MGYA00511031_ERZ779874 | MGnify/ENA primary metagenome ERZ779874 (study PRJEB29588, sample SAMEA2156850) | human gut metagenome | biome: human gut; feature: human-associated habitat; material: faeces | place: Denmark | collected 2008/2010 ...
TTTGATTGGCAGGAGGAACAAAAAGCAACTTTTATATTGAAGAATGTGGGTGACAAACCATTGGTTATACAAGATGTTGCCACTTCTTGTGGTTGTACTACCGTAGCTTATTCAAAGGAACCGGCATTACCGGGTAAGGAAATAGCTTTGGAAGTGGTTTATAAAGCCGAACATCCGGAGCACTTCGACAAGACGATAACGGTATATTGCAATACAGAAAATTCTCCGTTGGTTTTGAAGATTAGTGGGGATGCAAAATAACTGATTGATGGGATGAAGGAGCGGCTGCAATTGAAAAAATGGTTGAATGGAATAACAAACGTATTATTCTGTCTGTGCCTGCTTGTTGTGATACTGATAGTATTGCAGGTGTTTGTGGTGACCTCCTTCAAGATACCGTCGGACTCGATGGAACCGTCGTTGCTGGCGGGTGATTGTATTCTGGTGGATAAATGTTCGGGTGGAGCACGCCTATTCAATGTGCTTGATGCCGTGGAGAAAAAGGAGGTGAAGATACAACGTATGTCCGGATGGAGAAATTATCAGCGGAATGATGTGTTGGTGTTCAATTTTCCTTATCCGGGCAGGTGGGACAGCATTGCGCTGGACGTGATGTTGTATTACGTGAAGCGCTGTATCGCCATGCCGGGGGATACGTTGGAGATAAGGAATACGCATTATCGTGTGTCCGGATTTGATGGTATCGCAGGAAATGTGCAGGCGCAGGAGGAATTGGATGAATTGATATCTTCGGGAATGACGGAGGAGCGGGGCCTTGTTCTTAAGAGCTTTCCCGATGGTGGCTGTAATGGGTGGACTATCAGCGAGTTTGGGCCTCTTTATATACCGGCCAAAGGCAGCGTGGTAGGAATGAATCCGGAAACACGGTTGCTGTATCGGAACGTGATAGAGTGGGAACAGAAAAAGAAACTGACATTGCATGGAGATTCGGTTCTGCTGGGGGACAGTGTGATACACAATTACCGCTTCTGTGAGAACTATTATTTCGTTTCGGGTGACAAGATGGTGAATTCAAAAGATTCCCGCTACTGGGGATTACTGCCGGAACCATTTATAGTGGGAAGGGCATGGCTGGTATGGAAGTCCGTCAGCCCGAATACTGGAAAAATGAGATGGAAACGTATCTTTAAAAGAATAGACTAAGATGAAAGTTCTGTTTAAATTGCTCTGGATATTATTGATTGCCGGGATATTGGAGGCTTGCAATGCTTCCGGCAGATTGGAGTACGCACTGGAGTGTGCTGCAACCAACAAAGGCGAACTGGAAAAGGTACTGGAATATTATAAAGATGAGCCTGAAAAATATAAAGCCGCTTGTTTCTTGATAGAAAATATGCCTTATCACTATGCCCTTGAAGGTGAAGAACTGGATTCTTTGAAAACAGTGCTGGCTTCGGCAGATGCTTATGGGGTGATGCTGAAGGATACTGCCGTACCGGATTGGGATTATTATACCCCTTCCGGATTGCAGAGAAAACCGGATGTACTGAATATAAGGGCTGAATTCTTGATAAATAACATTGATTTGGCTTTTGATGGTTGGAAAAAGCGTCCGTGGAATGCTTCCCTTTCTTTTGCAGATTTCTGTGAATGGCTGCTTCCCTATCGTATCGGAAATGAGACTCCGGACAACTGGCGGCAGATATACCATGACCGTTATTCCTTTTTGCTGGACGAGGTTTATACGGGTATCGATGTAGTGGAGGCGATTAGCGTAGTTTGGGAGTATTTGCAGAAGGAAGACCCTTACCGGTTTACATGGGTCTTTAACTATCCGCATTTGGGAGGAGAGTACCTGCTGCATAATCGTATCGGCAAGTGTCAGGATGCTTGTGATTTTATGATTTATGTGATGCGGGCCATCGGCGTCCCGGTAGCCTATGATTTCTATACTTTCAATGCGGAAACACGGAAAGGGCATGTGTGGAATGTGGTGAGGGATGTAACGGGTGTCTGCCTTCCTTTTACTTTCCCTTCCCGGAAGCCGGAACGGGGAAGTTTCTATATTGACAGTCGGCGCCCGAGCGTGGTTTACCGCCGGTGTTTTGGCAGACAATGGGACATGGATGGCGATTTTATGCGGAACCGGTCCGTACCGGCTGCTTTTAAGGATGTGTTTGCAAGAAAAGTGTCGGATAATTATTTTGATTCGAATCTGGAACTGCCGGTAGAAGGGATGGACGGGAATTATGTTTATGTGGGGTTGTTCAGTGCTTATGGGTGGCGGGGAATAGATTTTACTAAGGTAGAAAGTGGAAAAGCGCTTTTCAGGAATTTGGCTTCGAGGCAGGTTTATATATTGTTGGCATTCGCAAACGGGCAGTATCGCCCTATTGGAAATCCTTTTTATTTTGATGGCAAGGATATACATCCTTATGTTGCAGATACCTCCAAGTGCTATTCTGCTGAATTGTATCGGAAATACCCTCTTTCGGAACGTATCAGGAATTATATGGGAGGGATAAAAGACGGGCATTTTGAGGCGGCTTGTGATAAGGATTTTAAAAATGCGGAGTTGTTGTGTACTGTGAAAGATACGCCCGGTATCAATTATAATCACGTTATTCTTGAGAAACCGGTAAGGGGTCGCTATGCCCGTTTTTGTTCTTCGGCAGAGGGATATGCGGAAGTTGCCGAAATGCATTTTTATAAAGGAGAGGAAGAAATTGTCCCTATAGACAGTTGGGGAGATGCTCCGGCTACAGTGGGTACTTTTGCCCATCAGGTCTATGATAATGAGCCGTTGTCGTATTTCATTTCATCAAAACCCGGTGCAAGTGTAACGGTGGATTTTGGAAAGGTTGTTACTATAGACAATTTTATGTATATGCCCCGTAACGATGATAACTTTGTCAGGATAGGGGATTGTTATGAACTCTTCTATTGGGGAGAGGGCTGTTGGAACTCATTGGGGAAGAAAATGGCAGAAAAACCTTTTCTGCCATATGACGGGATACCATCGGGAGCTTTGCTCTATTTGCATGACAGTACCCGTGGAGAAGAAGAACTGATATTTCATATGGAAGATGGTAAGCAGGTATTTGTATCGGATTGTAAGGATTGATTGGATTGTCTTTCAGATTGGAATAGAAAAAAATGGAATAGTGATATGAAACATTGGTGTGTATGGGTATGGTTTACAGCAGGTCTGTTTATGGCTTGTTCTTCGGAAAATCAGTGGTTGGACACAGCTTTGAATCTTGCCGGTGATAACCGTGCGGAGTTGCAAAAGGTACTGGACCGTTACAAGGAAGAGGACGGTGACAAATATCGTGCTGCTTGTTTTCTGATAGAGAATATGCCTTTTCATGGTGCTTACGAGGGAAAGGCCTTGGAGAATTACAGGAAGTATTTCAGTGAATACGTTTCATTTCCTTATTCCAGGCATGTGCAAGAGTTGATTGATTCCTTGAAAAGAGCAGATGGAGAATTTTCTATAAATCAATTGACTTATAAGAGGGACATTATGACGGTGGATTCCGCTTTTTTGGTCAATCATATAGAATGGGCATTCAAAGTCTGGCGGGAGCAACCTTGGGGAAAGCATGTTGATTTTGATACTTTCTGCGAATATATATTGCCTTATAGAATAGGGGATGAGCCGCTTTCTCTCTGGCGCAAAGAAATTTATGAGTGCTATAGCCCGATTTTGGATGAATTCAGGAAGACAGATGAGGCTGATAATCCTAAGGTTGCCGCCCAGTTGTTGATGGATACGTTGCGGAAAGCGAACTACCGGAATACGGCTCTTTTTCCGGTGGGACCTCATTTGGGACCGGATGTACTGAAATGGCATACGGGCAGTTGCCGAGAGTTTACGGATGCCATGATATATGTGTTGCGGGCATTGGGCATTCCGTGCGGAGTAGATAGGGTGATGGTATTGGGAGACAACAATGCCTCTCATTTCTGGAATTTTGTTTTGGATAAGGAAGGAAAGACATACATTGCAAATCTTCCTTATGAAGAAGTATGGAGCAAAGCGGAAGAATATAGCATTTCGAGGGGAAAAATGTACCGGGCAACCTATAGTATTGATAAGGAGGCGGTACGGAAACTGGGGAAATATTCCGATGTTTACCCGGCATTCCGACGTCCGTTCTTCCGCGATGTCACTGCACTTTATACCGGTAGCAGGAATTGGACTGTAGCTCTTCCGGATTCTTTGCTTTCCGGACAGTTTCGTGAGGGGGATATGGTGTATTTGTGCCTTGCCAACAGACTACAATGGCAACCTATAGGATATACTTTCTTTAAGAAGCGGGAGGCTCGTTTTGAGGATGTGGGAGGCGGGGCGGTCTTTACGCTGGCTGCCTGGAACGGAAAGGAATACGCTGCAGTATCTTCTCCTTTTCTTCTGGAGCGTGAAACCGGAAAGATACGGTTCATTGTTCCGGAAGCTGAAAAGCAGGAATTGGTCTTGTATAGGAAGTGCCATCTTACTTTGAGTGTTCTTTTCAATGACCGGATGATTGGGGGAGTAGTGGAAGGAAGCGACCGGGCAGACTTTGGGTGGAAGGATACTCTACTTTTGATAAAGGAGGCTCCGTATCGGCTATATACTGTGGCCCGGTTGAAGTCTGATAAACCGTATCGGTATATGCGCTATAAGGGTGCTGACGGATGTTTCTGTAATATCTCGGAACTGGCTTTTTATGAGAATACGGAAGATACCATACCTCTATATGGGGAAATCATAGGTACTCCGGGAAGTTTTGAAGACAATACACATGAATATTTGAACGCATTTGACGGTAATCCGGATACTTCATTTGATTATATACATCCGGATGGAGGATGGACCGGGATGGACTTTGGAAGTCCCCATCGTGTGGAGAAGGTGGTGTATACTCCTCGTAATGAGGTGAATTTTATTTATAAAGGTAATTTGTATGAATTGTTTTATTGGGGTGGAGGAAAATGGAATTCTGTCGGGCGGCAAATGGCTGTGTCAGATTCTATTGTCTATTCAGGGTTTCAAGGTGCTTTATTTTATCTGAAGAATCACACAGCCGGTAAAGATGAACGGATTTTTGAATATAAAGACGGGAAACAAATCTTTTGGTGAATTATAGAATACTATTGAATATTTGATAGATAGAATGAATAATGTACGTAATCTATTGACTGGAAGTTTGGTCTACATTGCTTGTATAGTTTTATTGTCTTTGGCATGTAACGTTTCTTCCGGACTTCCTGTAGCTGATGTTATAGGGCAATGGCTCTATTTCGATAAAAGTGCATTGGTAGTTGCAGGATGTCTGTTGATGGCTGGATTGATGATGGAAAAAAGGTATTTTCTTTTTATACCGGTTTCGTGGGTATTGGTAATGCTGGGGGGCATTGAGGCTGTTTGGGGATTGAGGCAGCTTTATGGTTATGCTGTGTCCAACCATTCCTTGTATGTATTGACAGGTTCTTTCTTCAATCCGGGGCCTTATTCCGGCTATTTGGCCATGATACTTCCGGTCTGTCTGCATCAATGGCTGACCAAGAGGGGGGAGATTCTCTGCTCTGACCGGAATGACGGGAAAGGATGGAAAAAGGTGATGGATAAAGTTGGAGCTATGGTTGCCGGTGGCGTGATGCTGCTTATCTTTTGTGTGCTTCCGGCAGGAATGAGCCGTTCGGCATGGTTGGCGGCAGGAGTTTCCTGTCTGTGTGTATATGCTTGGCATATGGATTGGACGGATAAGTTCAGATTATTATGGCAGCAGCAAAGGCAGCGTGTGGTGATGGTAGTGGTCGGTGGATTCTGTGTCTTGCTATTGGCGGGCTATTTACTGTTTGTCTTGAAACCCGATTCTGCACGTGGCCGTCTTTTCATGTGGAAGATAACTTGTCGTGCCATTGCAGAAAAGCCGTTGACCGGATATGGGATTCATAATTTCGCAGCAGCCTATGGAAATGCACAGGAAACTTATTTTGCAGCAGGTGATTATGAACCGTGGGAGGAACGTGTGGCGGGAAGTCCGGAATATGCATTCAATGAATATCTGCAGGTTGCGGTCGAACTGGGTATTCCTTTGGCTGTATGTCTATTGGTTGTGGTCGTGCTGTGTTTGTATAGGGGAGTCCGTAAAGGACGTTATGGTATCTGTGGGGCCATTCTTTCCTTGATGATATTTTCTTTTTCCTCCTATCCGCTACAACTTCCGGTATTTATCGTTACATTTGGAGGATTGCTTGTGGCATGCTTGTCCGGTGCCGACCGTTGGCAATGGTTGGGGCTGGCTGTATCAGTAGGCATCATTGGCGGTCTTCGCCTGAAGAATGACTTGCAAGTGGAGCAGGCCTGCCGGGAGTGGATGAATGCGCGGGTGCTGTATAATGCAGGTGCGTATCAATCGGCAGAGAAAGAGTACGGGCGCCTTTATCCTCTGTTGAGGGACCGGGCATCTTTCTTGTTCGAATATGGGCATGGATTGCACAAGCAGCAGCAGTTCAGTAAATCCAACCGTATTTTGAAAGAAGCTTTACAGCGTAGTTGTGACCCCATGATACTGAATGTGATAGGCAAAAACTATCAGCAGATGGGTGATTGCTTGTCAGCGGAAGACTGGTTTATCCGTTCCACCCATCGTTTGCCGGGACGTATTTATCCCTATTATCTGCTTGCGAAGCTTTATGCGGAACCAAGCTTCAGGCAACCGGACAAGTTTGAAAAAATGAAGTGGATGGTATTGACGAAAGAGCCGAAAGTGCATTCTACGGCAATACGACAGATGAGGGAGGAAATAAAAAAGATTCAGCTTATTTTTGTCCATATTAAAAAAGATGAATAAGAACGTAAAGCGTTAATAATGAGCGAACTAATTACTAAAGTGCTATGAAAAAAGTGTCCACATGCAAATATCGGTTCGTTTTTTTGAAACGATTAATTTTATCAATTTATAATTGAGTATGAATATGAAGACACAGAACTATCGATACCTGCTATGCATGGCCGTTGCCCTGCTTGCCGCCTGCTCCGATGCCGGAAAGGGAAAAGAGTCCGAGGAAGGGGTGGCAACCGTCCTGCCAAGTGAAAGCAATGAAGTGACCGTGAAAGTCCTGAAGCGGGCGACCTTTGAGCATGAACTGGTGAGCAACGGAAAAGTAACCGCCGGTGCCATGGCGGATTTGCGTTTTGAGACTACCGGTGTAGTGGCACACATCTACGTGAAGAACGGTGACCCGGTGCGCAAAGGGCAGAAACTTGCCGAACTGGATAAGTTCCGCCTGAAGAACAAGACCGCGCAGGCCAAGGATGCCTTGGAAAAAGCGGAACTTGAGTTGCAGGATGTATTGATAGGGCAAGGCTATCCGGTGGGGGATGCCTCCAAAGTACCTGCTGACATCATGAAGCTGGCCCGCGTGAGGAGCGGTTACGACCAGAGCCTCGCCCAGTATGAGCTTGCCGCGTATGAAGAGGAACACGCCACGCTGGTTGCGCCTTTTGACGGGGTAGTGGCGAACCTGTTCTCCAAACCGTTCAACGAGGCAAGTACCTCGGAAGCCTTCTGCTCCATTATCGGCACTCAAGGTATGGAGGTGGACTTCACGGTGCTGGAAAGCGAACTGCCGTTGATAAAGAGTGGCGACAAGGTGATTGTTACCCCTTATTCGGATGCCGGCTTTAGGCAGGAGGGGCGCATCACCCAAATCAATCCTCTGGTGGATGACAAGGGGATGGTTAAGGTGAAGGCTGCCGTCAATGGCAAGGGACGGCTGTTCAGTGGGATGAACGTGAGGGTGAACGTGCACCGCTCTCTGGGCGGACAGCTTGTAATCCCGAAGAGTGCCGTGGTGTTGCGTTCGGGCAAGCAGGTGGTGTTTACCCTGAAAGACGGAAAGGCGCAGTGGAACTATGTGCAGACCGGTCTGGAGAATGCGGAAAGCTATAGTATGGCCGACGATGCCCTGAAAGAGGGCGATACGGTCATTGTGACGGGAAATGTGAATCTGGCACATGAAGCATCGGTGAAGGTGGTTGATAGATAATGAGTGATAAGTGGTAATTCAAAATTCATAGTTCAATTGATAAAGTTTTTGATACAGCGGCCTATTGCCGTACTGATGGCATTTACAGCATGCTTCATTGTCGGGCTGGTGACTTACTTCACCTTGCCGGTATCCTTGCTGCCCGATATTGCCATCCCGGAAATTACAGTGCAGGTGTCGGCGCAGAATACCTCGGCGCGTGAATTAGAGAATACGGTGGTGAAACCTCTGCGGCAGCAGCTCATCCAGGTGGCGAAACTGAAGGACATGGACAGCGAGACGCGCGATGGTGCAGGCATCATCCGCCTGGGCTTCGACTTCGGTACGAATACCGACCTTGCCTTCATAGAAGTGAACGAGAAGATTGACGCCGCCATGAACTATCTGCCCAAGGATGCCGAACGCCCGAAGGTGATAAAGGCAAGTGCGACGGACATTCCTGTCTTCTACCTCAATCTGACCCTAAAAAACGACAGTGCATACGGCAAGGTGGACGAACGCGCGTTTCTTGATTTGTGCGAGTTTGCCGAAAATGTCATAAAGCGTCGCATCGAGCAGTTGGCAGAAGTGGCAATGGTGGATGTCACGGGTTTGGTCGAACGCCAGTTACAGATTGTGCCCGACCCGGGTAAGCTTGCTGTGTTGGGGCTCTCCATTGAAGACATAGAAAACGTGCTGGCGCAAAACAACGTGGAGCCGGGCAGCATGACCGTGCGCGACGGCTACTACGAATACAACATTAAGTTCTCCACCCTGCTGCGGACAGAGGAGGACGTGAAGGGCATCCTGCTGCGAAAGGAAGGACGTATCATCCGCTTGGGAGACTTCTGCCGGGTAGAGATTGTTCCTGCCAAGGAGAAAGGTGTCTCCATGAGCAATGGCAAGCGTGCCGTTACCCTTGCCGTCATCAAGCAGGCGGACGAGAATATGGAAGACATGAAGCTTGCCATCAACAGCACGATGGACTACTTCAAGAAAGTATATCCCGACATTGATTTTAGCATCAGCCGTAACCAGACGGAGTTGCTGGACTATACCATCTCCAATCTTCAGCAAAATTTGTCGTTGGGTTTCCTGTTCATCTGCATTGTGGCGGTACTCTTCTTGGGTGACATCAAATCACCGTTCATCATCGGGTTGAGTATGGTGGTATCTATTGTCATCTGCTTCCTGTTCTTCTACTTGTTCAAGATGTCACTCAATATCATTTCTTTGTCGGGATTAATCCTGGCGTTGGGTATGATGATTGACAGCAGCATCATTGTGACGGAGAACATTTCGCAGTATCGCGAACGGGGCTATTCGTTGCGGCGGGCTTGCGTGACGGGAACGAGTGAGGTGATTACGCCCATGCTGAGTTCGTCGCTGACCACTATTGCCGTATTTGTGCCGCTGATATTTATGAGCGGCATTGCAGGGGCGTTGTTCTATGACCAGGCATTCTCTGTTACGGTAGGGTTGCTGGTTTCCTACTTCACGGGTATCATGCTGCTGCCGGTCCTCTATATGCTGGTCTACCGGACAGGGTTGCGCGGCAGGTCGTGGTTCTCCCGCATCCGCATCAACAATCCGTTGAAGGAACATACGCTGGACCGTTTTTATGATGCGGGCATCGACTGGGTATTTTCCCACAAGACGGTAAGTAGCGTATTCTGTGTGGTTTCTATACCTCTTTGTGTCTTTCTGTTCTATTCCGTCGGCAAGGAGCGTATGCCGCAGATAGACCAGAATGAACTGATAGTCCACGTGGAATGGAACGAAAACATACATGTGGACGAGAACCGGCATCGTGTGAATGTGCTGTTCGGACAGTTGTTGGACAAGACTGTGGAACAGACGGCTGCCATAGGCCAGCAGGACTATCTGCTGAACCGTGAGCAGGCTCTCTCTTCTTCGGAGGCAGAATTGTATTTCAAGACTTCCTCGCCTGACGGGATTGCTCCCTTGCAGAAGCAGGCGGGCGAGTGGCTGACACGGGAATATCCGTTGGCGACAGTCTCCTTTTCTCCACCCGAAACCGTGTTCGAGAAGCTTTTCGTGACCGGGGAGGCCGATGTGGTGGCGGAACTTTATGCCCGCAATAAGGAGAAGGCGCCGGCGGCGGAAGAATTGCGCGGACTGGAACAACAGTTTGCGGAGCTTACGGGGACAGCGCCCGTAGGTATCGCTTTCGAGAACCAGCTTGACATAAGCATCCTGCAGGAAAAGCTGTTGCTCTATGACGTTTCGTATGACGAGCTTTACCGTACGCTGCGGACGGCATTCAAGGAGAACAGCGTAGCTATGCTCCATTCCTACCAGCAATACCTGCCTATCAGCATTGTGGGCGAGGAGCGGACAGTGAACGAGGTGCTGCTGCAGACATTGATACAGACCCGTCCGGACAGTAAGGGCGAAGTGGAGTATATTCCGCTTCGGGAGCTGGTAAAGGTGCGTCCGGCCGAGGATTTGAAAACGATTACGGCAGGACGCAACGGTGAATATATACCGTTCCGTTTCTATGAAGTGGACGATGCTCCGGAGTTGATGGAAAAGGTGAAGCGGGAGGCAGATGCCACGGGTGACTGGGATACGGCCTTCTCCGGCAGTTTCTTCTCCAACCGCCAGATGCTGGACGAGTTGGTGGTGATTCTTTTCATCTCTATCCTGCTGATGTATTTCATTCTTGCCGCCCAGTTCGAAAGCTTCGTGCAGCCGCTCATCGTGCTGCTGGAAATTCCGATAGATGTGGCGTTTGCCCTGCTTCTGTTGTGGATATGCGGGCATACCCTGAACCTGATGTCTGCCATCGGACTGATTGTGACGTGCGGTATCATCATCAACGACTCCATCTTGAAGCTGGATGCCATTAATGAATTACGGAGGGCTGGTATGCCGTTGCTCGAGGCCATCCACGAGGCGGGGCGCAGAAGGCTCCGGCCCATCATCATGACATCGCTCACCACCATTTTCGCTATGGTTCCGCTGCTGTTCTCGTTCGACATGGGCTCGGAGCTGCAGAAGCCGCTTTCCATAGCAATGATTGGGGCGATGTTCGTGGGGACACTGGTCAGTCTGTTCATCATCCCGTTGATATATTGGTTTATTTATAGAAAAGAAAGAGCATGAAGAAATTAAGTCTTATACTTTTGTTCAGTCTGGGAGCCCTTTCCGCTTTTGCCCAGCAGCGGATAACGCTCGATTTGCAGCAGACCATTGCCCTGGCGAATGACAGTTCGCTGGAAGCCTTCCGCACCAAGAACATGTATCTGGCCGGTTATTGGGAATACCGCACCTATAAGGCAAACCGCCTTCCCAGCCTGACGCTGAACATGACTCCGGCACAGTACAACCGCGATATCACCAAGCGTTACGACTCCGAACAGGACCTTGACATCTATCGCAGCCAGCAATCCTTCTATGCATACGGCAATCTTGCCGTCAGACAGAATTTCGACTTGACGGGCGGTACGTTCTATCTGGATACGGAGCTGGGCTATATGCGGAGCTTCGGTGGAAACAAGTATACCCAGTTCACCAGTGTTCCGGTTCGTTTGGGCTACTCGCAGAGTCTGGTCGGTTACAATCCTTTCCGTTGGGAACGCAGGATTGAGCCGCTGAAGTACGAAAAGGTGAAGAAGGAGTATATTTACAATGCAGAGCGAGTATCCGAGCAGGCCACTACCTATTTCTTTGCGCTTGCCATGGCACAGGCGGAATATGACTTGGCCAAGGACAATGCCGTCTCCACCGATACCCTCTACCGCATCGGTATGCAGCGCCTGAAGATAGCCGCCATCAGCCGTGCCGACCTGCTGACGCTGAAACTCGACGTGGTGAACGCCCGCAATACTTTGCAGAATGCCGCCAGTGCCTTGAAGCGCGCCATGTTTTCGTTGGCATCTTTCCTGAATATGGAGAAGAACACGGATATCAGGGTGTCGCTTCCGGGACGTCCGAGGGCGCTGACCATACCGGTTGATGAGGCTTTGCTGGCCGCTCAAGCCAACAATCCGGAATTTCTGGGGCTTCGTCAGGAAGTGCTGGAAGCCGAGCAGACAGTAGACAAGACGAAGAAGGAATCGCGCTTCAACGCCAGCATCAACGCCAGCGTCGGCTTCAACCAGGTGGCGGAGAAATTCGGTGAAGCATACAGGCATCCCATGCAGCAGGAGATGGTGTCGGTCAGTGTCTCCATTCCACTGGTGGACTGGGGCGTGAGGAAAGGCAAATACAACATGGCGAGGAACAATCTGAACGTGGTGAAGACTTCTGCCAGGCAAAGTGAAATCAGCATTGAGGAGGAGGTTATCATGACCGTCAGCGACTTCAACGTCCAGCAAGCCCTCGTCGCCAGTGCCGAAGAGGCCCTCGACCTTGCCATCCTGGCGTATAACGAAACCCGCCAGCGCTTCATTATCGGCAAGGCAGACATCAACAGCCTGACCCTCTCGCTGAACCGCCAGCAGGAAGCGCAACGCAATTACATCTCCGCCTTGCAGGACTACTGGCTGAATTATTACAAGATACGGAAACTGACGTTGCACGACTTTGCCAGCGGATTTTCGCTGTCGGAAAAATTTGATTATAATAACTGATGAAACGAGTTTCTTCCTTCACCGTCATAGTGGCGTTTGTCTGCCTTGCTTTGGTAGGGGTGGCGTTGATACCGCTGCTCCCCGTCAAGCTGAATCCGTCACGCAGCCTGCCCGGCTTCACGGTGGGTTTCAGCATGCCTGGCACTTCGTCGCGGGTGGTGGAGATGGAAGTGACCAGCAAGCTGGAATCCATGCTGGCGCGTATCCGCGGAGTGAAGCGGCTGAACTCCACTTCGGGCAACGGCTACGGCAACATTACTGTGGAGCTGGACAAGCATGCCGATGTCGAGGCAGTCCGCTTCGAAGCTTCCACCATCATCCGGCAGACGTGGCCCCAATTGCCCGAAGGTGTCAGCTATCCCACCATTCACATGAAAGTGCCCGACGAGAACGCCTCACGCCCTTTCATGTCCTTCACACTGAATGCCCCTTCCACTCCGATATTGATTCAGCAGTATGCCGAGGAGCATATCAAGCCGCGGCTGGCAAATATTCCGGGTATCTATAAGGTGGAACTCAGCGGTGCCACGCCCATGGAGTGGAGACTGGAATATGACAGTGAACAGTTGCGCTTGCTGGGTGTGACCCTATCGGACATCAGCGAGGCAGTACAGCGGCATTACCGGAAGGAATTTCTGGGTACGCACAATGTGGATACAGGTAACGGTAGCCGGGAATGGATACGCCTGGCACTGGTGCCGGAGAGCAACTCCCTTGGTTTTAATCCTGCTGCCATCACCGTGACGGCTACCGACGGGAAACTGCTCCGCTTGGACGAACTGGTGTCGGCTGTCCGTATGGAGGAGGAGCCGCAAAGCTATTACCGCATCAATGGGCTGAATTCCGTCTATCTATCCATTACTGCGGAAGAAACTGCCAACCAGTTGCAACTGAACCGTGCCGTGATGGACGAGATGGAAGCTGTTCGGCAGGTACTTCCTGTCGGATATGAAGTGCATACCAGCTATGATGCGACCGAGTACATACGGGAAGAACTGGACAAGATTTACTTCCGTACCGGTTTGACGGTACTCATCCTGCTTGTATTTGTATGGCTCATTACTCGTAAGTTGAAATATCTTTTTCTGATAGTTACCAGCCTGGCTGTAAATATAGCGGTGGCACTTATCTTCTACTACCTCTTCGGACTTGAGATGCAGCTTTATTCGCTGGCGGGTATCACTGTCTCGCTGAATCTGGTGATAGACAGCACCATTGTCATGACCGACCACATTCTGCATCGGCGTAATCTCAAGGCCTTCCTGTCGGTGTTGGCGGCAACCCTCACTACGATGGGTGCGCTTGTTATCATTTTCTTCCTTGACGAGAAGATACGGCTCAACCTGCAGGACTTTGCAGCGGTAGTGATCATCAATCTGGCTGTTTCCTTGATGGTGGCGTTGTTCTTTGTTCCGTCGATGATTGAGAAGATAGGACTGGTGAGGCGGATTACGGGGAAGAAGAGGCGTCTTGTCTTGCCGGGGCTGACGCAAACATTCAAAACAAGGTTGGGACGGATTTTCAGACGTTTCCCCGTTTATTTCTCCTGCTGCTATTCTGCTCTCATCCGTTTTCTGTGCCGTTGGCGCTGGGCTGTATGCCTGCTGTTACTGTTGGGTTTCGGTCTGCCCGTTTTTCTGTTGCCCGACAAACTGGAAGGAGGGGGAAAATGGGAAGCTGCTTACAATAAGGTATTCGGTTCGAATACCTATAAGGAGTCGGTGAAACCCATTGTGGACAAGGCGCTGGGCGGCAGCTTGCGGCTTTTCATACAGAAGGTGTACGAAGGCAGTTACTTCACCCGTAATGAGGAGGTGGTGCTCTATGCCAACGCCAACCTTCCCAATGGCAGCACCCTCGAGCAGATGAACACTTTGATGAAACGTATGGAGACCTACCTCAGCCGGTTCAAGGAAATCAGGCAGTTTCATACTTCCATCTACAGCCCCCGGCGTGCCAGTATGCAGATTTATTTCAAGAAGGAAGCCCGGAACAGCGGTTTTCCCTATACACTGAAAGCCAATATGATAAGCAAGGCACTGGAACTGGGAGGCGGCAGCTGGGGCATCTACGGATTGCAGGACCAGGGGTTCAGTAATGACGTCCGCGAGAGTGCCGGCTCCTACCGCATCAGGATGTACGGCTACAACTACGACGAACTCTATGAGTGGGCGGAGAAGCTGAAGGCCAAGCTGCTGACGCACCGGCGTATCAAGGAAGTGCTCATCAATTCGGAGTTCTCCTGGTGGAAGGATGACTATCAGGAATTCTACTTCAACCTGAACAAGGAGCGCATGGCGCAAGAGGGCATCGACGCGCAAGTGCTTTTCTCTGCGGTGCGCCCCATCTTTGGCAAGAATCTGGAGATTGGTTCGGTAGCGGCCGAGCAGGGGATGGAGAAAATCAAGCTCTCTTCCCGCCAGTCTGCCGAATATGACATCTGGGCGATGCAGTTCTTCCCCTATGGAGTAGGAAACGGCAAGCATTACAAGCTTTCCGAACTGACTACTGTGGAAAAGGGACAGATGCCGCAGGAGATTGCCAAAGAAAACCAGCAGTACCGCCTCTGCCTGCAATACGAATATATCGGCTCCAATGAGATGGGCAACAAGATACAGAAACGTGACCTGGAGGAGTTCAACAAACTGTTGCCGATGGGTTATACAGCCGAGTCGGACAGCAACAGTTGGTCATGGGGCGAGAAGGACAACCGCCAATACCTGCTTCTGCTGGTGGTGATAGCCATCATCTTCTTTACGACCAGCGTTCTGTTCAACTCCCTGAAGCAGCCGCTTGCCATCATCTTTGTGATTCCGGTTTCTTATATCGGGGTATTTCTTACTTTCTATTGGTTCCGGCTGAACTTCGACCAGGGCGGTTTTGCCTCGTTCGTCCTGCTGTGCGGCATCACGGTGAATGCCAGCATCTATGTCCTGAACGAGTACAACAGCATCCGACGTCGTTTCCCCCGTCTTTCCGCTCTTCGTGCCTACGTCAAGGCGTGGAATGCGAAGGTCGTTCCTATTTTCCTCACGGTAGTTTCTACCATTCTGGGATTTATCCCTTTCATGATAGGTGAGGACAAGGAGGCTTTCTGGTTTCCATTGGCGGCGGGTACCATTGGCGGACTGGTGATGTCCGTCATCGGTATCTTCTTTTTCCTGCCGGTTTTTGTGCTGAAACAGCGTGATTTTCTTAGGAAATGATTACTTTTGCTCGATTTTGTTACCTGAATGGATACTTGAATTTTAAATATGGAAAGTGCGGAGTACTCTTTGGATGAGTTATTATGTCAGTCTCTTCTGTTGTTTCGTCAGTATCGGTTTTATGATGCTCCAGAATGTGGAGAAAAGGCATTCCGGATATTGGAGGAAGCCCATGTATGGATGGGGCGTACGCAAGAGTGTGTGGATATGGCGAAATGGGGGTGCGTGATAGAGTGTCTTGCGCAGAAATACTACATAGAAGATGATACGGATGCGATTCTGGAAGAAATTGATGCTGCCTTGGTTGCGCATTGGAAGAGGATAGAGAAAATCCATGCAGAAGTCACCACCGTTTATTTATGGCTGGGGTACTATTTCCTGCTACGTTTCAGAAACCGGGAATCCCGTTCCCATTCCCGTTGTAAACAGATAATGTCCAGCTTGTTGTGTGCTTTGGTCGAAATCTTCCGTAAGGTGGAGAAGGGGGGAGCCCCGACAGAAGTCTTGTCACATCTTTCGGTAGATGTTTGGGGAGAGACCGTCTGCTGGATGGAGCAGGTACATGATTCCCGTCTTTGCGAGAAGCAGTCGTCAGCTTTGCTGGCACAACTCTATAACCTGAAAAGTGTGGAGTTGGAAAAAGGTCTGGGAAAGCAGGATGCTTTGCTCCAGCAGATTCTGGAGTTTTATTGCTTTTAAGGGAAAATTATCTCTGCTTAGTTTTATCATTTCTGCTTCCACACTTCCACCTACTTCCTGCATCCCTTTATTCATCGGCATTACAAGTGCTGTGGAAGCAACTCAAAAAGGTGGAAGCAACTTTTGCTTCCACAGCGGAAATACGCCGAAAAGTAAGTTAATATCTTGTTTGTTAGTGTATTAATAGAATGTACAGCATTTTGCAAATATCTTGTTTACACGATATGCGTTTCGTGTAAACACGGTATTAACTTCGTAAAAGACCGTTTACCGATAGACTGCAGCTGGGCTCATAATAGGAATAAGATAGGTGCACAGTATGGGGAAACTATGAGTATAATAGGTGTTCAACGGTTATGAAGCACCTTGTTGACGGTCGTTAGTCGAGTGGTTGACGGCCGTTGGCAGAGCGCATCACGGCCGATAGGCGCTGATAACTCCGTACAGAAAATGGAAAGGAAGCCTATGTAAGGGGAAACAAGCTCTGAGCTATTTGTTTTGTTTGCCACATTTATCTTGTTTTTGTACATTATTGAAGCGGTTTTTTGTATCTTTGAAGGGAGGGGCTGTAAAAAAGCTTATTCTCATCCAAAGTTTAATTATATATACATGAATTATGAAGCGATGTATAGTGCTGTTCATAACATTCTGCTGTACAGTTATTTCTAATGCGCAGACAAATGGCATTGTGACTGATGGGGAAAAAGGATTGCCGTTGGCTGGTGTGAATATTTATCTCCAAAAGGATTCTGTG
>ERZ779874.2123-NODE-2123-length-17226-cov-2.938617_pt1 | contig 17226 bp, 16 predicted proteins | sample MGYA00511031_ERZ779874 | MGnify/ENA primary metagenome ERZ779874 (study PRJEB29588, sample SAMEA2156850) | human gut metagenome | biome: human gut; feature: human-associated habitat; material: faeces | place: Denmark | collected 2008/2010 ...
CCATCAGGCATTTGAACAAAAATGCCATAAGGTGCAATGCCAGTAACAACGACAGTGACAACTTCACCAATTGAATATTTGTCCATACATTACTCCTTCAGAAATCATTTCTATTATATATCATAACTACATTACAAAATTTTTGAAAGCGTTATCTAAGATTATCTTTCTTAAAATTTATAATGAAGGAAAAATATGATATAGTAATAATATGGATCCAATTTTAGTAGTTATCATAGCAATATTGGTTACGATTGCTATCCCAAATGATGTTACCAATGAAATTTGCAACAGGATTAGCGAGGCAGTCACACTCCTGATCAGGGGCCGATGTAGCAAGCTTGGTCAAACTGCGTGCCCTGACGATGTAAGATCCGCATTCCGAGCGCGACTGTGCGTGAGTCTCACCAGCTCGAAAACAGTGAAAGGTGAAGGAATAACACTGAAAAACCTTATGTAGCGCGGCTATAACCCGGAGGAGCTTGACCCAAAAGGATGATCGAGTTTGAGAACCGCAGTGGATAAGCATATCGCCAATAGTTTCCTTAAGGAAAACGGTAAATGCCGGACGCCTGACCCGTTAAAGCCAGGACGAGGACCACAGGTGACATCCCTCTGTGGTCGTTATATAGGTCAGTGTGCTGAATGGTTGAAGGCAGCAGGCTGTAAACCTGTGACACCAGAAACGTTGTAGGTTCGAATCCTACCTGACCTACCAAGTAAGTGATTCTTAAATTGCGCAGAACAAAGGATTAGCCTTTTAGGGGTTGTTACTATTATAATGGCAGCCCTGATTATCGGTGATGATGCCAACTCGCGAGGGTGCGTAAGCCGACTTTTATATGCGACTGTAGCCAAGTGGTATGGCATACGACTTTTAATCGTAAAATCGTCGAGTTCAATTCTCACCAGTCGCATCACGCGGTAAGTAGTTTTCGAGTTGCAACTATTGTAGCCAGCATTAGCGCGTACGGCTGATGTGATGGTATTGTTAGTAGTTCTGCGGAAGGAACAAAAACATAAACCGATGGCGGCTGGAAAGACAGCAATCATATAGGCCCATAGCTTAATTGGTTAAAGTTGCGGTCTCCAAAACCGTCGATTTCCGTTCGAGTCGGAATGGGCTTGCCACATACAAATGACAAGGGGATGATTTTATGAATGTCGTGAAATTCAAACCAGAGGACTATGTAAAAAGTTCCTGTTCGACTGAATTCTATAAAGCAGTCGGTTTGTTCGACATCATCAAGGCCGGCGCTGTAACAAACGTTCATCAGATGAAAATCAATCCGAAAACTTATAGCGAAGTCGATGAACGACTGCGTTCAAATTGGAAACGGAACAAAATTACTAAGCGGCTCCGGCAAGACAAAGCGCAATCTATGATCTCATTTGACTGGATGAATTATTCACCTGTACAAGATGAAACCGTTCCTGAAAATGAAGAATTCCCCCTTCTGGAAGAATTTGCCTCCCCGAAACTATACCCCCGGTTGCCATTCGAATTGGAACTATTGCTTATTACAGTGCCTCGATTTGTACGTACTCCATTTACCGATTGCGAACCGCGTCCACCCGATGTAGAAGTTACATTTCCAACCGTACGGCGACCGGTCGTATTTCCCGAAGTCCCTGTGCCGACAGTCGCACGCCGCCTGCTCGATGCAGCAGAGTTCCCGGAAGATATAGCACTACCGCCATAGCGATTAGGAGTGCGGCCGTTGGGAGTGTACTGAGGACGATACGGTCTGTTCCAACCATAGTAAGGACGATCGTAATAATGATGATGGTGATGGTGGTAGAAAGGAGGACGATACCATGAATTCCAGCCCCAATAACCGCCCCAACTGTAAAAAGGATCATATCCGAACGAGAATCCCCACGGACCCAAACTCCAACGCCAAGACCAGCTGGTATAAGAATATGGCGCCCATGTATAATTCCAATACCACGGATTTGTCCATGTCGGGGTTACCCACGCATAATTATCCGAGATATAAACATTCCAATCGTTATTATCCAAAAAATAAATATCGGAATAGAATGGGTCGCTTACCGAAACGACAAACTTTGGATTGTGGAAACGGCGAATGCGCAAAGCGTATTCATAATCCGAGTCGGAGCCGTTAAAACCATTCAAATAATATCCGTCGTCACCATTTTCATCGACCACATTGTATTCTACATGATCTTCTTTCTGATTGGCTGCAATATCTTCAAGCGTCATATCGGAAGATTCTCCACGACGATTATATTCATCGACATCTCGAAAGTGATTATCCGACGTTACCATCAATGTTTTTTTAACCGCAGCCTTCTCTTGAAGTTCTTTCTGGGCCTCTTTTTCTTTCTTTTCTACAATGGGATTTTTATCGTTCGGATTATAATAAATATCATCTTCGACTATATACGAGCCTGCCCCGGCAAAACCCGTCACCAACATCGACAATATAATCAACAGGGCAAATTTTTTTGTTTTCATAATCATCTCTCCTTAATCTTAAATTACTCTATTGAAATTATATCTATTAGACTCTCCTTTTCAAGAATAGTTTAATGACCTTTATTAAAAAGAGTCTAAAAACAGACTAAATGCTGCATCCCACTCCTATAATTTTTACAAATATACTCTTTTCCACTTTATAAAGAGCCTTCACAAAAGGTTTTAACTCCCTTAAACAAAAAGCGCCCCCTTATGGAGAGCGCTTTGAAACCTACCGAATAATTCCTTTTTCCCCTACTGTTCCACGGGTCTCAAAGAATAACCGAAGAAAATAAGAGAAAATCCCCAATAAATAAAGGCAGCCGCACACAAAAAAATAATAGAAAACGCAGCCGTAAAAGGTGAAGCGAAGAATAACAATCCAAGTATCAACAATAACAACCCGTTAACCAAATACAACCACCAATATCTATGGGTAGAAACCATATTCAATGCAGAAAACAAATTCGCAATCCCTTTATACACAAAAATAAAGGCAAAAAAGAAAGGAAGCACAGCCTCGCTGAAAGATAAATTCCCGACTAATATAAACCCGATAAGTATATCGATAATTCCACCGGCAAGCCACCAGCCCCATCCTCGAACTTTTTGTTTAACATTGCCCGATACAATGAGCTGAACAATTCCAAAAAGAATCAAAAGCCACCCTAACAACAGAGATAACACCTCGTATCCCAATGCCGGTTGAAACCATAGCCACAATCCGCAAGGGATCATCAATATACCCGTAATAATCAAAGCCCACCAATATTTGGTCTTTCCCCAAAAATGCATTGTTGCAATATCCATAATTATTTATTTTAAATGATACAATCTTTGCTATACAACACATGGGACACCGTAATTGTTTCAGTGACTACATCTTCAAATAAAAATCACGAGTAAGCATTATATATTCAAGAGTGTATCCCTCCCCTCTTTTCTCTATGGAAAAAGCATTTTCTTCCAATGGCCTACGAGCTCTACTCCACTCCGACAACAATCGTTTAGGAGCTTTACCCGAAATACCCGAAACATAAGTAAACCGCACCGGATAGAATCCATACAACGAAGCAATAAAAATAAGATGTTCTTGTAAATCGGCCGGAGATACCAAAGATAACTTCCCATCGGGCAACAATAAATAGGACGCACCCTCGAATAAAACTTCATAATCAAGAGTTCCCGTATGTCGAGCCTGTTCTCTCTTGCCATCGGGAGGGAGCAAAGAATCTATGAAATAAGGAGGATTAGATAAAATATGATGATACACCGGCTTTGTAGTTTTATCGTAAAACCTACAAAAATCCATACAATATACCGTTATCCTATCCTTCCACGGAGAAAGAGAGACATTGAACGCCGCTTCACTGGCTGCACCGAAGTCCAATTCTACGGCATCGATTCGAGCCAATGAACGTTGAGCCGCCATAATCGCTATCAATCCTGTTCCTGTACCGATATCCAAAATGCGATTCGATTTTTTCACCCTGCTCCAAGCGCCCAATAATACGCCATCGGTACTGACTCTCATTGCCGAACGCTCCTGATGTATCGTAAACTGTTTAAACTTAAAAAAAGAATTTGCCATACCATCACTCATTTGCCCTGCAAAATAAACAAAAAAACATAATAATTTCGACAATGCCATGCTATTTGCTTAACTTTGGCACGCGACTTGTACAATAGAGTAAAACGATAGGTAAAAATAGGTTTAATGAAAAAACGACAAACCTAAACCTGTCAAAATGTCAATATTTAATCATACACCTAAGAACAATTATATGATCTGCGAAAACGACGAAAATACACCATCGATTATGCCTCTGTTTACAGAAATATCAGGACAAAACGATTCGGAATGTAAGACTTTAAATACAAAAGGATTGCCCATTCTTGCATTACGCAATATGGTATTATTCCCGGGAGTGGCTATCCCTGTCAACGTAGGAAGAACTAAATCTTTACAGTTGATCAAAGATGCCCAAAACAGTCACACCCCTATCGGTGTGGTTTGTCAACGAGATGCCGCCGTAGAGGATCCGGGAAAAGACGATTTATACGAAGTAGGAGTTATCGGTGAAATCATCAAGATTCTGGAAATGCCCGACGAGAGTACGACTGTCATATTGCAAGGGAAAATGAAACGGTTTAGAATCGACGAAATTACCGAAACGTTCCCTTATATGAGAGCCAATGTATCGCTGGAAAATGAAATTTTACCCGATGCCAACGACAAGGAATTCGAGGCTTTGGTTTCCGCCTTGAAAGACTTGACTTTCGAACTGTTGAAAAATATCGGAGAACAAGCCAAAGAATTGGTATTTGCTATTCGGAATATAGATAGTGCGCATTATTTGGTCAATTTCTTAGGTGCGAATATTCCGTTATCTGCAACCCAAAAGCAAGAATTGCTCACCATCAGCAATATCAAAGAACGTTTGTTCAAACTCTATGAAATGCTGACACAAGAGGCTCAACTCTTACAAATCAAGGCCGACATACAGTCCAAAACGCGCGAAGACTTGAATCAGCAACAAAGAGAGCACTTCCTGCAACAACAGATACGCACCATACAGGAAGAATTGGGTGGGAACATGCAAGACCAAGATATTCAGGAATTGCGTGAACGAGCCGAAAAAAAGAAATGGGACAGTAAAACTGCCGAGATTTTCGAAAAAGAAATGAGAAAACTCGAAAGACTACACCCTCAATCGCCCGACTTCTCTGTACAATATACCTATTTGGACACGTTGTTAGAGCTTCCGTGGAACGAATATACCCAAGATAATTTCAACCTCAATCATGTCCAAAAACAATTAGACAAAGATCACTACGGATTGGATAAAGTCAAAGAACGTATCATCGAACATTTAGCTGTGCTGAAATTAAGAGGTGATATGAAGTCACCTATCATCTGTCTGTATGGTCCTCCGGGCGTAGGAAAAACTTCGTTGGGAAAATCTGTCGCAGAAGCGTTGAACAGAAAATATATCCGCATCTCATTAGGCGGCCTACACGACGAAGCCGAAATAAGAGGACATCGCCGTACCTACATAGGAGCGATGCCGGGACGTATCATACAAGGGCTCATCAAAGCAAAAAGCTCAAACCCCGTTTTCGTATTGGACGAGATAGACAAAATAGGAAACGATTTCAAAGGCGATCCGGCTTCGGCCTTACTCGAAGTATTGGATCCAGAACAGAATAATGCGTTTCACGACAACTATATCGACATCGATTACGATTTGTCGAAAATTTTATTCATCGCTACTGCCAACAATTTGAATACTATATCTCAACCTCTGCTCGACCGCATGGAACTAATCGACATCAGTGGATATATTATCGAAGAGAAAGTAGAGATAGGACGTCGGCATCTAGTACCGAAACAACTCGAAAATCACGGATTAAAGGAAGGTGATGTCATTATTCCCAAAAAAGTAATGGCTGCAATAGTCGACCAATATACCCGCGAATCGGGCGTTCGGGAACTCGATAAAAAAATAGCCCGCATCATGCGAAAAGTCGCTCGCCTGAAAGCCTCCGGTAAAGAATATAACCCCACCCTTTCTATCGACGATCTACACGAATATTTGGGCGCTCAGGAATACAACCGGGACAAATATGAAAACAACGACTATGCCGGTGTCGTAACGGGACTGGCTTGGACAGCAGTCGGAGGCGAGATCCTGTTTGTCGAGTCGAGCCTGAGCAAGTCGAAAGGAGAAAAGCTCACCTTGACCGGGAACTTGGGCGATGTAATGAAAGAGTCGGCGGTAATTGCCTTGCAATATATCAAATCGCATGCTTCGCTATTGGGTATCGATGAAGACATCTTCGATAAATGGGCCGTACATATCCATGTGCCGGAGGGTGCTATACCCAAAGACGGACCCTCGGCCGGTATTACGATGGTAACTTCGCTAGCCTCGACTTTTACCCAACGAAAAGTGAAAGACCATTTAGCTATGACGGGTGAAATCACGTTACGGGGAAAAGTCCTTCCCGTAGGCGGTATCAAAGAAAAAATCCTCGCGGCCAAACGTGCAGGAATACGAGAGATCATACTCTCCGAAGAAAACCGAAAAGACATAGAGGAAATCAAAGAGTCCTACTTGAAAGGACTCACATTCCACTATGTAAAAAACATTACCGATGTCCTGAAAATAGCATTGACCGATGAAAAAGTAAAAAATGCCATTGACATTAAATAAAAGAGATTATGAGAGAGTGGAAAGTGACCGACGGATACAAAGTAAAAGCTGACGAGCTATCGTGGGAAGAGTTGAAAAACGCAACAGAAAACGTCATCGAAGAGAAACGCAAGTCTCATCGCATTGTCGTGCTCGACGGATATGGTTTGAATCCCGGAGATTTGTCGTGGGAGGGTATCGAAAGAATGGGTGAATTCACCGTTTATGACCGTACCTCTGTTGACGAAATCGTATCGCGGGCTGCTTTGGCCGACATCGTTCTCACAAACAAGACTCCATTGAGCGCAACCACATTGGAGCAACTACCTCATTTACGCTACATCGGTGTATTAGCCACTGGGTATAATATCGTCGATGTAGAAGCGGCAAAGAATAGAGGTATCGCAGTTACCAATATACCGGCTTACAGCAGTGAATCAGTCGCTCAAATGGTATTTGCTCATCTGCTCAACATAGCCAGTGACGTTGCCGCCCATTCACAATGTGTGAAATCGGGAGAATGGGCGGACTGTAAAGATTTCACTTTTCAGAAAAGTCCCATATTCGAAATTGCAGGAAAAAATATCGGTATCATCGGGTTCGGTAATATAGGCAGCACAGTCGCAAGAATCGCTCATGCTTTCGGAATGAATGTTTTAGCCCAAACATCGAAAAAGAAAGACCAACTGCCCGACTATGTCACTCCCGTAACATTGGAGACCTTACTAGCCGAAAGCGATGTAATCACCCTGCATTGCCCCTTGACCGACACGACTCGTAATCTGATAAACGCCCGAACCATCGGGCTTATGAAGCCATCGGCCATTGTCATCAATACAGGACGGGGGCCTCTCGCTAACGAGCAGGATTTGGCCGACGCTTTGAACGAAGGTCGAATTAAAGCGGCCGGGGTAGATGTCCTATCGCAAGAACCTCCTCGAAAAGACAATCCGCTTATACATGCCCGTAATTGCTTCATCACTCCCCACATCGCATGGGCCACTTTCGAAGCTCGGGAAAGATTGATGAAGATTGCAACCGACAATATCCGGCAATATTTGGAAGGGCACACGGTAAATCAAGTGAATATCTAAAATTACAAAATTAATCTACGACTATACCGAAAGGTCGTAAAAGCCCGATTACTCCCGCCAGAGAGAATCGGGCTTTTCTCAATGAATTATGACGGGGATCTATTTCATATCCGATCGCAGTAGAGAAATCGGCTTGTTCTAAATTCGTATGAAAAAATACGGTTCTATTTAATACGGCACGATCGAAATTAGCCTCCGCAAGATTACATTCGGTAAAATCCGCTTCTTCCAAATTGCAATCGATAAAGTTACATGACTTCAACTTCATACCGATAAACGAAGAAAACTGCAACAGACATTTCTCAAAATCAAACGAAGAGAGCAATCCCTTACACCCGGTAAAATCGACCCCCAACATCTTACACCCCACGAATCTCACATCTTGAAAAGAAACTCCGTAAATTTTACATAAACTAAAATCACAACGAATAAACTCACACCGAGAAAATAATACGTTTGTCAGTTTTGCCTGTGCAAAACTGCATTCTTCGAATGTACACCCGTAAAACTCTCTATCCGATTCAATATCCGAAAAATCTACGCCTTTATATTTCAAGTCCTCTTTCATTTTTACCTCTAATTTATTACTTTTCGCTTTTATGCAAAGATAAAAGGATTCTTCGTCTCGAAAATAAAATTCAAGAAAATTTCGGGTCAATGTATTTCCCATTACAAAAGAATATATAAATTTGTAAGGTATAATTTCAGCAGACCTGATACCTATGAAATATATCGCCCTACCGGATAAGGCCGTACGCCGTCTGTCTTTCTATTTGGCTATGGAGGAATACATAGCCCATAATCGGCCCGGTGAAGATTGCTTTTTCATGTGGCAGGTCAATCCCACGGTCATTTTCGGAAGAAACCAATTGATGGAAAACGAAATCAATTTCGACTATGTCCGCTCTCACGGAATAGAATATTACCGTCGTAAATCGGGAGGAGGTTGTGTCTATGCCGATTTCAGCAACATCATGTTCTCGTATATTACCGACGATTTCAATGTCAGTTTCACATTCGACCGTTACCTGCAATTAATCGCTCACACACTCAACAAACTGGGGGTAAAAGCTGTCGCCTCAGGGAGAAACGATATTACCGTCGATGGTAAAAAAGTATCGGGAAACGCGTTCTATCGCACGTCGGGCAGAAGTATCGTCCACGGTACTATGCTCTTCGATACCAACCTCGAAGATTTGGTTCTATCCATTACCCCCAACAACGAGAAACTCATTACTAAGGGAATCGAATCCGTCAGAAAAAGAGTAACCAACCTTAAAGAATATCTCGACATCGACATCGAAGAATTCAAGAGATTCATACTCTCGTCACTTTGTGATCACGAAGAATGTCTGACTCAAAAAGATATCGTTCACATTGAAAAAATAGAAACGGAATACCTCCGGGACGAATGGATATTGGGAAACAATCCCCGCTACACATGGATACGGAAAGGTTACGTCCCTGCCGGCGAAATAGAAATACGATTGGAAATCAAAAACGGAATCATCAAATCGATGAATTTAGTAGGAGATTATTTTCTCGTCGGAGAAATCGACGAATTTTTGAACAAATTTCAAAACGTTCCTTTCACACCTCAGTCTGTCAACCGCATTCTCGATGACAATCCCATCAAGAATTATATACGCCAACTGAGCAGAAAAAGTTTCATCGATATATTATTCAATAACAATTAAAAAATTCTATAACAAAAAACCTGTTGACTATGGAAGATATATTAAAAACATGCCTGCACCAAAAACATCTCGACTTGGGAGCCAAAATGATGCCATTCGGCGGATTCGACATGCCCATCGAATATACGACAATCATCGAAGAGCATAATGCCGTACGCCATGCCGCCGGAATATTCGACGTTTCTCACATGGGCGAAATTCTCATCACAGGCCCCGATAGCGAGCGATACATCAATCATATTTTCACCAACGATATTCGAAATGCCGAAATCGGTAAAATCTTTTACGGCATGATGCTGTATCCCGAAGGTGGAACGGTAGACGACTTGCTGGTTTACAAAATGGGAGAAGAGCGATTTTTCTTGGTAGTAAATGCATCGAACATTGCAAAAGATTTCCAATGGATTGTGGAACATAGCACCGGATATGATCTGAAAATAGAAAATTTGTCGGACTACTACGGAGAAGTTGCCGTACAAGGACCTCACGCCGAAGCCTGCATAGAAAAACTTCTGAACCTCGATGTGAAAGACCTGCTTTTCTATACCTGCAAAGAAATGAAATACGAGAACGAAACGATAATCGTATCGCGCACCGGATATACGGGAGAAGACGGCTTCGAACTATACGGTAGCCACGATTTCATCAATCGGGTATGGGATATATTGGTGGATTCCAAACAAGTTCTTCCCTGTGGATTAGGTTGCCGCGACACGCTGCGGTTCGAAGTAGGTCTTCCCTTGTATGGACATGAGCTCGAAAAAGACATTACTCCCATCGAAGCCGGGTTAGGTATGTTCGTAAAACTCGACAAGGAAGAATTCATCGGCAAAGAGGCCATCATTTTGCAAAAAGCAGAAGGCATAAAAAGAAAAATCGTAGGTATCGAATTAGCAGACAAAGCCATTCCGCGTAGCGGCTACGAAGTTTATGCCGATGGAAAAGTCATCGGACACGTCACCACGGGTTACAATTCAATCTCTACCGGGAAAAGTGTATGTATGGCTCTCATCGACAGTGCGCACGCCGCATTGGGGACCGAAGTGGAGATACACATTCGCAAAAAAATTTTCAAAGGAACGGTTGTTAAGAAACGCTTCTACGAAAAAAATTATAAAAAATGATTTATTGACAACTTAAAAACAAATAATTATGAGTACAGTATTAGACGGACTTTATTACTCCGAATCACACGAATGGTTAAAAGTAGAAGGCGAATTTGGATATATCGGTATCACAGATTATGCACAACATCAATTAGGTAATGTCGTTTACGTCGATCTTCCCGAAGTGGACGACGAACTGAATCAAGGAGAAGAGTTCGGTGCAGTCGAAAGCGTAAAGGCCGCCAGCGACCTGTTATCGCCCATCAGCGGTATCGTCGTGGAGATTAACGATAAACTGGAAGACGAGCCCGAATTATTGAACGAAGATGCTTTCGGGAACTGGATTTGCAAAGTTAAAATCAACGATAAGTCCGAACTGGACAGTCTGATGAATGCCGAAGCCTACAAAGCCATTTGCGAATAATCGACGGAGGAACACATCATGTACAAATATTTCCCGCATACCGAAGCCGATATTTCCGAAATGCTGGGGAAGATAGGGTTATCGTCTCTCGATGAGCTTTATGCCGAGATTCCCGAAAACATTCGCTTCGACAAAGATTATGATTTGAAAAAATCGATGTCCGAAGATGAAGTCAGAAACTACTTTCGGGAATTAGGAAAGACGAACAAAAAACTCATTCCCTTTGCCGGAGGCGGCGCTTACGACCATTATGCCCCTGCGGTTATCGGCCAACTTATCTCCCGTTCGGAATACCTCACGGCCTATACTCCCTATCAGCCCGAAATTTCTCAGGGAACACTACAATATATATTCGAGTTTCAAAGCATGATATGCGAGCTGACCGGTATGGAATGTTGCAATGCTTCCATGTACGACGGAGCTACGGCCGCAGCCGAAGCCATGCTCATGTCGATTGCCCATGCCAAGAAACGCAATAAAGTCATTGTTTCCCAAACACTGAATCCCAGAGTCATCGAGGTTATCGAAACCTACGCCCGTTTCCACGGGGTAAATCTGGAAATGATTCCCGAAAAAGAAGGTGTCACCGACAAAGCCGTCATGGAGAAACTGCTCGAAGCCGACGATGTGGCCGGTGTTATTGCAAGTACCCCGAACCGCTATGGAATCATCGAAGACTTTTCCGGATTCGCCGACAATGCTCATGCACACAAAGCGTTGTTTATCGTCTATGCCGACCCCTCGGCTATGGCCGTGCTGAAAACGCCCGGCGAATGGGGAGCCGACATCGCTTGCGGCGATGGACAGACATTGGGGATGCCTTTGAATTTCGGAGGCCCTTATGTCGGTTATCTCGCAGCCACCCGCGATTTAGTACGGAAATTACCAGGACGTATCGTCGGAGCCACAACCGATGTGGACGGTAAACGGGCGTTTGTACTTACCTTACAGGCAAGGGAACAACATATTCGTCGCCAAAAGGCGAACAGCAACATTTGTTCCAACCAATCCCTCATGGCTCTGTATGTAACGATATACATGGCTCTAATGGGAAAACAAGGAATGAAAGAAGTCAATGAGAAATCCTATGCGGGAGCGCACTACCTGTGCGACAAATTACTGGAAACGGGTAAATTTTCGCTCTGTTTCGACAAGCCGTTCTTAAAAGAGTTTGCCGTAAAAACGACCTTGAATCGGGACACACTCCTGAAACATCTCGAAGAAAAAGGCTTCTTGGCCGGTATTCCTGTCGAGGGAACCGACGACGCTCTCCTATTCTGCGTGACCGAAAAACGCACCCGGGAAGAAATAGACAATCTGGTATCATTAATCGAAAAGGAGGGATAAGCCATGAAATACTACGATAAGCTGATTTTTGAAATTTCAAAACCGGGACGCATAGGGTATTCCCTGCAACAATCCGACTTCGGAAACTATTCCTTAACCGACCTCTCGCAATCTTTGCGCAGAGGGACGGAGGCCGAACTCCCCGAAGTGAGCGAACTCGATGTCGTGCGTCATTATACCAACGTCTCCAATAAAAATTTCGGAGTTGAAACCGGGTTCTATCCATTGGGTTCTTGTACGATGAAATACAATCCCAAAATCAATGAAGAAATGGCTTCTATGGAATCGTTCACGGCATTGCACCCATTACAATCCGAAAATTCCATACAAGGGGCTTTACGTCTTTATTACGAATTGGCTCATGTTCTATCCGAGATTTCAGGTCTGGCAGAATTTACACTAAATCCATTTGCCGGAGCCCACGGTGAATTGACCGGTCTAATGTTGATGAGACAATACCACATCAAGCGAGGAGACTTGAAGCGCACCAAAGTAATCGTCCCCGACAGTGCCCACGGTACAAATCCCGCCAGTGCGGCAGTGTGTGGATTGGAGATTGTCGAAGTTCCTTCCACGCCCGATGGTACGATAGATGTTACGAAACTCGAACCGTTGCTCGACGATACGATAGCCGGTATCATGATGACCAACCCCAACACATTGGGTATTTTCGAGAAAGAGATACCCCAAATTGCCGAATTGGTACATGGTTGCGGAGGCCTACTCTACTACGACGGAGCGAACCTCAATCCCTTGTTGGGGCGTTGCCGTCCCGGCGACATGGGTTTCGACATTATGCACATCAATTTGCATAAAACCTTTTCCACCCCTCACGGAGGAGGCGGCCCCGGCAGTGGTCCCGTAGGCGTTGCCCCTGCACTCGTCGATTATTTGCCCCGCCCAAGAATCATTAAAAAAGGTGACAAATACTCCATCGAAGGAGGAAGCGACAGTATGGGGCGCATTTCGGGATTCTTCGGGAACTTCGGAGTGATGATGCGAGCATACGCCTATATCCTGTCACTGGGAAAAGAACAGATAAAACACGTGGGAGAATTAGCGACATTAAATGCGAACTACGTAAAAGAATCGCTGAAAGACTGTTACTATCTGCCCATCGAAGGCATCTGTAAACATGAATTCGTATTCGACGGATTGCTCGACAAGTCCACAGGAGTGACTACATTGGACATCGCCAAACGACTGCTAGACTACGGTTACCATGCGCCCACGATCTATTTCCCCTTGTTGTTCCATCAGTCGATTATGATCGAACCGACCGAAACGGAATCGAAAGAGACTCTCGACGAGTTTATAGAGGTGATGCGCACGGTCGCCCACGAAGCGATCGAAAACCCCGATTTGGTAAAAAGCGCGCCCCACTCCACTCCGGTGAGAAGGCTCGACGAAACCACAGCGGCGAAAAATCCGATTTTACGATTCAAAGATTTACAAAAACAATCATAATATTCAACTATCGGAGACCAAGAAAGAGACAAACCTCTTTCTCCTCTCCGATTTTTTATAAAATTCAAGTATGAACAGCGATGTCATCATCATCGGAGCCGGCCCCGGAGGTTACGAAACGGCCGTATACGCAGCGAAAAAGGGGCTGAGTGTAACCTTGTTCGAACAGCGGAAAGCAGGGGGAACCTGCCTCCACGAAGGCTGTATTCCTACAAAATGCCTTTGCCGTAGCGCCGAAATAGCCGATACAATAACCGATTGCGATACATGGGGATTCCATGTTTCTGCCCCGACAATCGATTTCCGACGTATCATGGAACGGAAAAACGAGGTTGTCGCCCAACTGACATCGGGCATAGAATTTCTATTGAAGCACAAACTTATCACCTACATTTCCGAACGTGCCGAACTGTTCGATGCACATACGGTAATATCGGAATCGGGTGAGAAATATACCGCCGAACACATACTCATCGCTACCGGCTCGACAGCCAAAAGACCTCCGATCGAAGGTTGTGACCTACCCGGCGTACTCACTTCGACCGAAATGCTCGACATCGACCATATTCCCCAAAAACTGTGTATCATTGGAGCCGGAGTCATCGGGCTCGAATTCGCCTCTATCTTCCGTAGTTTCGGCAGCACGGTCACCATGCTCGAATACGCCAAAGAAATTCTTCCCAACTTCGACAGCGACATCAGTAAGCGTCTGAAACAAGTACTATCCAAACGGGGTATCGAATTTTACAACCAAGCTGCCGTCGAATCGATTGAACGAAGCGGAGCACAACTGCTCGTGCACTACACCCACAAAGGTAAAGAATGCTCCACCGAGGCCGACATCGTCCTGATTGCCGTAGGTCGAAGCCCAAGAGTAGAGAGCATAGGGCTGGATAATGCCGGTATACGATATTCGCCCAAAGGAATCGAAACCGACGATACGCTCCGAACCAATATCCCCGGGATCTATGCCATAGGAGATGTAAACGGTCATTGCATGCTTGCCCACGCCGCATCTTTTCAAGGTCGCAAAGTAATCGACCACATTCTCGGTATCGACAATAGAATAAAGCTCGACATCATTCCTGCGGCTGTTTTCACTCGTCCAGAAGCCGGTATGGTGGGACTCACCGAAGAGGAATGCAAACAACGCGGCGTACCGTTCACGGCAAAAAAAACTTTGTTCCGAGCCAATGGAAAAGCCATCAGTATGGGAGAGCCTAACGGTCTGTGCAAACTCATAGCCGATGAAAACGGAAAAATCATAGGAGCACATATATTCGGAGCTCATGCAGCCGATTTAGTGCAGGAAGTATCTGCCCTCATGAACAGAGAAACGACCGTAGCCCAATTAAAAGAAATGATACATGCACACCCCACTCTTTCGGAAATTCTGCAAGAGTGTGCCCGGGAATTCTAAACACCATCTACCATAAAGAAAGGCTTCCCGTAACGCAGGAAGCCTTTCTTTATATTTAATCAAACTCAATCTTACTTCATTACTTTGGCAATCGTATTACCGGCCTTTACGATATAGACTCCGGAAGCGGGCAACGAAAACTCATTGTCGCCTTCGACCCCCTCATAAGAAGCGACCAATACACCAGCCATATTATATACACTCACCATTTCCGGTTTATCCAATACAACGTGCAACTTGTCGTGTACAAATATCTTTTCACGGCTAGCCTTTACACCTTCTACCGAACCGGTTGCCCCAACTAGAATCATATCGGACATATCGGACATATCCAAAATTTCACCTTTATTCATATCAACGTTCAAAGCATATACGCCATAAACGAATTCATCACTTACCCCTTCGGTTTCTGTATCTTTTTCTATGGTAAAGAAAGAAGCCGAGGTTTCGGCAGTCTGTCGATAATCATACACCTCCATAAATTCAGTCCCCGCAGCAAATTCTCGTGATACCAAAAAAGTCTTTAATTTCACATCGCCTGTATTCTGCATAGTAGGATCTGTATAAATAAGAAATCCCAAAGCATCGACAGCCGGTAACTCCGCATAAAGCGTTTTTGTCATGGTTCCTTCCTCAAATGTAACCGGTTGAAAAGCAAAAGCCAAATCCTCTCCTTCATCATCTGTATAGTAATAACCAATGCCTATTTTATCTCCGACAGCTCCTTCTGCAACGAAACTGAAATAAACGGTTTCGGTTTCACCCTCGCCGCTAAAATCCATCATCGGAGTTTGTAGTTGAGTCTGCCCCTTCGAAGATGTTTGAGGAAATACAATTGACCGGTCTGCTAACTTACCCCCATAAAGATACCAATCCCAACGATATGTGAGGCCGTCAAGATAACCGGTCACCTCGGAAGGATACTCTTGCATTAATAAAAAATCCTCATATAACGAAAGATATTCGGCATCTTCTGTTGTCGAGAATATCCTCATAACATCTACCTCGTAATAATTAGCACTCGAAACCGTATTCCAGTTCGCTACAAATCCGACATTCGATACATTCGTTGCAGGTAGAGCTTCCGGTGCTGTCAATGCTGCAATTTGTGCATCTTTTTTCATCAGATGTTTTCGATTCTCTTTTACAAAATCAAATTTCAAGGCAGAAGCCGGTTTGGAGATAGCTCTGTTCATCATAGGCATATCCACCTTTTCCATCGACATGCACTCCGCAGGAACTGCATCACTCAACACAAATGGCGACCGAGCCAGCCCTGCACTTACCGATAAAGCCGCAAAGGCCACACAAAAAGTAAATTTTTTCATACTGTTTTCTTTAAAATTATTACTTCCTTTGAATAAACTCTTTACAAATATGAAAAAAAGTGATACATTCTATGCACATCCAATGTTTGGAGATACGCACTAGTCAACATAATTCAAACAAAAAAAACGAAAAACATGTTGACAGAGGAAGCGGAAAGATGATATACTCATCGAGCACTGTTCGAAAGGGCAGTGAGGAAGTTCTTTGAAAACTGAACAGGAAATAGACACATTACAAGAAACAACGAACGTCAATAAGTTTATGTAAGAAAGACAGCGATAGGCTGTCACAATAGAAGAGCTAATCAAATGAAGAGTTTGATCCTGGCTCAGGATAAACGCTGGCGGCGTGCCTAATACATGCAAGTCGATCGATAGAAGTCCAGCTTGCTGGACGGAAATAGAGGCGAACGGGTGAGTAATACGTAAGCAACCTGCCCACGAAGACCGGGATAATCCCTGGAAACGGGGACTAAGACCGGATAGGTACACAGACCGCATGATCTGTGTATTAAAGGAGAGAGACACTGGTGGATGGGCTTACGGTGCATTAGCTGGATGGTGAGGTAACGGCCCACCATGGCGATGATGCATAGCCGGGCTGAGAGGCTGAACGGCCACATTGGGACTGAGACACGGCCCAGACTCCTACGGGAGGCAGCAGT
>ERZ779874.2127-NODE-2127-length-17198-cov-6.632153_pt1 | contig 17198 bp, 14 predicted proteins | sample MGYA00511031_ERZ779874 | MGnify/ENA primary metagenome ERZ779874 (study PRJEB29588, sample SAMEA2156850) | human gut metagenome | biome: human gut; feature: human-associated habitat; material: faeces | place: Denmark | collected 2008/2010 ...
AAGCTGTTCGACGAACACCGTCTGATGGACTTCCATCGCTGCGTCTTGGATGTGGACTATCGAAAGCTGCTCCTAAATGAACTGGCTCATAACTAAGACACGGAAAAACGCCCCCGACACTGTGCCAGACGCACAGTGCCGGGGGCGTTCCCGTTTCCAGCGATTTATTTTTCTCTCGGCAAGGGACTGTTCATAAGGTGACACTTTCCGTTTTACGAAGCCGTGAAAATTCGATGTGTTCCGTGGAGATGTTCACTGGGCAGCATACGCCGTACACATTTCCGATAATCACTGAGTAGAATTGATTTGTGTTTAGGAGGACAAAGCGACAGATATAATGTTAAAAGTAGCTGCGTGCGCACGCATATTGTGTTATAATACTGGAGGTTAGGAGGAATATATCTATGAAACTATTAAAATGGCTTTCCGTAACAGACCGATTTTACAAAATCTATTTGGACAAGCAACTTGCCCCCTATGGAATCAACAACAGTCAATATATGTTCTTAATCAAAATCTGTCGTTCGCCCGGTATTCTACAAGATTCTTTGTTGAATATGTTCTATGTTCATCCAAGCAATATTGTACGGACGGTTGCGACATTGGAAAAGCAGGGAATGATTACACGTTCTCCCAATGATAAGGATAAGCGGACATGTAAATTGTATCCTACAGAAAGAGCATTGTCTATTATTGACGAGATACAGATGATATGCGAAAAGACAGAAGCTCTTTTATTGCAGGGTATGAGCGAATCCGAGCAGAACCTTTTTATGGATTTCTTAATACAGGCGGGCAGAAATATCACATCGGAACTCCATATAGAGAGAAAGGGGGAGGAGTTCAATGACTGAAAATCCTCTGGGCTATGAAAAAATTTCAAAGCTGTTGAAAAATTTTGCTGTTCCCAGTATTGTGGCGTCTCTTGTCGGCTCAATCTACAATATTGTGGATCAGATTTTTATTGGTCAAGGGGTCGGTTATTTGGGAAATGCAGCAACCAATGTTGCCTACCCGTTTTCTACCATCTGCCTTGCCATTGCACTACTGGTCGGAATTGGCAGTGCTTCCCGCGTTTCCCTCTGTCTTGGACGCAAAGAGCCGAAAGCTGCCGCCAAAGCAGCGGGAAATGGTATTGTTCTGATGGGAATTTTCGGAATTATTTATTTGCTGGTTGGAGAAACTTTTCTGCCTTTGCTCCTAAAGGCATTTGGGGCAACGACAGATGTATTTCCATATGCAAAGCAGTATGCCAGCATAACATTGATTGGAATGCCGTTTCTCATTGTAACGAATGGTATGAGCAATTTGATTCGAGCAGATGGAAAACCAAAGTATTCAATGGTCTGCATGGTTGTGGGAGCTATTATCAATACCATTCTTGACCCCATTTTTATTTTTGTTTGCGATTGGGGAATTGCCGGCGGAGCTTGGGCAACGGTTATTGGGCAAATTTTTTCTTTCATACTCGCACTCCGTTATCTATGGCGTTTCCAAACAATCCATTTTGAAAAAGAGTCGTTTTTATTGGACATTAAAGAAAGCCTGAAAATTTGCAACATGGGGATAAGCAGCAGCTCAAACCAGATTGCAGTTACCGTGATTCAAATCATTCAGTACAATTCGTTGACTTATTACGGCGCATTAACAAAATATGGAGCGGATATTCCCTTGGCTGCTTGCGGAATCGTTATGAAAACAAATGCCATAATCCTTGCGATTGTTGTAGGAATCTCGCAGGGAACACAGCCGATTATCGGCTTCAACTATGGGGCAAGGCAATACCATCGTGTACGGGAGGCTTACCTGCTTGCGGTAAAATGGAACCTTGTTGTTTCCACTATTGCTTTCATCGCATTTCAATTTTTCCCGCAATCTATCATTTCGCTATTCGGAAATGGGGACGAGCTGTATTTTGAATTTGCTGTTTTGTTCATGCGTACCTATCTTTTCATGGTGTTGGTAAATGGTGTGCAGTTGCTTTCTTCCAGTTTTTTTACCGCAATAGGAAAATCGTTAAGAGGTGCTCTGTTGGCATTAACAAGGCAGACCTTTTTCTTGATTCCGCTTACCCTGCTGCTCCCGCTTCGTTTCGGAATTATGGGAGTATTGCTAGCGGGGCCTGTTGCTGATTTTTCAGCGTTTGTGCTATCTGTTGTCCTGGTGGGTATAGAATTAAAAAAACAAAAAAAACTCGCTTATAATTTAAGCCATAGCATATAGCTATTATCCACAGCTACTGAGCAAGTGTTATCAATACCGATAACAAAATGATAACATTAGCTTATATATGGAGGCGTTTATGAATCTCCACCTTTTCAGAATTTTATCGTTCTTTCCGTTTCCGATATGCCGCGGATGGAATATCGAATTCTTTTCGGTATTCAGTCACCGTCCGTCGTGACACTTCTATATCCATGGAAGACAGCACTCGACGCAAGCTTTCGTCTGACAAAGGATGCAATTTATCTTCTGCGTCTATAATGCGGTCAAAACAGATTTTCAGCATTCTTTTGTTTACGGGCGCTCCATTTCCTACCTTGCCGCTTACAAACTCCCGAAGCGGGACCGTGTGTCCAGAAAAGAAAATATACTTGTCTTTGATGCCGCGGCTGATGGTACTTTGATGGAAGTGCAATTCTTGGGCGATTTCCTGAACAGACAGAGGAACGGGGGCTGGGACTTGCCCCAAGAGGTATTCTTTTTGTCTGTCCAAAATAAAACGAATCATTTTGATCAGGGTAGATTCTCGTCGCTCCAGATCCTGTTGCATCCTTATGATTCGATGATTTTGATCTTCTAAATAAGCACCTAATTTTGTTGTTTTCTGCTGTTCTATTATAGCAAGATATTCCGGGAGCGGAGAAATTTTAGGCAGAGCCCGCTGGTTGTAAGACACCGTAATTTCCTGGCCCTGGATTTCCACAGCAGCATCCGGAATTATATAGACGGGCAAATCGCTGGACTGCAAAAACCCATTGCTGGGAATCGGGTTAAATGCTTGAATGACTTGACAGTAGCGTTGTGCTTCAGCAAAAGGAATCTTCAGATCTTTTGAGATTTTTTCTATATTTCCTTTCGCCAGAAGGGGAAGATAATCCTGAATGATGTTCAGAGTATATTTGTTAAAATAGGGACTGTGAGCTAATTGGAGGGTTAAACATTCCTCCAGAGAGCGAGCACCCACTCCGGTCGGAGCTAAGCTCTGCACAGCGTACAAAGCCTGCGTGGCCTCTTCCACTGAACTTCCCATGAAGGAAGCCAACAAATCGAGCGGTTCGTCTAGATATCCGCGATGGTCCAGGCTGTCAATGATGTATTCGCACCATGCCGCATAGCGAAATGGAAGATATTTCAAAATTTGTGGAAGCTGTTCCTTCACATACTCTGAAAAGGTTTCCTGATGTTGTATTGAACCGCCATCAGCAGTCTGAGCAGAATCATTTTCATTGGCCGCCTGACGGGACGGGATCACGGTCTCAAAAATGGAACCGGAAAAATCCTCACAAAAAGTCATAAGCGAATTGGAGTCCCCGTTCTGCCAATCTTTATAGAATTGGTCCAGATCTACCATTGGGTTTTCTTCTGCAAACTGGATTAATTCTGCCTGCAGTCCAGCCATTGGTAACTGCAGGATTTTTAGTGATTGTCTCATTTCGGCTGATAGGATTTGTTGCTGGCAATGAATTTGCGATTGTAGCATAGACATCATCTCCTGTCGCAAGTATATTATCGTTTTTTTGCCTGCACATGTGGAACCCACTGCTTGCTTGCAAAGAGCATGGTCTAGTATGGGAGGCTCTGAAACTGATTTTTGCCGAAACATTGAGAAAGACAAATTTGAGGATTGGACCATACAATCAGTTTTTCTTTATTATAGCATACAGGAATCGAAACCGTGCCGCAATATGGTCTCATGATCTGAAATTCCAAAAGCGAACAGCCCGACTCAAATACCATCCTAATAATTGGAAGCATTTGAGCCGGACTGACCGCTATGAGACTAAAAATCTAGTTGAAGCGAGTTTACTTTAAACAAGATCTGGGTCATTAGATTGCACTTTGTCGTTCAGCTTTGACAAAATATCATTGAAGGTCTTTCGGTCAATTTTGTAGAACAAGAAGACAATTCCGCACAGAACAGACAAGATTCCTGGAATTACAGTAAAGAAATTGTTGATGGTGCCGCTGACCAAAGGAGTCTGCGTCACATTCGCTTGGAACCCCAAAACTGCCAGAATGGCCGCCACGCCGGCACTGCCCAATGCAATGCCAAATTTATTTCCCAGCGAGATAAATGCAGACAAAAAGCCGTCGTTTCGAACCCCGGTTTTCAGCTGCCCGTATTCTACCGTGTCGGGAATCACGCCATAAATACCAGAAGCCAAAACCCCTTCAAAGAATTTAGAAATTGCACACAGCGCATAGAATAGTACAGGCGAACCGATAGGTGAGGTAAATCGCATAAGGATCATGGCGATACCGGCTCCGATACATCCATAAGCGGTGACACGCCCCTTATTGCCATCGACATTATACCAAGCTTTAAACAGATAGCAGCCTGCAACGAGAGGGACAAGTCCTACAAGATTATATAGAGACATCAGACCTGCGTCGCCCTGGACATACTTGAAGTAGTAAGTATACATGGAACCTCTTCCGTGGATAAAAAAGCCCCAGAGCAGTTGGCCGCAGAATGCAATCAAAAATGGGCGATTTGCCAACATGGATTTAAATTGAACCCTAAGGGGGTACTTATGCTTGACCGGAGGAGGAACGACTTCCTTCTGCGTCGCAAACACGACTGCGGAACAGCACATAAATATGAGCACAAAAATGACCGCAGTCAGGCGGTATCCCATCGCGGCATCCCCTTTGCCCAAAGCAGAGACCATGGGAATAACGATGATCCCAATTCCGGCAATAGAGATATTGGCAAGGGTGATCCGCATAGTGGACAGCTTCGCCCGTTCGTCCGTATTCTGAGTTAAAACACTGGTCATTGCGCTGTATGGAATATTCACTCCTGTGTAACAGAATACCAGCAGTGCATATGTCACATACATATAGACAATCTTGGATGTATTAGACCAATCGGGGTGTGCCCAGAACGTCAGCACCGTAATGATTGCTGTTGGGAAAGACATCAGCAGCACCCAAGGCCGGTAGCGGCCCCAGCGGGTCCTGGTGCGGTCGGACAGACCTCCGATAATCGGGTCATTGATCGCGTCCCATGCCCGTGCAATCAGCATCAGCAAGGAGACAGCCGCCATTGGGATCCCAAATACATCTGTATAGAAAATCATCAGATAGGATCCCACAAAGGTCCAAACAAAGTTATTTCCGAAATCTCCTAACCCAAAGCAGGCCGCTTTCCAAAAAGGAATCTTAATATTTGTATCCACAGTTTGGATGGATTCAGTTTCTTTCATGGGCGCTCCTCTCTATTCCTTTTTTCATCAATCTGCAGATTCTTAAAATGTAATAATTCCCTTAATATATCCGGGCGGGTTCGTATCCAGCAGCCGGAAGCCTTCGTCAACCCGTTCGAATGGGATACGGTGGGTGATCAATTCCTCTGTGGGGAATACACCCTTGACATAAGCTTCCACTCCGATTTCCAGAGTATGCATGTATTCATTCGTATAATAAGGATGAACCACATGGATAATGGGAGAACGGTACATCATATTGTAGGCCATCTCCTCTGTCCATGTCTCATTTTTTGAATACACAGACGGTGCAAGGATCTTGCCGCGGCCCGATATTTTTGCCACCGAAAGAGCGGTCTGCAATCCGCGCAAGCTCCCGGTGATCTCAACAATACAATCATACATCCTCCCGTGGGTCAGTTCAAACGAGACGTCCTCCACATCCACGTTTTTAGGATTAATGGTCTTGGTCGCTCCGTATTGGACCGCCATTTCCAGGCGCTTTTCATCCAAGTCGATGGCAACAATATCGCCTAGAGCCCGACTTTTCAGTCCGGCAATAACCATAAGCCCCATGAAACCGCACCCTATCACAGCAACCCGGTCTCCCATTTTCGGCTCCACGGCACGCACAATGTTGGCCACGCACATCATCGGCTCACCCAGGCAGGCGTCGATCGGCTTTGATGTCTCCGGGATCTTGATCATTTGTGCGTTGGCTGCTACATTGTAATCCGCAATACAGGTACTGAGTACGCCCGTCACCAAATCGCCCGGTCGGAAACATGTAACGGCACTGCCTACATCCTCGACAACGCATACTGGCTCATGCCCAATTCCCATGGGGAACTGAGGGTTCTTGATCATTGCGTCATAGCCATGTTTGTTTCCGAAGCCCATGGCGCTGGTTCCGCGATATGCGGGGATGTCAGAATGGCACAGCCCTACACTGATAGTTTTATACAGCACTTCATTTTCTTTCAGCTTTGGGATTTCCTCCTGAACAAAATCAAACTGCTTAGGCGCAACCAATACGGCTCTTGTCCTTTTCATCGCGTGTTTTCTCCTTTTCTTCCGACTTTATTTCCGGGAAATTGACTTTTTTGCTGCCACGGCAATGTCCTGGGCAGTAAGGCCCATGACCTGTTTTAAATAGTCAATGGGGCCAACCTCGCCGAATCTGTCCTTGACGCCCACACGCTCAACAGGGACAGGGCAATTGCTGCCCAGCGTCTCACAGACTGCGCTGCCCAGGCCTCCAATAATGTTGTGATTTTCAGCTGTGACAATTGCACCTGTCTCCTGCGCGCAGGTTGTTAAAAGATCTTCATCAATGGGTTTGATCGTAAACATGTCCACCACACGGGCAGAAATTCCATCGGCTGCCAGCAACTCTGCGGCCTCCATCGCTTCGGCGACCATTATTCCAGCGGCAACAATGGTGACATCCGAGCCCGGACGAATCACACAGCCTTTTCCGATGGTAAAATCAGAGCCTTCCTGATAAACTTTGGCCATGGGTTTTCGGGCCATACGGATATAATAGACACCTTGGAGTTTTGCCAGTTGATCCATCAGGTTGACCAACATCACGCTATCGGTGGGTTCTACAATTGTCAATTCGGGGAAGGCGCGCAAAGCCGCAACGTCCTCAAAGGGCATGTGCGTCCCCCCATTGAAAGCAGCCATTACGCCAGGATCAGATCCAACCAAGCGAATATTGGCCCCTGCATAGCAGGCAGAAATAAAAATCTGATCATTGGCACGGCGAGCCAAGAACGGTGCAAAGGTATGACAGAAGGGGATCTTCCCAACCGCGGACAAGCCACAGGCGACCCCGACCATATTGGCTTCCTGAATCCCGCAGTTGAACAGCTGTTTCGGGTAGGTTTGTTCCATTTCCTTGTATCCGCCGCCGAGAATGCAAACGCCTAGGTCAGCTTCCAGCTCCATGATATCACGATTTTCACCCATCAAACGCATCATGGTATGAAAATAAGTCTCTGACAGACCGGACGGCTCCATTTCAATCTTGTTCATTACTTGATAGCCCATAAATGTTCCTCCTTTTTTTGTCAAAATCAGGCTTGAAGCGCCTGAAGCGCTTCCTCCATATCCTCTTTGGACACAGAAATATGATGGCACCAGGTGCGCTCGGCAAATGTGCAGCCTTTCCCTTTGATGGTGTGCAGAATAATGGCGCTGGGCTTATCCTGAACCGCTTTGGCATTTAGAATTGCCTCATGAATGGCATTATAGTCGTGTCCGTTGATCTCAACAGCATCCCAGTGGAAGCTCTTAAATTTGTCTACATAGCTCTCCATCTCATTAATCTGACTAACGTAGCCGTCAATCTGGGCTTTATTGTCATCCACAAAGAGGATAAGATTTCCCAGCTTCTGCTGTGCCGCATACAGGATGGCTTCCCAATTTTGGCCCTCCTGGGACTCCCCGTCTCCCATAATGCAATAAACAGTGTTCTTTTTTTCATTTAAAAGGTATGCCTGCGCGATGCCGGCTGCAATTGAGAGCCCCTGTCCCAGAGAGCCTGTGGTCATATCAATACCCGGCGTCTTCCGGCGATCACAATGGCTGGGTAAATTTGTCCCGGGCTGGTTCAACGTTTCCATCCACTCCATCGGGAAAAAGCCTTTCAGTGCCAGTGCCGCATAGATGGCCGGTCCCGCGTGGCCCTTGGAGCAAACCAACCAGTCCCGGCCCTCCCAGGAAGGATTTTGGGGATCGTACTTCATGTCCTCCCCATACAGGACACTCAGTAGATCCGCGATTGACATACATCCACCGATGTGTCCAAATCCCCGAATCCCAATCTGTCGGATGGTTTGGATCCGAATTTCACGGGCAAAATTCTGCAGTTCCCGCTCTTTTTCTTGCGTCAGCATAAAACCACACTCCTTATATTTGGTCACGCTTTGCGTGCCTGCTAAAATACAAGCAATCGCTTTGCCATAACGGACACCTTTTGCCTGAACATCTGGTAAACCAGTGAAATTTGGATCATTTGATAAAAAAACCATTTCTTTTTTGGCTATTCTGATGAGTTCAGTATGTCCATCTCAAAAGCCAGTGGGCTGAGAAACGTCTCCCCACGAAATGGAATAAGCCTTCGCAAGAAAATTCTCATGGCGAGACAATAAAATTCTCAAAATTTTCAATCGAATGGATCTGTTTTACCGAATCTGTCATAATTCGATGTACTTGCACCTCTATTTTTCCTTGTTTTGTCCATCTTTGTCCGCAGACACAATTGGCAGCTTTTATGCTGGGTATTTTGTAGCGGGTCCCTAATTATTGTAAGGAGGAATTCTTATGTTAACCGAATTTAATTTTCATGCTCCGTCTTTCGTAGTGGCGGGAAGAAACAGTGTTCATCAAACCGGGGAACTTTTAAACCAATGGGGCGCAGGCAAAAATATCATGGTGGTGTGCGGCAATAAAACCTATTCCCTTGGGTTATTGAATTCTCTGTTGGACAGCATCCGCAGCGGAGGCTTCACGCCTTGTGTCTTCCATGGCTCTCTGCCTGACGCGCCGGTGGAGACTGTGCGCAGCGGCATCACCTATGCCAAAGAACATGACGTGTCTGCTATTGTCGCCTTTGGCGGGGGCAGCGCCATGGACACAGCCAAAGCAATTGCCTGCATGTTGGACGTAGACGGGGATATCATCGCATACTGCAAGGGACAAATCAAGCCGATCCGCCGCAGCAACCTGCTGTTTGCCATCCCCACCACTTGCGGTACAGGGTCAGAGAGCACTGACATTGGGGTTGTGTTGGATCGGGAAGCAAATTACAAGTATATTTTTGCCAATCCCTTTGCCGGCCCCGATGTGGCTATTTTGGATCCCGTACTGCTGACTGCGCTTTCTCCCTCCATGATCGCAGCCACAGCCATGGATGCATTTTCCCACAGTGCAGAAGCATATACCTGCAAAGCCGCCAATGTTATGATGGAACCGCTAGCCCTCGCTTCCATGGAGATGATTGTAAAGCATCTACCTGCCGCAATGAAAGAACCCGGCAATCTGGAGGAACTGGAACAGTTGCTGATCGCCTCCTGTATGGCCGGACAGGCGTTTACTCAGGTCGGCCTTCATTTGGGTCATGCCATAGCTCACGGCGTAGGTGTATATGGTCACGTCCATCATGGAACCGCATGCGCTCTGGTTCTGCCTTATGCCCTCTCATCGGTGAGCGAGGTCATTCCTGACCGCATTGCAAGGATCGGTAAAATTCTTGGCGCCGAAATCCAGGCCCAAGCCGCCCCAAAGGAGATCGGTCGCATTGTCAGCGATTCTCTGCAATCGTTCAACCGCTCGATCGGCATTGGGCGTCTTTCCGACTATGGCGTCACAGAGGAACAGCTGGACTCCATGGCGGAATATGCAATACATGAGGGCGGAACACAAGGGAATTCTTTCCGCCCATCGCCCAAAGCAGAGGTAGTAGAGTATCTGAAATCCATTCTGTAATATAAATAAATCGGCAAAATGCGGACGGGACTTTTTTGCCCGTCCGCTTTCCTGTCAGAAGAAGAGAATTGCTTGCAAAGTAGCGCAAACACGTTATAATGTTGTAAAGGGGGTGTTTTGCAATGTTAGATGCAACGGACCAGCAGTATTTTCAGAATCTAAAACACCTATGGGCACTTTTCCGGGAAACCGGAGAAATTTCCCCAGAGGTGAGGCCAATGATCGCTTCATCTTGGATGCGCAGCAGAGACTTCCATGTGGATATGATGAAGCCTCTTCGGGCTCCGATTTTATCCCGTCCTGAGCTCCAAGCTCTGCAAGCGACCAATCAAACCCTGATTGATCTTGCGAAACCCATTATGGAAAAAATGCATTCCTTGGTCGGGAAAACCAAAAATTTGATTTCTCTTCATAACCCAGACGGCTATATGCTTTACTCTTGCGGGGACGAATATTATGCCGAGATGGAGCATGAAAGTTCGTTTTCACTGGGTGTTTGCTGGCATGAACGCTATATCGGAACAAACGGAATTACCCTGGCCTTGCTGGAAGATTCTCCCGTCCAGGTTTATGGGGCCGAGCATTATTGTGCCGCCCAGCATGACGGGACTTGTTCAGCCGCTCCGATCCATGACAGAGATGGAAAAATTATCGGTGTGCTGAACATGGCCGGAAAAGACTGGTCAGGAACGCTTCACACCATGGGGCTTGTGGCATTGGCGGCTTTTTCCATTGAAAATCATCTTACATTGTTACATTCCTACAAATTGGTAGACACAGCAATTTCCAGTATTTCAGAAGGAATTGTTGTGGTGGATCATGAGCTATGTATCCAACGAATTAACCGAGGTGGAGAGCAAATTTTATGTTCCAACAAGGAGAAATTGTTGGGGCGCTCAATTTCGACATGGTTCGGAGCTCGGTATGAAGAACTGCAATCCCGCTTGCAGAAGGAAATGAACCCCTTCTCATTTGCAGAAGAAGAACTGCTTGTGGAGGGACATCATATTTCTTGCAATATCTCTATTTTCCCTATTGCAGTGGAACAGCATCCGGAGGGGGCGGTTTTGCTTCTCCGGCGTAGCCGCTCGGTCAACGCTCTGGCCAATCAAGTAATGGGGAACCGCGCTCGGTATGTATTTGACTCCATCATTACCCAAGCGCCTCAAATCCTGCATACGATCCAGACAATGGAGAGTATAGCGGCCACGAATTGTACGGTGCTATTAGAGGGTGAGAGCGGAACAGGAAAAGAGCTATTTGCCCATGCCATTCACAGTGCTAGCCATCGAAAAAACGGTCCGTTTATTGCAGTCAACTGCGCCTCCCTGCCACATTCTCTTGTCGAAAGCGAACTATTCGGCTATGAAAAGGGGGCGTTTACCGGAGCCCTTGGACAAGGTAATCCTGGAAAATTTGAACTTGCTGATGGCGGAACAATTTTTCTGGATGAGATCGGAGAACTTCCTTTGGAAATCCAAAGCAAACTTTTGCGCGTTTTGGACTCTCACCGAATCTTTCGGATTGGAGGAAAAACGGAAAAGAATTTAAACATCAGAGTCATTGCTGCAACGAACCGCGATTTACAAAAAGAAGTAAGAAATCATAATTTTCGAGAAGATTTATATTATCGCATCAATGTGCTCTCTTTTCACATTGTCCCATTGCGGGAGCGGATTGGAGATGTGCCTCTTTTAGCAAACTATTTTATCGGGGAGATCAACCGCAGAGGGGAACGAGAGTCCAAGATCATATCTCCGGAGTGTATGCGAATTCTAGAGCAACACACTTGGCCCGGAAATGCGAGAGAATTGCAAAATGTGATTTTGCGTGCCTACTACTGCAGTGGGAAAAACGATGTAATTTTGCCGGAACATCTCCCGGATGACTTGCTGCATCCGTTATCAAACACGCGAACACCACAACCAAAACAATATTCCGGAGAAGACACCGCGCAGAAGGAAAAAATCGAGCAAGCGCTTTCTCAATGCAACGGAGATACAAAAGAGGCTTGCAAACAACTTGGAGTCAGCCGTGCTACGCTGTATCGATATTTAAATTATTACAACATACAGGCCCGGACTTTTAAAGCAAAAACCAAAACTACATAGTGCCCTTTGCTGGCCGCAAAGGTATAGGGGAGAGAAGACAGCGGCGGTGAACACACTAGAGGCAGCATTCCTATGGGTTTTAAATTATTGGCTGACAATAGCAAAAATAAGAGAGCCAAATTCCGGGCAACTGTACTCAATGGCCTGAAAACTGGGGCATAGTGTAGATTGAGCTACACTACCAACGTCATTAAGGGCTTTAACCTCCAGTTGCAAAGGGGTCTGTCCTAAATTTTGTGTAAACGCTAAATTGTGGTGCAAAATAGAGCAAAAATATTTTAAGGCGGGAGCGGCGCAAGCTGCTGCCGCCTTGTTGTATAAAGAAAACCACCGGCAATGCCGGTGGTTCCAAAAAGCTTTAGCTATGCATAGAAAAAATATCCTCCTTTGATAAAATGAAGATGGTCTGCCAACCAAGAACAAAAAATCAAAGGAGGAATCAAGTCCAAATGAAACTTGATGTCAGTAGTTTAGCACACACGAAGTGGGAATGTAAATATCATATCGTATTCGCACCGAAATACAGGAGACAGATCATATACGGAAAGATCAAACAGGATATCGGACAGATGATCAGAAAGCTGTGCCAATATAAGGGTATCGAGATTCATGAAGCGGAAGCGTGCAAGGATCATATCCATATGCTCGTATCCATACCACCGAAATACAGCGTATCGCAGATTATGGGATATCTCAAGGGAAAGAGCAGTTTAATGATCTACGAAAAGTATGCAAATCTCAAGTATAAGTATGGAAACCGGCATTTCTGGTGCCGGGGATATTACGTCAGCACAGTGGGACGAAATAGGCGCGCAATAGAGGAGTATATCAAAAATCAACTTCAGGAAGATTACACAGACGACCAGCTTAGTATCAAGGAGTTCGTAGACCCGTTTACGGGTGAGCCGGTAAGAGGAGGCAAATAAGCAAAAGCCCCTTTAGGGGCAGCCCGGGAAAACTGCGCGGTTGGCAGACTTTTCGACGAGCCTATAGGCTCAGCCCGGGTCATGCCCCAAGGGGGCTAGTGCAAACCACCGGCACGGCCGGTGGTTATGATTTTTTTCGCTTCAACTGAGCAATCAGTTCCGGAAGGATAGCGGCGAGCAATAAGCAGAAACCGATGACCATGCATAAAGTACGCTCCGTCTTTGTTCCGATATACATCAGAATCAAAGCTACGATGCAGGCAAGTACAGACATGGCCTGCCGAAAAAGGGTTCGATCCATTTCGTCTCCTTTCAGATATCTACGCAAGCAGCTGTGTCAGGGCGCCAAGCAGCAGGCAGGAAATCAGCGTAAACGGCAGGACCTTTTTCAGGACATCATCCTCCTGCCCGATGATACCCGCGGCGGTCGTGCCAAGGATCAGCTTGCTCGGCGAAATGATACTGCCGAGGGAAGCGCCGGCCGTTTGTGCTGCAAGAATTATTGCGGTATCTTTGCCAAGAATGTCGGAAATCCCCTGTTGGAACTGGGAAAACAGAACGTTCGATGAAACATTGCTTCCGGTGACGAAGGTTCCCAGCATGCCGACAAACGGAGCCAGAATGCTATAAATCCCGCCTGCAATCGCCGCGGTTCCCTGTGCAAGCGCGAGGATCTGTCCGGAGCCGCTCATGATCCTGGCCATAACAACAAGGGTGATGATGCTGACCGACGCGGGGATCGCCTTATGCAGGAGTCCGTTTAGGATTTTCTGGGCACTGTCCCTACAATAGCAGCCCTTTCGACAGAAAAATACGTATCCGGTAACGGCAGCGACAAGAAGGAAGAAACCGGAATTTGTGAACGGCACGATCGGAGAAAAGTGCTCAACCGCTTCATCCACAAGCCCAAGCGCTGTGCGCGTCTGCCCAAAGGACAAGGATACGGAACAGCTTCCAAAGTACGTGTGAACCGGCGGGATCAACAGCACCGCCAGCGTCAGGACGGTCAACACATAATACGGCAAAAAGGCCTGGTGGAAGGTCAATTTGTGTGTTGTTGCACGTTGCTCCGGCTGTGGAGCAGACGTATCCATCATAGGGCTTGCTGCTAACGACCATGGCTCCCTGTATAGCTGTGTGCGCCCTAATACGAACACAGCGCACAGGGACAGACAGGACGGAAGGAAACAGCATAGAGCAGTATTGTATTGTGACAGGAGCACTTCTCCGCCGCCCTGTATGATCGAGACCAGCAAAACGGCGGGAAGACCTTTTTTGACTGCTGTAGCCCCACCGTAAATGAGGCAGATAAATATGCCGGTCAAAAGGTTGACGACAAACAGAAAGACAGCTGCCCAGAGCGCTGTGCGGGAAAGCACAGCAGCGTCGAGCGAAACTTGCTGCGCAAGCGCGTCCCAGGCAGCAGCAAGGGTACCGAAGGTGTTTCCCCACGCCTGCCCAAGCAGCGGGACGACAATTGCCCAAACTGGGCGAAGTCCCATTGCCATCAGCAGGGGTGCAATCACAGCGACCGGGACGCCAAAGCCAGTCACGCCCTGAAGGAAGCTGGCGAAAATCCAGCCTATTGCGAGGATCTGCAGCAGCCGGTTGGGAGAAACGTGTGCAATTGCGCTGCGAATCGCGTCGAAAGCGCCGGCCTGTGCAGTGACCTCATAGATCAGGATCGCGGGCCAGATCACGATCAAAATGCCCAGAGCACTCCAGATCCCCTTTGCGGCTTCTACGCTGATCAGCGGCAGCTCCGCACGATAAAAAAATACGCCAACTGCAACGCTCGCCAGCATGCTGACCGCAGCTGCGCCGCTTACGCCCCAATGGCAGCCAAGCATCAATAAGAACATCAGAGCAACCGGAACAGCTGCCATCAGACACATCATCGGTGTATAGTCAATCTGCATCATACGTTGTTATCACCATTTGTTTGTACCCATTTACTCAGCGGAGTTCAACGGAAAAGGCAGACTTGCGTCTGCCTTTTCTGCCTATTGATCGAATTTCAGGCTTTCTTTGCGGCTTTTTTCCAGAGCGGCTTTTCGTCCTTGTCCCACATACCGAAACCGGTAGCGGCGCAGATAAGGGAGAATACCGGGACGGCGTAGACGAGCCACGTGTACGGGATGTACTCCGTATTGCTGACGCCCAGCGTACTGGAAATGTACATTGCGGTAATGCCCCAGGGAACCAGCAGGCAGCCAAGCGTACCCGCATCCTCGAGCGAACGGGACAGGACTTTTCTGCTGACGCCAAGCTCATCATAGGTTTCTTCAAAGGTCTGCGCAGTTACAATGATCGTAACGGTCTGCACGCCAGCGGTAGCAAACGTGATGATATAGCCATAGAGAAGCGTGAACAGAACGAGCGTGAAACGGTTCTTAATGACCTTCAGCAGGCACTTCTGCGCGATCACGTCCATGATGCCGGAGGCATTGATAAACGCGCCCATCGTACTTGCAAGGATGTAAATGACAAGCAGCTCTGTCATGCTGGCGATACCGCCGCGATTGAGCATCTTGTCGACAAATGTGCCGGTGTCGATGCTGAAGCCATTGTAAGCGTAGTTCAGAAGGTCAATGAAGTTGACATGCTGGAAAACCAGCGCGAATACGATACTGACGAGAACGGACAGCCCCATGCCGAGCAGCGCCGGGAGCCGGAAAACGGAAACCAGCAGGACCAGAATAGCCGGGAGGATCAGCAAAATGGAAATATTGAAGTTGTCAGACAGCGTTGTGCAGATCATGTTTGCGCGCTCTGCATCGATCGAACCGCCACCATAAATGAAGCCGAAGATCGTGTACATGATGAGGCAGACGATGGAGGCAGGAATGGTCGTATAGCACATGGAGTTGACATGGTCATACAGACCGACCTTGCTGACGCCAGCTGCCAGGTTTGTTGTGTCAGAAAGGGGAGACATCTTATCGCCGAAATAGGAGCCGCTGCCGATCGCACCGACGACCAGAGGGAGCGGAAGACTCGTGGTAGAGGCAACGCCGACAAGAGCCAGACCCATTGTTGCAATCGCGCCGAACGACGTACCGGTAAAAATAGAGGTCAGGCAGCACAGTACGAACGTGAGCGGAAGCAGGATCGCCGGAGAGATCAGCTTTGTGCCATAGTACATCAGAGCCGGGACTGTACCTCCGGCCATCCAGATGCCGACCAGCATACCGACCATGATAACGATCAGGAACGTTACAGAGCAATCGGCCAGTGTCGAGATAATGGTCTTCTCGGTATCTTTCCAACTGACGCGGAGACTGAGCGCAACGATGCAGGCAAGCACAGCGCCAATAAATACAGTCAGTGCGGTGTTGACATTCAGGTTAATGAGGACGACGACAATTGCGATGATTGCCACAAAGCTGATAGCCGCAAAGGCCAGCGATGGCTTTTTCTGCGCGGAGGTTGTTTGCTTTTCTTGCGAAAATTAAATATGTAGGAATTATAGAATTATAATTAAATTCCATGATGCCGTCAATTCACAATGCATCACATTTTTTGTTCTATTTTTTGTATATATTCCACAATTTCTTCATCTTCTGTTTCCGGATTTGCTTGTGCTTCCCATCTGCTTGTGTTAAAATATTAAAAAAGCCGGTTTTTTGTGAATTGGCATTCAGAACCCGAAGGAGCAACTTATGAAGTTTATTGGACTTGACAGCGTAGATGAAGCGATCCTGAACCTCCTCATTCAAAATGCACGTGCGTCCTATACGGATATTGCAAAGGAGATCGGGCTTACCAGCGCAGCGGTTAAGAACCGTATTTTTGCGTTGGAGAGCAAGGGCATCATTGATGGTTACAGCGTGATCATCAATCCGCAGCGGATCGAAAATATGTCGTCTGTCTATTTGGATATCCAGGCGCAGCCATGTCATCTGGAAGCGATTATTGCGATGCTGGAGGCTGACGAGAATATCACACAGATATATCTGCTTTCCGGCTCGGGAAGACTCCATGTCCATGGGATCTTCCGCACCGGTGAAATGCTGGATTCCTTCCTTCGAAAAAAGCTATACCCGATGGAAGGACTGCTTGATGTGCGATGCGACATGATCTTTTCCCGTATCAAGGACACAAAGGTCATTCGTCTATAAAGAAAGACCTCTGGGCACCATGTTCTGGCGCCCAGAGGCTTTTTTACTTCGCTTATTCTACCGTGACGCCTCGCTTGGCGAATTCTTCGACCATGAGGTCGAGGTCGGGTTTGA
>ERZ779874.2151-NODE-2151-length-17045-cov-14.522484_pt1 | contig 17045 bp, 16 predicted proteins | sample MGYA00511031_ERZ779874 | MGnify/ENA primary metagenome ERZ779874 (study PRJEB29588, sample SAMEA2156850) | human gut metagenome | biome: human gut; feature: human-associated habitat; material: faeces | place: Denmark | collected 2008/2010 ...
GCTCCGCGCCGCCGACGCCTCCCGGATTCGTCATGCCCGCCGGCAACCGCCCGCACCCTCCTCTCCACGCACGTCGGTCGCCGCAGCAGCCGCACTCCACAACTCCACCCCGGTTCCGCAGCTCCGGTTCCGCCGTTCCCCGCCCTGCACTCCCGACCGAGCTGCGCTCTTTCCACCCCATCTCCTGGAAAAATTTGCCTTCCGGACGGAAAAACTCCACCCGACCTCCGCTGCCGCAGCTTCCTGCGCCCCGAAGTGTTACATTTGCATGAAAAGTGTCGCCGCAGAGCGCCATTCCCGAAACGGTTTCGTAATTTTGAGGCGGAATCGGAGTCCGGATGCCCCCGCGCAACGGCCGGCACCCCACGGACTACCGCAAAAACGCAGCTATGGCAAAACAAAAGATTCTGGTGGTGGACGACGAAGAGTCGCTCTGCGAAATCCTGCAGTTCAACCTCGAGGTCGAGGGCTACGAGGCCGACGTGGCCTACAGCGCCGAACAGGCCCTTACGATGCATCCCGAGCGCTACTCGCTCATCCTGCTCGACGTGATGATGGGCGAGATGAGCGGCTTCCGCATGGCCCAGCAGCTCAAGGCCAACCCCGCCACGGCCGGCGTGCCGATTATCTTCTGCACGGCCAAGGACAGCGAGGACGACACGGTGGCGGGGCTCAACCTCGGCGCCGACGACTACATCACCAAGCCCGTCTCCATCCGCGAGGTGCTGGCCCGCGTCAAGAGCGTGCTGCGCCGCACGGCCCAGCGCGAGGAGGAGCCCGAGACGCTCGACTACGGCCCCCTGCACATGGACCTGCGCAGCAAGACCAGCACGCTCGAGGGCGAGGAGCTGCGCCTGACCAAGAAGGAGTTCGAGATTCTGGCCCTGCTGCTGAGCCATCCGGGCGTCATCTTCTCGCGCGAGGAGATTCTCCACCGCGTCTGGAGCGACGAGGTGATTGTCCTGGACCGCACCATCGACGTCAACATCACCCGCCTGCGCCGCAAAATCGGCGCCTGCGGCGAACACATCGTCACCCGCCCGGGCTATGGCTACGGTTTCGAAATGTAGGCTCTCCTACCACCGGCGGCTCTTCCTGCTGCTGCTCGGCATCTCGTGGGTGCTCGTGGGCTGCTTCGTCGCCTACCAGTACGGCCGCGAGAAGTACTTCAAAATCGAGCGGCTCGACGCCCGGCTCCAGCTGCTCAACCTCCGCCTGCTCGACGAGCTGGCCGCCGGCGTGCGGCCCGACTCGCTCATGGCCGGGAATGCCGGCCGCTTCCCGGGGCTGCGGCTGACGATTCTCGACCACAAGGGGCGCGTCCACTACGACTCGCGCAGCGACACGACCCGACTGGCCAACCACCTCAACCGTCCCGAGGTGCGCGCGGCGCTCATCAACGGCTCGGGATATACGCTCGAGCGCCTCTCGGGGAGCAGCCACGAACACTACTTCTACTCGGCCATGCGGGGCGACAGCCTCATCGTCCGCTCGGCGCTCCCCTACAACCTCGAACTGAGCGAGGTGCTGGCCGCCGACCGGGGCTTTCTCTGGTTCATGCTGGGCGTCACGCTGCTGATGAGCGTGGCGGGCTACTTCGCCACGCGCCGCCTGGGCCACAACATCGTCCGCCTGCGCGACTTCGCCGAGCGGGCCGAGCGCGGCGAGGTCATCGCCGAGAGCGAGCCCTTCCCCCACGACGAGCTGGGCGACATCTCGAACAACATCATCCGCCTCTACGCCCAGCTGCAGAAGGCGACCGCCGAACGCGACCGCCAGCACGAGCTCATGCTGCACGAGGAGCAGGAGAAAATCCGCATCAAGAAGCAGCTTACCAACAACATCAACCACGAGCTGAAGACCCCCGTGGCGGCCATCCAGGGCTACCTGGAGACGCTGCTGGCCAACCCCGGCATCGACGCCGCACGGCAACGCGCCTTCCTCGAGAAGAGCCTGGCCCAGACGGGCCGCCTCCGACAGCTGCTCACCGATGTCTCCATCATCACGCGCATGGACGAGGGGAGCCAGCTCATCAGCAAGGAGCCCGTCGTGCTCAACGACATCATCGCCGAGGTGGCGGCCGACGTCCAGCTGCTGCCGCCCGAACGCCGGCTGCGCGTCCACTGCGACTTCCCGGGGCCGGTCGAAGTCTGCGGCAGCCCCTCGCTGCTCACCTCCGTCTTCCGCAACCTGACGGACAACGCCACGGCCTACTCCTCGGGACGCGACATCTTCATCCGCCTGCTGGCCGACGACGAGGAGTCGTGCACCATCTCCTTCGCCGACAACGGCATCGGCATCGAAGAGGAGCACCTGCCCCACATCTTCGAACGCTTCTACCGCATCGACAAGGGGCGTTCGCGCAAGATGGGCGGCACGGGGCTCGGCCTGTCGATTGTCCGCAACGCCATCGCCATCCACGGCGGCACAATCACGGCGCACAACCGCCCGCAGGGGGGCCTCGAATTCATCTTCACGCTCCGAAAGCACTCCTGAGGGCATCCGTCACCGAGACGAAATCCAGTTGTAACGGTTCTGTAACAATTGTTTCGTTCCTTTGCAGCGTCGCATCACGCGCATGCGGCACCCGTCAAAGAGCAACGAAACCTTACCAACCGGAGTATGTCACCTCTATTCACCTTCATCGTCATCGTACTGGCCGTGCTGGCCGTACTGGGCATCGTCGTCGGCGTGGCCAACGACGCGGTCAACTTCCTCAACTCGGCCCTCGGGTCGAAAGTCGCGCCGCGACGCACGATTCTGTGGGTCGCCTCGGCCGGCATCCTCATCGGCACGCTCACCTCGAGCGGCATGATGGAGGTCGCCCGCAGCGGCGTCTTCTACCCCTCGGAGTTCACCTTCCCGGAGGTGATGATGCTCTTCCTGGGCATGATGCTGGGCAACGTGCTGCTGCTCGACCTCTTCAACACGCTCGGACTGCCCACCTCGACCACCGTCTCGATGGTCTTCGGACTGCTGGGCGCCGCCGTCGCCGCAGCGCTGCACCGCATCTGGGTCGACCCGGCCTTCGAGCTCTCCAACCTCTCGCAGTTCATCAACTCGGGCAAGGCGATGGTCATCATCGCGGCGATTCTGGTCTCGGTGGCGCTCGCCTTCGGCGCGGGCATCCTCTTCATGTACATCTCGCGCCTCATCTTCTCGTTCCGCTACGCCCCCGCCTTCCGCCGCTACGGCGCCGTATGGTGCGGCATCTCCTTCGCCGGCATCATCTACTTCGCCCTCTTCAAGGGGCTCAAGAGCTCGGGGCTCATTCCCCCCTACATCAACGAATACGTCGCCGAGCACACCCTGCTGACGCTACTGGTGCTGTGGGCCGCCGCCTCCGTGGTGCTGTGGCTGCTGCAGCGCAAGCGGCTCAACATCATGCGCGTCACCATCCTGGCCGGCACCTTCTCGCTGGCGCTCGCCTTCGCCGGCAACGACCTGGTCAACTTCATCGGCGTGCCGCTCGCCGGATACGACTCCTACCGCATCGCCCTCGAGGCCGGCACCGAGCAGCTCACCATGGGACAGCTGATGAACCCCGCACAGGCCAACTTCCTGCTGCTGGTCGCCGCCGGCGTCATCATGGTGCTGACGCTCTTCTTCTCCAAGAAGTCGCGCCACGTCACCGAAACCGAGCTCTCGCTCGCCTCGCAGCACGAGGGTGACGAGCGCTTCGGCTCGACGCTCGCCTCGCGCGTGCTGGTCCGCGCAACGCTCATGCTCAACAACTTCTGGTCGGGCCTCATCCCCGCACGCCTGCAGGCGGCCATCGACCGCCGCTTCGAACCGCTGCCCGTCGAGGAGCGCTCGTCGGCCCCCTACGACATGATTCGCGCCGTGGTGAACCTCACGGCCGCCTCGATTCTCATCGCCGTGGCCACCTCCTACAAGCTGCCGCTCTCGACCACCTACGTGGTCTTCATGGTGGCCATGGGTTCGTCGCTGGCCGACCGCTCGTGGGGCCGCGAGAGCGCCGTCTACCGCATCACGGGCGTGATGGCCGTCATCTCGGGATGGTTCATCACCGCGCTGGGCGGATTCGTCATCGCGCTGGGCGTCACGCTGCTGCTGCTCTGGGGCGGATGGATTGCCGCCGTGGCACTCACGGCCATCTGCGCCTGGCTGCTCATCCGCAGCCACCGCAAGATGCCCGAGCTGAAGGAGGAGGCCGAGAAGTCCCGCATCGAGCAGGCCGAAACGGCCGACGACGTGCTCTACACCTGCATCGAGGAGGTCTGCACCACCATGGAGCAGGTGACGCGCATCTACAACCGCACGCTGGTGGCCGTCTTCAAGGAGAACCGCAAGGTGCTCAAGGAGATGGTGCAGGCCTCGAACCGGCTCTTCGAGGAGGCCCGCGCCCGCAAGTACGGCATCATGCCGACGCTGCGCCGCCTGCGCAACAGCGACATCGACACGGGACACTTCTACGTCCAGGTAGTCGACTACCTCTCGGAGGTGACTAAGGCGCTCATCCACATCACGCGCCCGGCCTTCGAACACATCGACAACAACCACGAGGGGCTCTCGAAGGAGCAGATTGTCGACCTGATGCGGGTGAACGATGATGTGGAGGCCATATTCGTCAAAATCAACGAGATGCTCCGCTCGAAGGACTTCTCGGAGCTGGACAAGGTGCTGGAGATGCGCGACCGGCTCTTCGAGACCATCGTCGGGGCGGTCAAGAGCCAGCTGCGCCGCATCCACGACGACGAGAGCACCGGCACGCGTTCGAGCGTGCTCTACCTGACGGTGCTCAACGAGACGAAGACCATGGTGCTGCAGGCGCGCAACCTGCTCAAGTCGCAGAGCTACTTCCTCGAGCACAAGAAGTAGCACGGCGCCGGGGAGACCCCTCCCCCGCCGCAACACCGCAAGGGCCCCCGCCACGAGCAGGGGCCCTTTTTTGTAGCCGCAATGTCACACGGCCGACATCGGGATGCAACAGCGCCGCGCTTTCTTTGTCGGTGAAAGGAGCAAGGTACCGGAACACACACCTTGAAGCTCTTTTCCGGTTTCACCCGCGGGAACGCCCGGCCCGAAGCCCTGCCGCTCCCTTCGTGAACGGGAAATCTGCTTTTCTTCATACACCGGATTTGGAGAGGCCGCTGCACCCCGACGGGGAGACAGCGGCCTCGGGTTGTTTCTGCGAAGGGGCGGCGGCAGCGGATGCGCTACTCCTCCATGTCGTGGAGGTGGATTTCGAGGGCCCGCACCGAGATGCGCACCTCGTGGAGCGAGACGCCGAGCGAGCCGATGAGGCAGAGCAGCGCCACGCCGAAGACATAGGCCGAGAGGCTCTGGAGGCCGACGTAAATCAGCAGCATGGTCACCACGCAGAGGAAGAGGCTCGCCACGCCGAGCGCCTGCATCGTACGGGTCAGGCGCAGCCGGCGGCGCAGGTTCTCGATTTGCGCCCGCGTCACCCGCGAGGGCTGCTGCCGGTGCTGCTCGTGGAGCGAACGCACCAGCTGCGCGTAGGAGAGGAAACGGTTGGTGTAGGCCAGCAGGATGAGGGAGATGGCCGGGAAAAGCAGCGCCGGCGTCGTGAGTGTCAGTTCTTCCATATCGAATATCTTGAAACGGGTGGGAGGGCAAAGGTAGCCATTTTTTCGCGACAAAGCGCCGCCCGGGGCGGAGAAAGCCGCGCCGCGCAACCGTTCCCGCACCCTCGGGTTTTGGTTATCCCGTTTTTTATCCGTAACTTTAGCTCAACCGTACAACCTAACACCCTTGAACCAATGAAAAAGTACTTAGCGGAAATGGTCGGGACGATGGTCCTCGTCCTGATGGGATGCGGCAGCGCCGTATTCGCAGGGAGTGTGGCCGGCGGTGTGGGCGCCGGCGTCGGAACAATCGGAGTGGCGCTGGCCTTCGGTCTCTCGGTCGTTGCCATGGCCTATACGATTGGCAACGTCTCGGGGTGCCACATCAACCCCGCCATCACCTTCGGAGTCTTCCTCTCGGGGCGCATGAGCGGCCGTGAGGCGGCCGCATACATGGTTGCCCAGGTCATCGGCGCCATCGTCGGTTCGGCAATCCTCTATGCGCTGACGGCGAGCGGCAGCCACGGCGGCCCCACCGCAACGGGCGCCAACAGCTTTGCCGACGGCATGATGCTCCAGGCCTTCATCGCCGAGACGGTCTTCACCTTCATCTTCGTGCTGGTGGTGCTGGGGGCCACCGACGCCAAGCAGGGCGCCGGCAACCTGGCGGGTCTGGCCATCGGTCTGACGCTGGTGCTGGTACACATCGTCTGCATCCCGATTACGGGGACGTCGGTCAATCCGGCCCGCTCGATTGGCCCGGCCCTCTTCGAGGGGGGCACGGCGCTCGCGCAGCTGTGGCTCTTCATCGTGGCGCCGCTGGTCGGTGCGGCGCTCAGCGCCGGGGTATGGCGCCTGCTCGCCGACAAACGGAGCGCCCGTCCCGCCGGCAAGCGGAAGTAGCGGAAGGGGTCCGGCCCCGTCCCGACAGGCACAAGGCCGGAAGCCCCCGGCTCGACATCACGACAAACCCCTGCCGCACAGGTCGGCAGGGGTTTGTCGCTTTTGAAGCGGAGCGGGAACTATCGTCCGAACCACTCCAGGAAGGAGTCGCGCTGCGAGGCGCTGACAAGCTCCTCACGCACCTGACAGGGGCTCCTGAACTTTATCTTCAGCCTCCCCTGGTCGAACTTGCGGACCTCCCGGATGACGTTCCGATTGACGATGCAGCTCCGGGAAACCCGGTGGAAAAGCTCCGGCGGCAACAGCTCGACCAACTCCTTGAGTTTGTAATCCACCAGATACTCCTGCCCGGAGAATGTGTGGAGCGTAACATACTTGTCGTCCGCATCAAAGAGCGCCATCTCCTCCACCTCGACCGCCACATAACGGTTTCCGCAGCTGACCAGCAGCCGGTTCTGACTGGTCCGCCTGCCCCCGACCGCCGCGAGCAGACTGACATACCTCCGGACATTCGCCTCCGCAACGCCGACCTGATATTCGTGCTTTTCGACGGCGCGCAGCAAATCCCCGTCCTCAATGGGCTTGAGCAGATAATCGATGCTGTTTACGCGGAATGCCCGGATGGCCCATTCGTCGTGCGAGGTGGTGAAGATGATGGGATTGCCCACGCGGCACTGGTTGAAGATTTCGAAACACTGGCCGTCGGAGAGCTCCACGTCCATAAAAACCAGAGAGTCGTCATCGGGATGTCGGCGAAAATAATCCACGCTCTCACGCACCGTGCCGAGTATGCACAGCAACCTGTAAGAGGGGCGGAGCCGGCCTATCGCCTCGGCAAGCATCCGGGCTCCGAACAGTTCATCTTCTATGATTATGTAATTCATCATATTCATCGGTCAAGGTATGAGAGTTCGACCCGGAAACACGCTCCGTCGCCTCCGTAGGTCATCGTACCGCCCTGGAGCCTGTAGCATTCGCGGATGTAGCCGAGTCCGAACGAACTCGAAGCGACGTTGCTTCGGGGGTGTATCGGATTCGAGACGACGATTCGCTCCGCTTCGACCCTGACGGAAACGGTCATCGGCTTCCGGAGCGATATTTCGTTGTGCTTGGCGATGTTCTCGATGAGCATCTGCAGCACGAGCAGCAGAATCCGATGCCCGCCGACATGCTCCCGCCCCTGGAAATCGACATTCAGCGCGTTGTTGTAGCGAATCGAGAGAATCGACACGTAATGCCACATGAAATCGAGCTCCTCGGAGAGCGGAACCGTCGATTTGTCGCGCACCTCGAGGACATGGCGGTACAGACGGGACAAATTGCGGGTGAATTCACACGCCCCGTCGGGATTGCTGCGGATGAGGTAGAGCAGGTTGTTGAGCGAATTGAACAGGAAGTGGGGATTGACCTGGGCGTTGAGCAGATTGTACTTGTAGGCCAGCAGCTCCTGGCGGGCGACATCCTGCCTGTGGCGCAGCTCATAGGCCGCAGCCACATGATAGGCAACCTCGACACACATGAAAATGACGATGTTGTAGAGTATCGTCCCGGGCACATCGACCGTCGTCTCGGGTTGGAAAATCCGCGCCACGACAAGAAACAGCCTGTTGATGATGAAGAGCAGCAGGAACGACAGCACGGCGTCGACCGTCATCTTCAGCCATAGTGCCGGCTTCCTCCGGAACCGGCTCCACAACGTGAAAATCACGAGGTAGTTCGACAACAGAATCAACAGGCACGGGACCATGTTGTACAGCAGGTCCGACAGGCAGGCTCCCGGCGAATCGTAGGGCAGCAGTTCGTTGTGACGCACCAGGTTGTAGAACAGCTGAAGGATGATGTCGAAGAGTATGCCGACTCCTGTTCCGACAAGGAGGTATTTCCCGTCAAGTCTCCGCATAAACATTCCTGCGTTTGCAACGTAAAGATAAAAATCATTTCCCAATCGGACAAAATCTTCGTCTTCATATTCGGATTCACTCCGCAAATATCGGAGTTCATCCTTCCAAAACGGGAGTTCACTCCTCCGGGCGATTGGGTTTCGGAGGGTTTTGACTTAATTAGCATTGGAAAAACAAATCCCTACAATCATCATAGTTATGGTACACAGACTTCTCTCGACAATTGCGTTGACCTCCATGCTTTTGTGCGTCAACTGCTCCGAATCGGATTCCGACCCTGCCATGAAGCCGTCCAGGCCCGGGCAGATAACCGTAACCGTGCAGGATGACCGGCAGACGGCCCTGCTCTCCATCGCTCCGCTCGACGATGCGCTGCGCTACGTATGGTTCAAGGACGGTGCTCTGTTCGAAACGACCGAACAACCGCAATGCACGGTCAGTGAAAACGGCATCTACAAGGTTGCCGGAGAGAACGAGGCGGGACGAGGCGCTTTCAGCGACGAGGCGCAGGTCGACCTCTCGGAGTTCGGGCCGGACAACCTGCTCACCGAAGAGTTCATTCCCGACGCAGCCTTCAGAGAGTGGCTCAACGAGAAGCTCGCCGGCGGAAGCGGTTTCTACTCCATCACCGATGCGGCCGCCTATGATGGCGAGTTTGACATCAACTCCGAAACGGGTATCTCGAACATCGATGGCATCCGGTATTTCACCTCTCTGAAGCGGCTCAAGTGCAGCGAAATTACCTCGCTCTCCTCCATGGAGGAGATTCTCCAGCTCACCAAACTCGAGTATCTGTGGATAATGTTCAGCAGCTGCACCGAGTTCGACCTTACCCCGCTCAAGAATCTCGAGGAGGCCCACATCATGGCCAACTCGGCCTGCAAGCCCGACGGACTGAAGGTCGCAGGGTTGAACAAACTGCGCAGCCTGAGCTGCAACAACAACAATCTCGAATCGCTCGACCTGACGGGATGCACGGCTCTCGAAGAGCTGGTCTGCTCCTACAATTCGCTCTCGGACGACAAACTGATTCTGCCCGACGGAGCACCCCTCTCGATTCTTGCCGTGCATACGAACGGAAACCTGACCCGAATGGAGCTGTCGAAATACGCATCGACACTCACCTTCCTCAACATCGGGAATACGGGATTCAAGGAGCTTGACCTGACCGGATTGACCCGACTCGAGGACCTGAGCATCGAAAACTGCGGCATGAACTCCTCCGCACTGACCGGACTGGCGAACTGCACCAGCCTCAAGAGTCTGCGCATCGACTCGAACAATTTCGACAAGCTCGACGTCTCGACACTGACCAATCTCGAGATGCTGCGCTGCGACTTCAACCGCCTGACGTCCATGGACCTGAGTCACAACGGGAAAATCCAGGAGCTCAGCTTCCAGGACAACGAACTTGAGGACATCACGCTCACGAATCTATCGCAATGCTGGTACATGAATCTCACCCAAAACGCCCTGAGACGGGTCGATTTGACGCCGTGCATCGCATTGGAGCAGTTCTTCTGCAACGGCAACAAGCTCAAAAAGCTGGAGAACAAACAGGTTGAAATCAAACTCTCGGAGGAGTACGACGTCGAACGGCTCAACGGCAGCGACTTCAACACCTACTGCGACGAAATCGGCAAATACTTCTATTCCTACGACGGAACGGGCATCTTCGTTCACGAATTTTCGGACGAGGAGTAATCCCGGGACCCAGGACCGCAGAGACTCCGAAGCACCCCCAGACAAAAAGCTGTTCTCTGCAGAATCGAAGCAGGGTCCGACCCCGGCCCTGCGCCTCGCACAACGAGACGACGGAACCGAAATACGGGGCAAGGAAAAGGGCAAGAAAGGGAAAACGAAATGAGGGGGGGGGAGGGCGGATGACGAAGATTCAATGCTTTGTCCATCCGCCCTTCCGCTCAGGAGGATGCGCAGTCGGAGTACCAGAGCCCCCCTCCACTTTTTGGATACATCCCCCCCGGCCCCTGGAAGGGGCGTTTTAAGGTCGCAGGTGCCGAGTCCCCCATGCGCCGGCATGCAAAAACAAAAAAGGAGAATCCCTAAAGATTCTCCCTTTTGCCTTGGAGCGGAAAACGGGACGCGCACTCGCGCTGCGCGCGAGCGGTTCCGCGAATCCTTGCAGACACCCCCGGCCCCTGGAAGGGGCGTTTTGAGGTCGCTTGTGCCGAGTCCCCTCATGCACCGGCATACGAAAAGAGGGAAGAACCTTTCGGCTTCTTCCCTCTTCTGGAGCGGAAAACGGATTTCCGACCCAAGCATATTCCTCGTTCACAATCAGCGCATTATGTGAAGCATTTTCTTCGAAGGTCACTCCTGTGATGCGGTCATCATGCACTCGTTTGCATCCCAATGCTTTCGACAAAGATACGAATTATTTTCACACAATTTAAGAACGCTATTCAAGCTGTTTTCTGTACGCTGAATCCAGTGTATTTCCATCCTTGTCTTTCCACAAAGTCCATCCATTTGAGGATCGCCCCATGCAGAAATCGGAGGCAATATTGAATCTGGGAAAAATCTTGTCGGAAGCAATCGCCCAATTACGGCAAACAGGACTATTTCGCATAATACTTTTCCGCAAGACAACCAACGATGCCAGCCATCTCCCGGCGAACCTCTTCCGGACCGAGAAGTTCAACCTTCTCACGCATCCACAGAATCCGCTGGTAGAAGTCGAACGACGGCCGCAGAAAGTAGGTAAATATCGAATGATCCTCCTCGGTTTCAATCTCCTCCTGCGATTCATGCAACGGCTGGGCGCGCAGGTAGCAGCGCTGCTGCCGGTCGGCCCACAGGCGAATCAGCCTCGGGCGTTTCTCCGCTTCACGGATGATTCCATAGCATCCGGCGTAATACTCCTCGGGGAGAAGTTCGGGTGAGGGTTCGGCCTGCGTCTCGCCAATTTGCAGTCGGGAAATGCGCTCGAGGGCGAAGGTCTTGACCCGCTGCCGGTTCATGTATTCGGCAATCAAGTACCAGCGTCCCTCGAAGACACGCAGAAAGGCCGGCACAAGCTCCCAATCCTGCAATTCCGAACTATAGTAGGAGGTGTAGTTGAACCGCACGGTCCGTTTCCGGTCGATGGCATCAAGGATGGTGGACAGATGCTCCGCACCCGTCGGTATGGGCTCCATCATCACGCGGTCGCGATGCCGCAGGGTCTGGGTGTTCAGGTCGGCAACGTGGTAGGCCGCGAACAGATAGCGGTAGAGCGCATTGTCGCGAATCTCTTCCCGATTGACAATGTCATACGTGTTGGTTGAGGGCGAATAGTCGATGTCGATGGCATATTCTTCTGCAATATGCTCCTTGTAGCGCGAAAAGGTGCGTTCCTGGATTCGGTGGCCGTCATAGAGCGCCGACCGCTCCCAACGTTCGTTCAGTTCGCGCAGCGAAAGAGCGCCTGCCTGCAGCAGCGTCTCGACAATCCAAAGGCATTTTCCGTTTTTGGTCATTGGTTTCTGATTTTATTGCAAAGATAAGGTTTTAGTCAGACATATTTTGTCTGACCAGTGGGTTTATTTTGCGGCATGAAAGTAACAATCGCTAAAAAGAGCTGCAAAATGGAAAGGACTCAAGAAAACAAGGAAACGCCAATACTCTGCACGCCGCTTATTCACATGGTTGACGAGGCGGGCGAAAAGTATCTGTACGACTGGAATCTGTCGCAGTCACTGCCCGCCGACAAGAACTTCCAGGTAGGGGAGTGCCCGCATCTGGGCTACCTGGATTGCCGGTGCCTCTACCGCAGGTTGCAGGACGGGGCGTACAAGCGCATGAGCGACGGACTTGTCGTGGCCTTCTCCAACGAGGACATGAGCGTGTCGCCGACGACCCCGGATGAGGAGCTCTCCGACGCGGCCTACTGCGCCAAAAACAGCATCCTCGGAATCGGCTGCCGGGGGAGATATTTCATCGCGCTGGAGATGGACCCTGAGATTTGACATTCACCTATTGTATCACACTTAATTTTTACGACTATGGAACTCGAATGCCCGAATTGCGGCGGTTACGACTGCTATTTCGATGGGCTGCAGTTCGTCTGTGACGATTGCGGCCATGAGTGGGGCGCCTATTGCCCCTGTACATCCTGCGATGATTGAACGCAGTCGGTCCGTAAGCCGTTGAATCCAGCGACCTGCGGACCGGCGCCTTTTTTCAGTCCGTGCCTTTGCGAATTTCATCCGCTATTGCTATATTTGTCTTGATTGTAGATGAAATTTAGGACGTTTGTTTCCATCTGAGTTACCGAAACCGCCAATATCAGACAACTCACAGACGAAACAGATAGTCTTGTCGTATCCGGCACGGACTGTCTTTTCTATCTGGGTTGGGGCGCTTGGCGGTGCCTGGTAACTGATTGATCGGGCGGACGTGCCGGTGTTATATTTGTAAATTAAAAACCAACCTGAAATTATGATTGTTGAACCTTTAACTGCTAAAATTTTGTCAATTGACAAGTGGAGAGACACTGGTACAGTGTAAAAATTGTGGATTGAAATTCAAAAATCCATATAAACGCATCCTGAATCCTTTAAGTACGCCACCAGATATTCTAAAACCAACACCCTTCTGGATCAAACTATACACGATAAAAGAGTGTCCGCGATGCAAAAGTAAAAATATTTCGCGGTGCCCGGTAACTGATTGATTGGGCGTGCGTGCCGGTATTGTTTATGGAAATTACAAACTGAATATTATTTAATAGTAAAAAAATGAGTAAAATGAGTAATTACAAATGGTTTGGATTGTTGGGGACAGCCCTCGAGAAAATTATTGATATATTCAAAAAAAATAAAAAGCAAAAATGATTATGAATACGGTATTTGACATTCCTGAAAACAAAGAAGTTTGTATTGTTGCTGAAAAAGGTAGAGAAAAATTCGCTGAATCTTTAATGACGTTAATTAGTGCTGAATCTGACATTAAAGCAGGAACGTGCAGTTACAACAAATATAAAGACAACCTATTAACATCAACTGCAAATTATATTATTTTTTTGGGAAATTTCCCCGAGAAAAAGAATTTTATGGAACAACAGAACCGCCAAGATGAAAGTGCAGAATATGGAATCTACATTGGTAAGCACGGTAGACATGCACTTATTCAAGCAGATTTCTCTTTTTTAAAGATTCTAAAAAAAAATAATAAATACGAAAAGTATATTAATAAAACAAAAAAATCATTGCAAAAAGCAATCTCACTGCAAGACGTTGTAATCAACCTGGCTCTTGCCCCCCTTATTGGTGTATTAGCTCCTGTCGGGTGGGGAGTTTGGTATTGGAAAAAGCGCGAAACAATTATTAATCAATTATATGTTTGTGCTATATCTGAGTTTTATGAGAAATATTTAAAATCTTTTTTAGGTGTTAATAATAATGAATAACGATAAGGACAATTTATTTGAACAAGGATACCACCGGTGTCTTGAAAAAAGTTTGTTTGATTCAGCTATTGCTGGAATAAACGTTATAGGCTCTACGGAGTATGTTAGAAATATTAAGAAAGCAATAAAAGATCTGTCAGATAATATAAATTCATGTAGCAAAACAAACTGTAATAATAAGGGTATACACGGAAATATTGCTGAAATATGGCACGAAGGGACATTTAATATAGATGCAGCAATTAAAGATCGAAGCGATCGTGCGGTACGATTAAATTCGAATAAGAAAGCTTCCGTTGATATTCAAGTTGTAAAAGATGGAAATATAGAGGACAATTTTAGTCTTAAATATTGTGGTCCATCAAAGAGCAAATATAAAGATGCTAATGGAGGTCCCGAAAGCGCATATGCACAATACTCTCCCCAAGAAAACGGAGTGTCAAAATTTTATGGACAAAAAAGAGTAGTTCCTAAAGGAGGAGCAGAAACCGGGAAAAAATTTCTTGAAAACAAATATGGAGATAAAGCTCAGGAAACCATTGCAAATATAACAGAAAGTGTAACATCAAAAGACGGGAAAGTTTCGTCGAAATCGTTATCATATGAAGACTCCGTACGCATTAAAGATGATGTCGTTGATGGTAAAGGTGGATTTCAAACAGAAAATTATATAGATGTTAAATATGAATACATATTGAAGAAATCATGTAAGATTGGTCTTCGGAGTGCTATTACCGCCAGCGCTATCAGCGTTCTGCCACAAGTGGTTCAAATACTGGTTAATGAAGGCTATTCGTTCGATGATTTCAAGAATCTATGTGAAACAGGCGCGGAAAGTAGCATTGAGGCCTTTTTGCAGGGAAGTATCAGTGCCAATCTATCTATTTGTTGTCAGTTGGGGAAATTTGGTGAAGCCTTAAAAAATATAAATCCGACAATGACAGCTTATGCCGCAGGTGCCATAACTGCCATAACAATTCACACGATGAAGAATGCCTATTTGGTTGCTATGGGGAGAAAGCAATCTCGTGAATTGGCGAATGACCTGCTTTCGGATATATTTATATCGGCAGGAGGTATGATTGGCGGAGCACTGGTATCTTTTATACCAATACCATTTATGGGATATTTTCTCGGCAGCGCAATCGGTTCGATATTAGCTTCATTTGTTTATAAGAACAGTTACTCAGCTATAATCGGATTGTGCAAAGAACATGGCTATACTCTTTGGGGACTGGTAAGACAAGACTACACTGTGCCGGCGGAAATTCTAGAAGAAATCGGCTTTGATGTGATTAAATTAGACAAAATAAAATTAGACAAAATAGAACTGGATAAGATTGAGATAGACAGAACCTATCTTGATACTATACAACCTAAAGCATTAAATATAAGATTTTTAAGTAGAGGAGTCATAGGTATTAATGAAATAGGTTACGTATTTTAATTTAGCCCCCCCTGATTCCTTTTGTCCGACCCTCCCTCTACCTTTGCAGTAGAAAATAAGAGACGATACTATGTTTAACTTATAAAACTATTGCAAAATGAAAGAGATGAAAAGAAATCCGATTGGTTACCGCACGGTAACGCGCATGGAGGAGGAGTCGGCAAGCCGTAACGAAGAGCAGGCGCAGGCCGAAAACAGTACAACAGCCTCGGAGCAGGCCGCACAGGAGCATTTCGAAGCGGGCGGCTGGCAGCACGAGGCCGAAGAGACGGTCAACGACCGGGAGCGTATGGAGGACCTCGGCAACAAACGCGATGAGTTTACACGGAAAAAAGGTCTTTCCCGGGTGAAGCAACAACTGGTATTGCTGTGGGACTATTTGAGTGCCGTGACTTCCGGCCGTTACAAGGGGTATTCCATGTGGGCCTATCTGAAGGTGGTAGCCTGCCTGCTCTACGTGGTAAGTCCGTTCGATCTCGTGCCCGACTTCTTCCCGTGGGTCGGATGGTTGGACGACATCGCCGTCGTAATCTATGTCTGCGGGCTGGTCAAGGAGGAGTTGGACCAGTTCTCAGTTTGGCAGGCGCGTCAGCATCTGTCAACGGAGTATTAAACATGCAGTCGGTCCCGGGCGGACGGGCATAACCTCCGCCTAAAGCATTGATGTTTCGAATGTGCCGGTGCGCGGCACAAGGCCCGAACAGCAGGTCGCCTGAAAAAGTCACCGGCCGAGCGGAAACGTAGCCGGGACCGATTGTTTTTTCACTCGGAGCTTTCTGAAACGATATTTTCCATTTGTTGGTTGTTGCCTCGGTCAGTTTCTGACCGGGGCAACCCTTTATTTTGCAGACGCAAGTTCAAAAAGCATGAAACAGAATGCATTCAAATATTGGGCAAAGACAGCAGGAATGATACTGCTGGTGTTATTGGTCGTACATGTGCTGATTTACTGCACGGGGTATCGCGGCGACGCGCTGCGCTGGATGCCTACCGCACAATTTTTTAATTCGTTAATGGATAAACTGATGTGATTATGGATTTCAATCTGAATCAAATTGCGACCACACACTTCGCTGGCGAAGGAGAAAAATTTATATCAATCGACCTGGACGATTATCGGAAATTCGTTTCCTCGCGTCATATTGTCCGGTCGTCCAACATCGTGGTCAAGAAAGGGGTTTTGCAATCGGTGATTCCGAGCGTGCGCAAGTCATATGCGGGGAACATTCATGCCTCCGAATTTTTTGTCTCTGTCCGGCTGAAAGAGGGGGTTCCCTGCAACTATGAAGAGGTTCTGAATTTGCTGCAGACGATTCAGTCGGGCAGCGCGTCGGATGGCACGTCTCTGCAATGGGGGCTCACCATAAATGCTCGGATGGAGGAGGATGTCCGGGTACTTATATTGGCGGGAGAAAGGGAAGAAGAGTAAAAATGCCCTAAATCTGGATTTGATATGTCAATAGGTGTAAACCGATCCTCGGTCAGTTCAGATTATTTGAGGACCGTCATATCAAAGCTCATCTTCTTTCGCATTTCCCCTTCCACCCGATAGCGACCAGCCCCGAACTTGGCGGCGACGGATGCAAGGCCGGCCCCATGGGCGCTCCGTACAGCCTTGCGGCCGATGCCGGCAAGTCGGATCTTTGCGGACGGGTGGAAAGGGAAGGTCGTTCACCCAAGAGTTGCGACATTTTCCTCGTTACCGGCTCGGGCCGCGCGACTTCTTCTTTGGGGTGATGAAGCGTCGTGGCCGGTCCTGCTGTCGTTCGGTTTGGGCAGGGCGTGGTTCGCGGGGATCGTCCCAACTCTCCCGGTAGGTCGTATCCGATTCC
>ERZ779874.2153-NODE-2153-length-17025-cov-2.569181_pt1 | contig 17025 bp, 15 predicted proteins | sample MGYA00511031_ERZ779874 | MGnify/ENA primary metagenome ERZ779874 (study PRJEB29588, sample SAMEA2156850) | human gut metagenome | biome: human gut; feature: human-associated habitat; material: faeces | place: Denmark | collected 2008/2010 ...
CTGGAAGATTTTGAACTCCCTTCCTCAGACTTTCCCTTTCCGGATTTCCCGAAAAGTGCATTCCCGCTTTCCGATGTTTCTTGTGATGTTCTTTTCTGTTTTGTTTCCAGATAGTCGGTATAACCACCTTCGTACTGCTGCAAATGACCATTTCCGTCAAATTCAAAAATGCGATCCACCACATTGTCCAGAAAATAGCGGTCATGGGATACGGTGATCACAATCCCCGGAAAACTGTTCAGGAAATCCTCCAGAATCGTCAGCGTCTGAATATCAATATCATTGGAGAGCTCATCAAACAGATATACATTTGCCCCGGTAAAAATAACTTTCAGCAGGTACAGTCTTTTTTTCTCCCCGCCGGAAAGCTTGGATACCGGTGCATACTGCATTTCCGGTGTAAACAGAAATCGCTCCAGCATCTGAGATGCCGAGATCTTCCCGTCTTTTGTCGGCAGATACTCTGCCACATCTTTGATGTAATCGATCACCCGCTGCTCGGTATTCATATCCGGCACTTCCTGTGCAAAATATCCAAGCTGAATCGTCTCACCAATCTCCACGCTCCCACTGTCCGGCTCGATCAGCCCGGCAATGATCTTGATCAGCGTTGATTTGCCGCATCCGTTCGGTCCGATGATGCCAAGCCGCTGATTTTTCAGAACAATGTAATCAAAATCATCGATCAGTACTTTCTCTCCGTAGCGTTTGCTGATATGATGCAGTTCTACTGTCTTTCTGCCCATCCTTGCAGCTGTTGCTTCAATCTCAAGTGTGGCGTCACTGACCGGTGCTTTTCCCGCTTTTAAAGCCTCAAGACGCTCCAGTCTCGCACGCTGTTTGGTACTTCTCGCACGACAGCCGCGTTTTGCCCATTCAAGTTCCATACGAAGGACGCTCTGTCTTTTTCGCTCCGTTGCCAGTGCCATCTCTTCTCTTTGCACTTTCAGCTCCAGAAATTTTGAATAATTTGCTTCATAACTGTAAATTTTCCCGTGATCCAGCTCCAGGATCCGATTACTCACACGATCCAGGAAATAGCGATCATGCGTTACCATGATCACGGTTCCTTTATAACGATTCAAATAGTCTTCCAGCCATGTGAGCATCTCATTATCCAAATGGTTGGTCGGCTCGTCCAGCAGCAGTACATCAAAATCCTGCACCAGTGTCCGTACAAGTGCTGCCTTTCTCCTCTGACCACCGGAAAGCTCTGCCAGCGGCTGCTCATGATCCAAAATGCCCAGCTGATTGAGCATGCTCTTTGCTTCACTTTGCAGTGTCCAGTCCATGTCCCACATACCATCTGTCACATAGGAAAGTACGGTTTTTTCTTCCGGAAATGCCGGATTCTGCTGCAGGTATGCGATCCGGATCCCGTTCTGTGTGATCACCTGCCCTTCATCTGGCTGTTCCAGTCCGGCAAGCACACGCAAAAGTGTTGTCTTTCCGGTTCCGTTGATACCGATCACACCGATCTTTTCTCCTTCGGAAATGCCACAGGAAACGTCATCAAAAATCACTTTTCCGCCAAAAATCTTGCTGATATGTTCTATATTGATAATATTCATAAAATGCCGGCTCCTTGTCTCTGTCTTCTATACAATTATACTAAAGCAAAAGATGCATTGCAATAAGAAACTGTAAATTGTCTCTTTTCACAATGCACCTTGCATTATATTCACACTCTTTTTCCGTTTCAAAGATCAATATCCAGCTCTACCGGGCAATGATCAGAACCCATGATTTCCGTGTGGATCTTGGCATCCACCAGTTTTTCCTTCAGACTTTCCGAGACACAGAAATAATCAATACGCCATCCGGCATTTTTCTTCCTTGCCTGGAAACGATAAGACCACCAGGAATAGATTCCTTCCTGATCCGGATAAAAATAGCGATAGGTGTCGATAAATCCCTGTCCCAGCAATGTAGAAAATTTTCCGCGTTCCTCATCCGTAAAACCGGCATTTTTTCGGTTGGTTTTCGGATTCTTCAAATCAATTTCTTTGTGTGCCACATTCAGATCTCCGCAAAATACAATCGGCTTTTTCTCTTCCAGCCCTTTCAGATAGGAAAGAAATGCATCTTCCCATCGCATACGGTAATCCAGTCTTGCAAGTTCACTCTGCGAATTTGGCGTGTAGACCGTCACCAGGTAAAATTCTGCAAATTCCAGGGTGATCACGCGGCCTTCCTGGTCATGTTCTTCGATACCGATGCCGTATGCCACGGACATTGGCTCTCTTCTGGTAAAGATGGCCGTTCCGGAATAGCCTTTTTTTATCGCATAATTCCAGTACTGATGATAACCTTCCAGTTCAAGGCTGATCTGCCCTTCCTGGAGTTTGCTTTCCTGAATACAGAACATATCCGCATCCAGCTCCTTAAAAATATCTAAAAATCCTTTCTGTACACAGGCACGCAGCCCGTTTACGTTCCACGATATCAGTTTCATCCATCATGCTCCTTCCTCTGCTTTCTTTTTATCATATCATCTTTTCTTTTACAAATCTACTTGCATTTCTTGTACTTGTCTGTTAAAGTGGAGGAAGTGTTACAGCGAATCCAAGAATGCCTGGGCATTCTTGCTGCAACGAACAGTAGCATAACTATAAAGAAATGAGGTAAATACGAATGAGCGATTTTGAAAACGGATGTGCTGGTTCCTGCGATGCATGCGGTTCCAAAAGTGACTGTGAAAAAGCAACCGTTACTCTGACACTGGACGATGGTTCCATGATGGAGTGTGCGATCCTGACGATCTTTGAAGCAGATGAAAAAGAATACATTGCACTGCTTCCGCTGGATGAAAAGGGCAATGCTTCCGAAGAAGGTGACGTGTATCTGTACCGTTTCCAGGAAGTAAACGGAAATCCGACACTGGATAACATCGAAAGTGACGAAGAATATGAAATGGTTGCGGATGCATTCGATGAATGGCTGGATAATGCAGAATTTGAAGATATGGAAAACTAATCTTTTTCATGGAGCAATTTTTCTGTGTATGTTAAAATCCCCTGCAGGTTTTTGTCTGCAGGGGATTTTTTAACTCCTTTAAAAATCATTTCTGCTGTTTTCCGTCACAGTTTGACAGATGGCTTATTTTCTGTTGTTTTTGCGTCGTATGCCGGATACAAACAATGCGATGAGTGCTGCAAGAGACGCTGCAAGCACGATTGAAAGTAAAACAATCGGGGAATTGTCACCGGTTACGGCTGCCACCCGGACATTCGAGTTTGAACCAGAAGCACCTTTGTTCGTGCTGTTGGTGATTGTATTGCCGGTCACATTCAGCTGTACTGTCTGTACATCGGCATCCCCTTTGGCAATCCACTTGCCGTCTTTATAGAGCTGACGCTCATATGTCACATTCAGTGTATAGGTTCCGGCTGTTGTAAACTGGAGTGTTCTGGCATAGGCGTTTGTTTCGTTCAGATCTCCTTTTCCTGTTCCGCAGGTCCAGGATACCGGAAGATAACGCACATCTCCTTCGATCGGTGCTTTGTTATCCATCCGGTCACCAACTGCCTTGAAGGTAATGTTGGCACCGGTCGCATAATTGCCGCCATTTGTCAGTCCTTCAATCTTATTGTTGTCTGCTTCTCCGATCCAGTTGATCTTTGGCAGTGTCTTGGTCTCTTTCTTCTTGCATATGCCACACTTACGTTCTTTTTTACCCTTCTTCTCATGCGTTGCTTCGGCTGTGACTTTCCATTTGCTCCAGGTATGAGCAGCCAGTTTGCCTCGTGTGATCTTGCAGCGTTTGCAGGTGCTCTTTACTTTGCAGGTTGCTTTTGTCCAGTCATGCCCAAGAGCTGCTGATCCTTTGATTCCGCAGCGTTTGCAGACGGCCGCTTCTGTACAGGTTGCTTCCTTCCAGTCATGCCCAAGAGCCGCTGCTCCTGTTACCCCACAGAGCTTGCAGATGGCTGCCTCCGTACAGGTCGCTTCTTTCCAGTCATGTTTGCAGATGGTCGCCGTAACTTTATATTCTCTTGTCACGGTTTTTCCGTCTTCTGCGGTTCTGGTAAGTTTATAGATGACCGGTATTTTATCTGATGCAGAGAAATCTACTTCTTTTTCACTTGCCGGATCTACGGTCACACCTGCCGGAACCGTGATCTTCGGTGCCAGTTTTTTCAGATCTGTATCGCTCTTCTGCATAAGAACGGTGATTGTCTGTTTTTCCTCATCGATCGTCACTTTGGCATCTTTCACTTCAAAAGCAGTGATCTTCAGATTCGTATTTTCTGTTTCAGATTCTTTTGTTTCCGATTCTTTCGTCTCAGACTGTTTCGTTTCGGATTCCTTCGTCTCTGACTGTTTTGTTTCTGATTCTTTTTCAGACTCCGTTGACTTCGCATCTTTTGCTTTTGCATCTGCCTTTGTTTCCGGCTGCTTCTCACTGATCTTCGTCTCAGGCTTCTTTTCCGTTGCCTTTGTTTCCGGTTTCCTGACTTCTGTTTCTTTTTCGGTTACCTTTGTTTCCGGTTTCTTCACTTCTGGCGTTTTTTCGGTTGTTTTCGTCTCAGGCTTCTTTGCTTCGGCTGCCTTTGTCTCTGGCTGTTTTGTCTCTGCAGCTTTTGTCTCCGGCTGTTTTTCGGTTGTCTTTGTCTGAGCTTCTGTGATCTCAATCGTCAGTTTCGGAAGCACCACATCTTTTGCCAGCTTATAATCATCCGTAATCTGTGCGGTAAAGGTATACTTACCTGCTGTGGAATCCTCTTTATAGTCTGTTTTCCATGTAACATCTTTGATCTTGATATCCTCTGCTTTTTTGCTGTCTTTCTCTTTATAGCCTCTGGCAGAAAGCTTATCCGGAAGTTTCATATCTTTGACCTTTGTTCCCCTGGCAAAAGAACCTTTTTCCAGTTTCGGATCCGTAATGCTGATTACACGGATCTGCTCTTTTTTCTCTGCTTTTTCTGTTCCGGCTTTGGCAGAGACTTCCGTTGTCTGTCCGTCCACCGGTGCTGCTATCGCACTGCCCGGCATCGCAGTTGCCATAACTGTGACTGCCAGTAGCACTGCCAGTATGTTTTTCCTTCTCTTCATAATATCCACCTCCTGATTCTTGATCACGGTTTTTATTCTACAATATTTCGCTGTGATTTTTCTCACATCTGCGGTAACTTCACAAACCCCCTGTAATCATTTATTGTCAGGTCTCACATGCGTTCGCCCTGAATATTCCCACCATAGCGAATCCCGATCAGTGTCAGCCCTTCCGGTCTCGCTGTCTCCCCTGCGAGCGTCCGGTCTTTTGCTTCAAGGATTTTTTTGATCTGCTGCGGCTCGATGAATCCGCCTCCCACGCGGATTAATGTGCCGGCAATGATGCGGACCATGTTGTAAAGAAATCCATTGCCTGTGACACGTATTATGATCATATCACCTTCTCTTATCACATTCAGAGAATAGATTGTGCGAACTGTATTTGTTACTTCCGGTTTCTCGGTACAGAAGCTTTTAAAATCATGTTCTCCTACCAGATACAACGATGCTTCCTGCATCTTCACTACATCTAATGGATAATAATAAAAAAAAGAATTTAATCTTCTGGTCGGATCCGGAAATCGGCGGTTCAGGATACGATATTCATAGGTTTTGGTGGTTTTCTGAAAACGCGGATGAAAATCAGACGGCACTTCGCAGGAGTCCTGGATACGGATGTCTTCCGGCAGCCTTGTATTTAATGCATAAGAAATCTTGTCGGCAGGCATACGTGCACTGGTATCAAAAACAGCCACGTTTCCCAGAGCATGCACACCTGCATCGGTGCGGCTCGCCCCGATCACTTTGATTTCTTCTTTTAACAGTTCTGATAAATGATGATTTAAGACTTCTTCTATGGTAACTGCATTTGGCTGTGTCTGCCAGCCATGATAATTTGTTCCGTCGTATGCTACAATGAGTTTCACTCGTTTCATATTTTTTCTCCATTCTGCCATCTGATATGGCTTTTATTTTAGATATATATCAGCCGAGCTGCCCAGAATCGCATGCCGCATCTTATATGCGTTCGACTTGAATTCTGTTTTTTTCTTTATTAAAAGCCCTGTTTCACGAAATAATTTTCATGAATCAGGGCTTCTTGTCAAGCGGATATTCGCGATTGAAGCAGAGGACTTCCTTGATTTGGTTAAAATGCTATGATATTGCCCGTTGCAATAATACATACCAGATAAGTCAGCAGTATCACATATGCAATATGGTCTCTTTTTTTATAGATCAGCGGCTTCATCTTCGTTCTTCCCTCACCGCCGCGGTACCCTCTGGCTTCCATCGCCATCGCAAGGTCATTTGCCCGGCGAAATGCCGAAATAAAAAGCGGAACAAGCAGCGGTACCAGGCTTTTTGCTTTCTTGATCAGTCCGCCGCTCTCAAAATCGGCACATCTTGCCATCTGAGCTTTCATGATCTTGTCTGTCTCATCGAGCAAGATCGGGATAAAACGAAGTGCGATGGACATCATCATGGATATCTCATGCACCGGAACTTTGATGACTTTCAGCGGTGAAAGGGCTTTTTCCAGTCCGTCCGTCAGATTATTCGGTGTCGTAGTCAGCGTCAGCACTGAAGATCCAAGGATCAGATAGGTCAGGCGCACAGCCATAAAAGCAGCCTGCCGGATACCTTCCCAGGTAACTTTTAATTTCCAGATCGCAAATGCTGTCGTTCCCGGTGTCAGAAACAGATTAAACACAACGGTGATCATCATCAGCACAAAAATCCCCTTCAATCCCTTGACCATAAAAGAAAACGGCACTTTTGAGATCATGATCACAGCAGCCAGAAACAGTGTTGCCACAACATAGACACTGATCTTCTGAAACAAAAACAGTGAAATAATAAATACGATCGTCCCAAACAGTTTGACGCGGGGATCCATTTTGTGGATTACGGAATCAGACGGATAGTATTGTCCTAATGTAATATCTCTTAACATATCTTTTCCCTTTTCTTGATTGCCAAAAGAATGGCTTCTTTTGCCTCTTCTACCGTGGTTGCTGTCGTGTCAATATCCCAGCCTTTTTCTTTCAGAGCCTTTACCACATAAGTGACCTGAGGTGCTGCAAGTCCGACGCTTTCCAGCTCTTTATAATGCTGAAAGACCTGTTTTGGTGTATCATCAAACAAAATCTTTCCGTCATTTACTACAATAATACGATCTACATATCTGGCAACATCTTCCATGCTGTGCGACACCAGTATAACTGTGATCTTACGTTCTTTCTGAAGCAGTGCTACCTGATCCAGGATCTCATCGCGTCCTTTCGGATCAAGCCCTGCGGTCGGCTCATCCAGGATCAACACCTGCGGATGCATCGCAAGGATACCTGCAATCGCCACACGCCTTTTTTGACCGCCTGAAAGTTCAAACGGCGATTTCTTATAATAGCTTTCATCCAGGCCAACCTGTATCAGTGCTTTTTTTGCCCGCTCTTCCACTTCTTCTTTGGATAATCCCAGATTTTTCGGTCCAAAGCAGACATCAGAAAAAACATCGACTTCAAAAAGCTGGTGCTCCGGATACTGGAAGACCAGACCGACCTTACTTCGCAGGGTACGCATGTTGTAACCTTCCTGATAAATATTTTCTCCATCATAATAAATCGCACCGGAAGTTGCCCGAAGCAGTCCGTTTAAATGCTGGATCAGCGTAGATTTCCCGGAGCCGGTATGACCGATGATCCCGATAAACTGTCCGTCCGGAATTTCCAGACTGATCTCATCGAGTGCTTTTTTCTCAAACGCATCGCCCTCACTGTAAACGTAGCTTACTTTTTTTAATTTCATTGACATAATGCTTTTACTAACTCCTCCGTACTTAGTACACATTCCGGCAGATCAACACCGGCTTTTCTCAGTTCGTGTGCCAGAAGAGTCACCTGTGGCACATCCAGACGGTATTTTTTCAGAGTGTCCACCTGAGCAAAAATCTCGAACGGTGTCCCCTGCATAACGATTTTTCCATCATCCATCACGATTACTTTATCTGCATAGATAACTTCTTCCATATAATGCGTGATCAAAATGGCAGTTACTTTTTCTACCTGATTTAACGCACGCACGGCACGAATCACTTCTTTTCGGCCGTTCGGATCCAGCATTGCGGTCGGCTCATCCAGAACGATGCATTTTGGATGCATTGCAACCACGCCGGCGATCGCCACACGCTGTTTTTGTCCGCCGGAAAGTTTGTTTGGAGAATTTTTGCGATATTCCCACATGCCGACACTTTTGAGACTCTCTTCAACTCTCTCCCAAATCTCCTCGGTTGGTATTCCCATGTTTTCCGGTCCGAATCCGACATCTTCTTCGACCACCGTACCGATGATCTGGTTGTCCGGATTCTGAAATACCATCCCGGCCGTTTTACGTACCTCCCAGATATTCTTTTCATCCCGCACATCCATACCGTCCACATACAAGGTACCGTCTGTCGGTGTCAAAATCGCATTGATCTGCTTGGCAAGCGTGGACTTTCCGGAACCATTATGCCCCAGAATTGCCACAAAATCGCCTTTTTTCACATCCAGATCCACACCGTCCACGGCACGGATCGTCTCTTCGACTTCCCCATTTTCGTCATACTTTTTATATTCAAATGCCAGCTTCGCCGCCTCAATGATTCCCATGGTCCACCATACTTTCCTGTATTTTTAAGATACTTTTACGCAAGTTTTCGGAGTGCTTTTTTGCACTCGCATTTTATTGTAAAGGATTTAGATGTTAATTACAAGTCTCTTCCAGCTGTTTTTTTAAATATCTTCCGACTACTGCCGAAAAATTATCAATTCTGCGGATATAGGCAAAATCTTTGCCGAAAATTCTCCGCTCCGCCTGAAGATCCCCTTCCTCCCCAGTAAAAACACCGAGTACGGATACACCCGCATTTCGCAGATGCCGTACTTCCATTGCCGTATCTTTTGTGCCATAATCACCGAAATAAGGCCTGGGATTGCGGCTGTTCGGGCGATTGACTACAATATCATTTGGTCTTCCGTCGCTTAACACGATCAGGATTTTGTTTTCTTCGTCTCTTTTCAGAAGCCCTGCGGCTGCAGCACGCACAGCCAGTCCGTCCCGGTTGTTGGAAGAGCCGTAAAATTCAAAAATACGCAGGTTTGCTTCTCTTCTATCCTCGTATTCCCGAAATCTCCGCATGACCGTATAATCCCAGAACGTGCAGAAACTCATAACCCGGTGTGGGATTCCAACATTGGTGAGTGCCTCACTGATCATAAAAGCCTGCAGTGCCACATGGCTCTGTCTGCTTCTCTGGGAACCGCTGCCGTCGATCAGCACTTCAACCACAAAATCGGTATTATAACGCCTGCTCTCCTGCTGAAACAATTTTCTGTTCTCTGTCCGTCCGATATTCCAGAGGCGATTTGGCAGGATTCTACCAGATTCTCCCACATAGGTTTCTTTTTCGTTCCTGGCTACCAGTGCACGTTTTAAAACATTGGTCAGCATATCAATATTCTGTTTTGCCATTCTGCGGTTCTGCTCGTATACACGCCAGTTGACTTCTTTCGTCCTTCTGGCATACTCTGACTGGGCGTTGACTTTCACCATATTTGCAAGGATCCCATCTGTAAAATATAAAGTACAGTCTGCATGTGCCCCTGTGCAGATCTGATGGTTGATGCGTTCTGCCTCCAGCGGTGTCAGGTAACTCCTGCCATAATTGAGTTCAATGTAACTGTTCATTTTTGCAATTGCCTCATCATCCAGCCCGATCACCTGCGTACCGCCCTTTTGCTCCAGTTCCTTTTTTTCCTTTTCCTTCTCAGAAAAAGAAGTCATGGCATCTGCCAGCTGATGCTGCATCCTCCGATAAGCATCTTCCGCCGCTTCTTCTTCCAGAAAATCCTGCCAGTCAAAGCCAGATAATTCTTCTGTGCTGACGGAAAGGACTTTTTCCAGATCTCCGACTCTCTTTTCAAACGTCGGATCCACCATCTGATTGTAAAACCAATCAACCGCCTGCACCAGTTCTTCCGTTTTCTGTGCCTGTTCCAGCCTTTTCAGCTGTTCAAACGGGCGGATCACGCGGCTGTCCGCCGGAGCACTCCCGGTCAGTGCTTCTCTCATATAGGCAAGTTTGACTTTTCCGGTATACGTGTCCAGCATTTTTTCAAAATCGTGGTCCATGATCGCCTCAAACGCTTTTTTGCGGATATCCGGGACACCGGGCCGCTCCTTTGCGATCTTGTCATGGCACGCCGCCTCCACACAGATCTGTCCCAATGTCACAAGCTGACTTTCATCTGCCCCGAGATACACTTTTTTCAGAAGATAGAGTGCAAAAGCATCCTTGTCAAAAAACCTAGAAAAAGCTCCCTGCTTGATGGCATCGTAAATAGAAATGTATTTTGATTTGTAAAAAGATGTCACATCCGGCTTCGTATCCAGATCATAATCTCCGCTGATCGTCCACATCAGGTTGCGGATGCGGTTCTCAATCTCAAAACTGCCATGTTCCAGCTCTTCGTTTGTCAATCTTCAAACACCTCCGCTGCTTCAAGCGATGACGGGATTCTGGTCATAATGATATCTTCTACCATCTCCCTTTCGAACAGGTCAAAGCTTTTGTTGCCCACGCCCATATGGATTGCCCGGATCGGTGAAAGTCCGATCTTCATCAGCCCGATCGCCGCCAGGAGCCCTCGAAGATCCAGTGCTTTGGCAGAAATCTCGCTGTTCTGGGCTTTTGTCTGAAGATCCAGAAACAGACCGACAAACTGCTCTGCCGCAGATTCTTTTAAGGTTGGATACATGCTCTTTAAAATATGATTCAGAGTTTCCTCATCCGGTGACGGCATATTGATGACCACAAATCTGGAAACAAGTGCTTCGTTTAACTCTTTTGTGCCGGCATAGCCGTAGTTCATCGTACCGATAAAACGCGTAGCCGGATGAAGTGCAACTCTTTCGTATCCCGGCACATCAATTGCTCTGCGGTAATCCAAAGTTGCATGCAACACCGATACGGCATCGTTTTTTGCCATGTTGATTTCATCAAGGATCCCAAAACCTCCGGTTTTTGCACACTGGATAATCGGACCTTCCCGCAGCTGGACTTCGTTGTTGCGGAACGTATCCGTACCGATCAGTGTACTGCTGTCTGTATTGACATGAAAAGAAATATTATAAGTTGGCCTTCTAAAAAGCCAGGCAAGATTTTCTGCAAGAATATTTTTCCCGGTGGCCTTTCCGCCGCAGAGCAGCACGTTTTCGCCCGCTAACAGAGCCGCGATCGCCATTTCCAGAACCTCTTTTCCGAAAAACGGGATCTGCGGACGGATGCAGCGTTCTTCTGCCGCATCGCCCGTATCATTTTCTCTTCGAAATTCCATAAGTTCTTCTAAAATATGCCCGGAAATGCCCTGTTCTTCCAGCCTTTGTATCTCTTCTTTTAAAATCTGCGAACTTTTCTCTGTATTTGATATCATATCGTCTGTCTCCTTTTTTCTCCCTGTCCGGGTTTTGGTGTGCCGTCTCCTCGCAGTTCTTCAATAAATCTGGAACAGGACAGCTCCTGCCCATAGCGTTCTTTTGCATAATACAGATAGAGCTTGTCTTTTGCCCGCGTCATGCCCACATAAAACAGACGGCGTTCTTCCTGGATATCCACATCCATTACTGCTTTCCGGTGCGGCATATTGCCTTCCACTGCATCCACAAGAAATACCACCGGAAACTCCAGACCTTTGGCACTGTGCAGTGTTGTAAAAACAACCGCCTTTGCTTCTTCTTTCTGCTCACTGCTCTTTTTCTGCAAAGCTTCTTTATATTCTTCCATATGGACATACCAGGCATCAAAAGTATCAAAACTTCTGGCTGCTTCCTGAAGTTCATCTAAAACCTCATACAGCTCTTCCGGCTTGATCCTGCGAAACTGTGCATATTCTCTCAAATATTCTTCATATCCTACCGCATGCCTGATATAATTGATCGCCGCATAAGGCTTCATTTTCGCAATACAGGAAAGATCATATTCCAGGCGGTCGATCCGATCTTCCATCCAGTCCCGCCCCTGACATTTCTGCCGCAGTCCTTCCAGTGTAACCGTCTGGGAATCCAGATAATCACGGCTGATATAACGGTTCGGACGGTTTATGATCTGCAGAAAATCTTTCCGGCTGCGATTTCCGTTTGCAATGCGTATGTAGGTAAACAGATCGTTTGCGATCCAGTGTTCGTAAATATTCGGCAGTCCGTCTCGCATCCGGAACGGGAGGTTGTATTCCATGAATTTTTCCAGATAAATACGTGCTCCGGTATTCGTCCGGAACAGAACTGCGATCTCCTGCGGCTCTCTTCCGTCTCGCAGCATATCCTGCACTTTTTTGACAACCGCCAGAGCCTCCATTGCCTGATTCTGAAAGAAAGAAATTGTGATCTTCTCTCCGTTTCCGCGGATGCCATGTATGCTTTTCTGAAAACGGTTGGTGTTGTGAGCGATCACCCTGCCGGCTCCTTTGATGATGCACTCCGTCGAACGGTAATTCTCTGCAAGCTGGATCATCACAGCTTTCGGAAAATCTTTTTGAAAATTCAACATAATCTCCGGCTTTGCACCGCGAAAACGATAGATGGACTGGTCATCATCGCCGACGATAAACAGATTGTTTCCAGGCTGTGCCAGAAGTTTGACCGTCTCATACTGGATCGCATTGATATCCTGAAATTCATCGATCAGAATATAACGGTACTTTTTCTGCCATGCCGAAAGAATATCCTTCCGCTGGGAAAACAGGTCATATGTGTATGTCAGCATATCATCAAAATCAATCAGGCGGTTCCTTTTGAGCCGCTCATCATATTCCCGGTAAATCTTCCGGAAAACCTCCTCCCCACAGCTGGAAGAATAAAAATGTTCCAGCGGAATCTGCTCATTTTTCACACGGCTGATCTCCGTTAAAACATCCCCGATAAATTCCCCTTCATCCCGGTATTCCAGATGATGATAAGACAGAATCTCCCGCATAAACTGATATCGCTGCTCCTCCGATATAATATTTCCGGAATCAAAATGATACGCCAGCTTCAGCACCATGAAAAATATGGCGTGGAACGTACCGAAGGTCACTTTCGTTCTCTCTTCTCCTGTCAATGCAAGAAAACGCTGCTTCATCTCCTGTGCCGCCGCTCGCGTAAATGTAATCACAAGAATATTGGACGGATCTATGTTCTCATATTCAATTAACTGTTTCGTTCTTTGGGTAATTACCGCAGTTTTCCCGGAACCGGGACCTGCCAGAACAAGCATCGGGCCATCCTTATGGCGGATGGCCTGCTGCTGGGATTTATTATAGTTCATTCGTTCTCCCGTGAGAATGTTCTACTGTGCCTGAGAAAGGAGCTCGATTCCTTTACGGATACGGGCAAGAGACTCTTCTTTTCCAAGAACCTCCATAAGCTCGGTGGCACCGCCCGGTGTCATCTGCTTGCCGGATACTGCCGTACGGATCGGCCACATAACATATCCGTTCTTGCAGCCTTTCTGCTCTACATACTTAAGAAGTGTCTGATACAATGCATCGTTGCTGTAATCTTCCTGAGCCTCTAAGACCGGAAGGATCTCCTGCAACACTTCAAGAGAAGTCTGTGCATTTGTCTTCATTTTCTTGTGCGTGTACATTGCCACATCATATTCCGGAAGTTCCTCAAAGAAATCAATGTGATCCCTGATATCCGGGAAGATCTCGATACGGGTCTGTACCATATGTGCAATCTTCTTCAGATCATAATCTTTGGTGATCACTTCTTTGATATACGGAAGTGCCATCTCGTAGAACTTGTCAAAGTCCATTTTTTTGATGTATTCCCCGTTCATCCATTTTAACTTGGTATAGTCAAAGACTGCCGGTGATTTATTCATATGATGGTAATCAAACTTTTCTACCAGTTCTTCGAGTGTCATGATCTCCTGGTTATCTGCCGGGCTCCATCCAAGCAATGCAACAAAGTTCACAATCGCCTCTGTCAGAAATCCCTGCTCTACCAGATCTTCAAACGAAGAATGTCCGCATCGTTTTGACAGCTTCTGATGATTTTCATCCGTAATCAGCGGACAATGGATATATACCGGTACTTCCCAGCCAAATGCCTCATACAGACGATTGTACTTCGGGGAAGAGGAAAGATACTCGTTTCCACGGACAACATGGGTAATTCCCATCAGATGATCGTCTACCACATTTGCAAAATTGTAAGTCGGATATCCATCGGACTTGATCAGAATCATATCGTCCAGCTCCGCATTGTCAACGGTAATATCCCCGTAAATCTCATCCTCGAACGTTGTCGTTCCCTCCGTCGGGTTATTCTGGCGGATGACATACGGTACGCCTGCGGCAAGTTTTTCTTCTACTTCTTCCTTGGAAAGATGCAGACAGTGCTTGTCATATACATGAATTTCTTTTCCTGCAACTACTTTTTTGAGTCCCTCTAAGCGTTCCTTGTCACAGAAACAATAATAGGCCTCGCCTTTATCGATCAGCTCTTTGGCATATTTTAAATAAATGCCCTGTGCCTGACGCTCACTCTGTACATATGGTCCACAGCCGCCATCCTTGTCCGGTCCCTCGTCATGGATCAGGCCTGTTTTCTGCAGGGTGCGGTAAATAATATCTACAGCGCCTTCCACATAACGCTCCTGATCGGTATCTTCTATTCTTAAGATGAAATCTCCGCCCTCATGCTTTGCTACGAGGTATGCATACAATGCCGTACGAAGATTTCCCACATGCATTCTTCCTGTCGGACTTGGTGCAAATCTTGTTCTTACTTTACTCATCGCGTTTCTCTCCTTATTCTGTCATGTGTTTTATTATATAACAAATACACACATAACGCAAACGAAACATATCATACAGTATATGCTGATCAGAAAGGAAAAAGAAATCCATGAATGCAACTATTAATACTATGCCGGAAACAGACAATGGCAGCCATCAGGTACCTGGCATGTGCTACGTTCCCTGGCAGACATTCGGCAAAACCTACGATCCCATGCGCGGGCTTGCCGCAGGCACAATTTTTCCGGAACTGGATAAACCATTTACCGGAAAATGCAATATGAATATGATGCAGGGAGGGCGGCGGCGATGACAAGACCATCTTCTCAGCCAATGAACCGGTCGGAATTGTACCGCTGGGTTATGGCACTGGGCTTTTGTGCCTATGATATGCTTCTTTATCTGGACACCCATCCGGATGACGCACAGGCACTCTCTTATTACAATCAGTGCAACGAATTATACAATTCAGCTAAAAAGACATACGAGGAACGTTTCGAACCGTTGTCCGCATTTGGCAGCCAGCCGCTGGAGGACTGGGACTGGAATGATGGTCCAATGCCATGGGAAGGAGTGAAATAAGCTATGTGGAATTATGAAAAAAGACTGCAATATCCGATTTCCATTTCAACACCAAATGCTAAGATGGCATCTTTTATTATAAGTCAGTACGGTGGTCCCGATGGCGAAATGGGAGCTTCCATGCGCTATCTGGCCCAGCGGTTTTCTTTTGCAAATCCGCGGATTGCCGGTGTACTTACCGACATCGGAACCGAGGAACTTGCTCACCTCGAAATGATTGGTGCGATTGTTCGCCAGCTGACGCGCGGACTTTCCGCCAAAGAACTGGAAGCTTCCGGATTTGCACCATATTATATTGATCACACCGCAGGTGTCTGGCCGCAGGCTGCGGGTGGAGTTCCATTTTCCGCTACCGAATTTCAGTCAAGTGGTGATGCCATTGCTGATCTGGTGGAAGATATGGCAGCAGAACAAAAAGCAAGAAAAACGTATGACAATATACTGCGTCTGGCAAAAGATCAGGAAGTTGCTGATCCAATCCGCTTTTTGCGCGAGCGTGAAATTGTGCATTTTCAACGTTTTGGCGAGGCTCTTCGTCTGCTGCAGGAAGAACTGGACAGCAAAAACTACTATGCTTTCAACCCCAATTTTGACTGTATGCAAAACACTACACGATAAGACAAAAGATAGCCGCCCCTTTCACACCGGGCGGCTATCTCAAAAGAAAACGCAATAAATCACTATTATTTTTACTTAAATACCGGATTCATCGCTTCAATCTTGCGGATGATCTGCTCCAGCTGATAAGCATTGTTTCCGAGCTTGCTCATATTTTTGAGAGCCTCACCCTTCATCTCATGGATACTTCCCACACTGTACTCCATACGTGCCCGCAGTTTCTGCCGCCTTGTCAGCAGTTCATGCTTCAGCTCTACCATCTCCCGGCTGTCGACCAGCGCATTTGCATGTGTCAGCCATACACGGGTATCATACATCCGCAGCCGTGTCAGATACTGCAGAAGATTCTGCGTATAATAATCCAGATCATCACTGGTTTTACGGAATGTTTCCTTTTCCCGCGCTTCCTCCTGATACTGTCCATATAAAAATTCCAGTTCTTTCGCATTGCGGACATGATATTTTTCACAGATGAAATCCACCGCGTTTTTCGTATTGACATAGCGGATCTTTACCCGGTTCTCCAAAGTAATCGCCTGATTGCGGTTGACATCCGCCTGACGGATCTCTCTTGTGGAATCCTGGTAACGGATCAAAATAAACGCGCCCGCTCCCACAGCTGCAAATCCCATAATGGTGAAAACCAGCTGCAGATCCCTGTTCAGATACCAGGAAAGTATTCCCACAAAAGCAAACAACGTAATAAATACAGCTAACAGATAGCATGCTGCGGTACGGGTTACTTTCTGTACCTTTGCGGAATCTGACCGCTGCATGGAAATGATAGCTTTTCTGCCGGAGTCCGAAATAACTGCTGCATCCTTTTTCACCGATCGTCTGTTTTCCACAGTATAAGCGGAATACACCGCGTTTTTCTGTCAGCGAATAGGATGCCTCATTTCTTCCCCCGATCCCAAGCAGCCTCTGATCCGGTCTCGTCTCCCAGAAACACAGGGTATCGCACGTTCCTGTTTCTTCCGGAAACCGGTACTCTTTTAGCGGCACTTCC
>ERZ779874.2159-NODE-2159-length-16967-cov-2.832900_pt1 | contig 16967 bp, 18 predicted proteins | sample MGYA00511031_ERZ779874 | MGnify/ENA primary metagenome ERZ779874 (study PRJEB29588, sample SAMEA2156850) | human gut metagenome | biome: human gut; feature: human-associated habitat; material: faeces | place: Denmark | collected 2008/2010 ...
AAATACCGGTATTGGAACGGCCTTGTTTAAAAGGTTTTTTAATGAATCTACGCCTAAAGCAGTAACTGTTAATTCATCTCCGTTTGCCGTAAAATTTTATGAAAATTGCCGTAAAATTTTATGAAAAGCTTGGTTTTACTGCAACTGGCAGCAGGCAGGTTTCTGATGGGATTGTTTATATTCCCATGCTGTATAGCAGTAAATAGTTGCAGTATACAAAGCATATTATTTTAGTGCATTTTATAATGAGGTAATAAAGTGGTTAAAATACTTTTTATTTGTCTTGGCAATATTTGCCGTTCGCCGATGGCGGAGTTTTTATTTAAAGATATGGTTGCCAAACATGGTTTTGCTGATAAATTCTATATTGCTTCTGCGGCTACAAGCAGTTATGAAATCGGTAATCCTGTGCATCCCGGCACACGCAATAAACTTGCACAGTACGGCATTAGTGTTGCCGGTAAAACTGCCGTGCAGCTTACTAAAGCAGATTATAATAAATATGACTACCTTATAGGTATGGAAGCGTCTAATATTCGCAATATTTTGCGCATTGTAGGCAGTGACAGCCGGCATAAAGTATATAAACTTTTACAGTTTGCAGGCAGTGAGCGCGATATTGCCGACCCATGGTATACCGGCAATTTTGATGTTACTTATAACGATATCCACGAAGGCTGCACTGCTTTGCTGGAATATTTGCTTAAAAATAAAACCGGCGTTTAAGCGCGATCTTGTGGAATCCGACTTGATTCAAAGAGGCAAGACCTTAAACACCGGTTCTGAAAATCATTATAACAGGAATGCAAATGAATTACAATTAGTCCTGCCTGCGCAGGGCTTTTTTTATTGTGCTTTTGCCTGCTGATGATATAATGTTATTGTTGAAAGAAGGTGCTGCAATGAAAATTATTGATGCTCATATGCATTATTTTAATATTGAAGGTTTTAAAACTGTTGCCGCAAATGCGGGATATGAAAATACTGCGGCTTGCTGGCAGCAGATTTGTGAAGAAAATAATATTGTGTTCAGCGTGGCAATGGGAAATACTGAAGATGTGCCGAGCCGGTATGGCGGAATTTCGCCGCGCCTTATTGATTTAAATGCGCCGTTTGATGATGTAAAATATAACCAGCCCGATAATATTGGTTATTGCCTGGGCGTTAAAATCGAGCAGATTACGTTAGAAAATGCTGAAAAAACTGCGCTTGAATTTGAATATTATGCGCAAAAGCCGCAATGCGTCGGTATAAAAATTTATCCCGGTTACAGGCCTGTTTACGTTTACGATAAACGCCGTTGGCCGCTATTTGAACTGGCGCGTGCCTATGATTTGCCTGTTGCCGTTCATACCGGCGATACTGCTTCCAGTGATGCGCGTCTTAAATATGCGCATCCGCTTACCGTGGATGAAGCTGCTGCCGATTTCCCGGATGTTAAATTTGTTATCTGCCATTGCGGCAACCCATGGTTTGCAGATGTCACCGAAGTAGCTGCCAAAAATCCTAACGTGTATATAGATTTATCAGGCTTGCTGGAGGGCATACCCGGGCCGGATTTTTATAACAAGCAGAAGGCCTATTTTGATTATCTTTCCATGTGGCTTAATTATATGGGCCGCTGGATAAGCTGATGTACGGCAGCGACTGGCCGCTTGTAAATATAGCCGATTATATTAATATTTTAAAACAGGTTGTGCCGCAGGAACATCATGAAGAATTTTTTTACGGCAACGCTTTAAATGTATACGGGCGTATAAAAAATTTGCTGCATGATTGTTAACGCTTTTTAAAACACAGGTTGACGGAAAAGCCCTGTAATAATATAATTATGAAGTAATAATATTTTTCAGAGGTTGCAATGCAGAGTTTAATTGAAATAAAAAATTTAAAACATAGTTATATTGATACCGACGGCAATGAAATTCATGCTTTAAACGGAGTAAGCCTCGATATTTATAAGGGCGAATTCCTAGCCGTTATTGGCGCTAACGGCAGCGGTAAATCCACTCTGGCGCGCCATTTGAATGCCCTGCTTTTGCCGACGGAAGGCAAGTGTATTGTGGCAGGTATGGATACAGCGGACGATAAAAATTTATGGAATATACGTCAGCATGTCGGTATGGTTTTTCAAAATCCTGACAACCAGATTGTTGCGGCAATTGTTGAGGAGGATGTGGCCTTCGGACCGGAAAATATCGGCGTGCCGCCGGCAGAAATCCGCACCAGGGTTGATAATGCACTGGCAGCCGTTAGCATGACGGAATATGCAAAACATGCCCCGCATTTATTAAGCGGAGGGCAGAAGCAGCGCGTGGCCATTGCCGGTGTGCTGGCATTGGAGCCGGACTGCATTGTGCTGGACGAGCCTACTGCGATGCTTGACCCGCGCGGGCGCATTGAGATTGTAAACACGGTAAAAAAGCTGAACCGTGAAAAAAATATTACCGTTGTGTATATCACGCATTATATGGAAGAAGCCATGCAGGCAGACCGCATTATAGCCATGGAACACGGCGTAATAAAAATGCAGGGCAAGCCTGAAGAAATTTTTACGAAAGTAAAAGAACTGCATGCTTTGGGGCTTGAAACACCGCTGGCGGCGCAGGCTGCTTTTGATTTGCGCCAGAAAGGAATTAAGCTGGCGGATGGTATTATCTCTAACGAAGAACTGACGGAGGAATTATGCCGATAAGTTTAGAACATGTTTCGTTTACATATATGAAGGGAACGCCTTTTGAAAAAACTGCTCTGCATGATGTAAATCTGCAAATAGAAAAAGGTGAATTTGTTGCCGTTATCGGGCATACCGGAAGCGGCAAATCCACACTGGTGCAGCATTTAAGCGGGCTGCTGCATCCGCAGAAGGGCAGCGTTTGTGTTGACGGTGTAAATTTAAACGCCAAAAATACAGCCGCAAAAAAAGCACGCAATTCTGTCGGTATGGTTTTTCAGTATCCGGAGCATCAGATTTTTGCCGAAACGGTTTATGAAGATATTGCCTTTGGCCCGCGTAATAAAGGTTTAACACCGGAGGAAACCGACAGAGCCGTTAAGGATGCCATGGCTTTTGCTGGGCTTGATTTTGAAACCTTCGCCCAGCGTTCACCGTTTCGCCTTTCGGGCGGGCAGATGCGCCGCGTAGCCATTGCAGGTGTTGTTGCAATGGAGCCGGATTATTTAATTTTGGACGAACCTTCTGCCGGGTTAGACCCGCGCGCACGCGACGGAATTTTTAAAGAAATAATGGCGCTGTACCGTAAACGCGGCATAGCCGTTATTTTGGTAACGCATAATATGGAAGAAGCCGCGCGCTATGCAACACGCCTTTTGGTAGTGTCTGACGGGCGGATTATTTTGGACGGAGTTCCGCATGAAATTTTTACAAACCATAAGGAAGAACTGTTAAAAGTGTCTATGGATGTTCCGCCTGTTTATAAGCTGGCGGAATGTTTGCAGGAACATGGGCTGAACGTAAAAAGCACGCCGGAACTTGCCGGTTTGGAAAGGCAGATACTTAAAGTAAGGAGGAGCAGACATGCTGACTGATATTACTTTAGGGCAGTATTACCCCGGTAGTTCCGTTATACACGGCCTTGACCCGCGTGCAAAAATACTGGCAACACTGCTGTTTATTGCCGCTATTTTCTTTGCGGAAAGCATGCTGTCCTACGGAGTTTTGGCATTGTTCGTTGCAGCGGTTATTCTGCTTTCGCGCCTGCCTGTATTAATGGTGCTGCGCAGCGTAAAGCCTTTGTGGATTATTATTTTGCTTACGCTGTTTATTCATGCTTTTACGGGTGAAGGCAGCAATGTTTTATATCAGTACGGATTTTTCCGTTTAACGGAAGAAGGCCTTATTATGGGTATAAAAATGTCGCTGCGCCTGGTATTTTTGCTGCTTATTTCGTCTATTTTAACTTTCACTACTTCGCCCATTGTGCTGACAGACGGTATTGAATCGCTGCTGCGGCCTTTTAAATGCATTGGCGTACCGGCGCACGAGCTTGCAATGATGATGACCATTGCCCTGCGTTTTATACCTACTTTGATAGAAGAAACTGACCGTATAATTAAAGCGCAGACTGCGCGCGGAGCTGATTTTGACAGCGGCAGCCTGCTGCAAAGGGCCAAAAATATGCTGCCGATACTGATACCGCTTTTTATAAGCGCGTTCCGCAGGGCCGATGAACTTGCTATTGCCATGGAAGCCCGCTGCTACCGCGGCGGAGAAGGGCGCACCCGCATGCACGAGCTGGTGTATAAAACCGGCGATTTTATTGCCCTGGCAATAATTGTGCTTTTAATTGCCGTTTTGGCAGTAATGCGCTGGGGGCTGGGCTTATGATGCGGACCTTCAAACTAACGGTTGCTTATGACGGCAGCGGTTATCATGGCTTTCAGCGCCAGCCGCGCGATATAACGGTGCAGCAGGTGCTGGAGGATGCCTTAAGCCGCATTACAGGCGAAAATGTAGTGCTTGCAGGTTCCGGCAGGACAGACAGCGGCGTACATGCCAGAGGGCAGGTTGTTTCTTTTACAACCTGCTGCGGCATACCTGCTGCCAATTTAAAACGTGCCATGAACAGCATACTGCCCGCGGATATAACGGTAATTGCATCGCAGGAGGCGGAGGAAGGTTTTCACGCGCGCTTCAGCGCCAAATGGAAACGCTATTGCTACCGCATTGTGCTCAACAATGATTATGACCCGTTCATAAGAAATTATGCCTGGCAGATGCAGAACACCAAATTAAATATCGAAACCATGAACATGGCAGCAGGTTTTCTTCTGGGCACGCATGATTTTTCTTTTTTCCGCTCAAGCGGCAGCGTGCAAAGTTCGCCTGTAAAAACAATATATAAAGCCGTGTGGCAGGAAAAAGCACCGGGTGATTTGCTTTTTGTTATTGAAGGCGACGGTTTTTTATACCGTATGGTACGCAACATTGTGTGGAATCTTGCTGAAACAGGGCTCGGCAGAAAAAGCCCGGAGCAGTTTAAGGAAGAACTTGATAAAGCGGAGCGCCATTTTAAAATAAGCCCGGCGCCGCCGCAGGGCCTTTACCTTGATTATGTGGGCTATACGGAATATTTGCCTTAAAAACTGCGAATTTTGCTTGACAAACAATAAGCAGATGTATAAAATATATATACGTGATTTTGTGACGTATCTTATTAGCCCCAAGATAAGTTAACAAGTCGCACTGAACAGGAAATAATTTAGGAGGGACATAAGGATGAAATCTTTTATGGCTAATCCGTCCAACATCGAACGCAAATGGTACGTTGTTGACGCAGCTGATAAAACTCTCGGCCGTCTTGCCGCAGAAGTAGCAAAAATCCTTCGTGGAAAACACAAACCGACTTTCACTCCGCATATGGATACCGGAGATCATGTAATTGTAATTAATGCAGATAAAGTAGTTCTGACCGGCAAAAAACTCGTTCAGAAAACTTATTTCCGTCACAGCGGTTATCTTGGCGGCGCAAGCTTCACTACCGCAGGCGAAATGCTTGCCAAAAACCCTGTAAGAATGGTTGAACTCGCTGTTAAAGGTATGATTCCGCACAACCGTCTTGGCAGCAGAATCTTTACCAAACTGCATGTATATGCAGGTGCTGAACATCCGCATGTAGCACAGAAACCTGAAGTTCTCGAAATTAACGTAAGATAATAACCGGAGGAGGAAACGTAAATGGCAGTAGTTACTTATAATGCGACCGGCCGTCGCAAATCTTCAGTTGCACGCGTTCGCCTGGTTCCGGGTGAAGGTAAAATCATTATCAACCAGCGTGAGCTTGATGATTACTTTGGACTGAAAACTTTGGAATTAATCGTAAACCAGCCGCTTGAACTCACCGAAACCAAAGGCAAATACGATGTACTCGTAAATGTTATCGGCGGTGGCGTATCCGGCCAGGCAGGTGCAATCCGTCATGGTATTGCCCGCGCTCTTCTGAAAGTTGACGAAGAATTCCGTCCGGCTCTTAAAAAAGCAGGTTACCTTACTCGTGACCCGCGTGAAAAAGAACGCCGTAAATATGGCCTTAAAAAAGCCCGTAAAGCAAGCCAGTTCTCCAAACGCTAATATTTGGATATTGCTTCAAAATTCAATCCCCGAAAGCCTTATGGCTTTTGGGGATTTTTTGTATTTTACGGCGGCATTTCACATAACCTTTGCTTTTGTCAGGCAGGAGTGCTTTGAATTTGGTCGAAGTATTTATATTATAAATCTCAGGCAAGGCCTGTTTGGAGGTAAGATAATGCAGAATTATGCCGCACAGGATGAAATATTATATCATGTTGGATTATCGCGCGAAATGTTGAAAGGCGCGGAATATGCCCTTTTGCCCGGTGACCCCGGCCGTGTGGAAGCACTTGCCAAAGCACTTGGCCCTGCGCAGTATTTAAATACGCACCGCGAATACACAAGCTGGCTGGCAGTGGTTGAAGGGCAGAATGTTCTTGTTTGTTCTACCGGCATGGGTGGGCCTTCCGTTGCTATTGGGCTGGAGGAACTGGCTCGCCTTGGCATTAAAAATTTTATCCGCGTAGGCACAACCGGTTGTATTCAGGAAAATATCAACCTTGGCGACGTTATTATTAATAACGCTGCCGTAAGGCTGGAAGGAACTTCCGCGCATTATGCTCCGCTTAATTTTCCGGCAGTGGCGTCGTTAAAACTTACCAATGCCCTTAATGATGCGGCCGCAGCTTTAAATGTACCGCATCATGTCGGTATTTCCGTTTCCTCCGATACTTTCTGGCCGGGGCAGGAGCGCTATGACAGTTTTACCGGCTATGTATGCAATGCCCTGCGCGGAACGCTTAAAGAGTGGCAGGCACTTGGTGCGCTTAATTATGAAATGGAAACGGCGGCGCTGTTCGTTGTGGCACAGGCTTTCGGGCTTAATGCCGCTTCAATTTGCGGTGTTATTGCCAAACGCACGCAGAGCGAAAGCATTGCTCCGCCAGAAATATACGCGCTGGCCTCCGAACGGTTTGGCGCTGTTGCCAAAAAGGCACTGCAAACTTTGCTGAAGGGGGAATGAGCATGGCAAGGGCAATAATTCTTTTGTTGGATTCTTTCGGCATTGGGCACGCAGCAGATGCGGAAAGATTTGGCGATAAAGGCGCCGATACGCTTGGGCATATTTGCAGCTGGATGGCTGAAAACCGTAAAAATGAAGACGGCAGCCCCAGATTTTTGTATCTGCCAAATATGGCAAGGCTTGGGCTTGAAAAAGCCGCCGAAATTAGCAGAGGGCAGCGCCTTGCCCATACTATTGCCGGTGAAAGCATAGAAATTACCGGCGCATATACTTACGCGCAGGAAGTAAGCCGCGGCAAGGACACACTGAGCGGCCACTGGGAAATGATGGGCGTGCCCGTTGATTTTGAATGGGGTTATTTCCCCGATAAACCGAACTGCTTTCCGCCGGAATTGGTGGAAGCAATTATAAAAAAGGGCAGTTTGCCGGGAGTTTTAGGCGAAAAACATGCTTCCGGCACGGAAATTATTAAAGAACTTGGCGAAGAACATATGCGCACCGGCAAGCCGATAATATACACCAGCGCTGACAGCGTTCTGCAAATTGCCGCGCATGAAACTGCTTTCGGGCTGGAGCGCTTATATGACTTGTGTAAAATTTGCTATGAACTTGTTAAACCGTACCGCATTGCCCGCATTATTGCGCGCCCGTTTGTAGGCAGCTGCGCTGCTGATTTTGTGCGTACCGGCAACAGGCATGATTATGCCGTGCCTGCACCGGAACCTACCTTGCTTGATAAACTGACGGCGGCAGGCGGAAATGTTTATGCTGTCGGTAAAATTGCCGATATTTTTGCTCACCGCGGCATTACCAAACACTATCCGGCGGCAGGGCTGGAAAATATTTTTAACGCCAGCAGCAGTGCAGTTGCTGATGCGCCGGATAATACGCTTGTTTTCAGCAACTTTGTAGATTTTGATTCTTCTTACGGGCACAGGCGTAATGCTTTGGGCTATGGCGAAGCGCTGGAATATTTTGACGGCCGCCTGCCGGAAATTTTGGTGCAGCTGAAAAAAGACGATTTGCTGCTTATTACCGCGGATCATGGCTGCGACCCGACCTGGAAAGGCAGCGACCATACGCGCGAGCATATACCGGTGCTGTTTTACGGCAGCGGCATAAAACCTCAGCAGTTGGAACCCATGCCATCTTTTTCCTGCATCGGGCAGACAATAGCCGCACATCTTGGGCTTGCGCCGCTTGCTCATGGCACGGCCGCAGCATTTAAATAAACCGGAGGGGTGAAAAATAATGAAAAAGCTTAATTTGTTTTTTATGCTTGCTGTAATATGCTTAACTTTTACCGGCGCTGCGCCGAAGGCATTTGCTGCCTTTGCAGAACAGCCCGCTACGCTTGTAGTATTTGACCGCAGCGGCAATGTAACGCAGGACGTGTACCGCATTTGGCGCGAACCTGTAAGGTGGGCCTATCATTTCCCGGATTTTAAAATGGTAGACAACGCTCCGGCCAAGGCTGCAGCTGCAGAAAAAATTTTTACACCGCAGGGAAAAGTAAAAATTGATGCCAATGTAATGAAAAGCATTGCCGAAGAAGCACAGATAGAAGCCCTTTTGCTTGTTATGGTTGATGACCTTGATTCTTATATGGTTAACAGGTTTTTCGGCTTCCATGATGATTTTGACGATACTTACATTGAAACTATTGCCAATGCGGATATTTATGTATACAGGCACGACGGCAACAGGTTCTCCAAAAAAGAAGTTTACGAGCGTGATGTAGAGCCTATGGGCAACCAGAAAGACCCGGTAGACATTATGAAATGGGCAATCTGCAAACAGGTGAACCTGATGGAGGGACGCCCGATTATAGAATAAACATACAAAATATTGCGTTTTCAAAAAGTTAAATATACAATATTTTGTAGAAAGGACTTTACAAATAATTATTATTGCTTTATAATTATGTCATGAAACAAGTTTGAGGAGTGAGTTTTATGACATACGAAATGGACGGTATTAAAGTTAATTGTGCGGAAGGTATTTCAAAAGAAGAAGCAGCTGTTTATTTAAAAGACCAGCTGCAGGTACGCCCGCATGAAACCCTGCTTTCTCTGGATTTAAGCCTTAAAGGCGATAATGTTGTTGTAAAACCGCATTATGATACCATTGTAAGAGTCCGCAGAATTACGGGCTATCTCAGTACACTGCCGCGCTTTAACGACGCCAAAAAGGCTGAAGTTGCCGACCGCGTATGCCATCTGCACTGATATAAATAAACTGCCTCCGTGCCGTACAGGTGTGGAGGCTTTTTTATTTTACTGCGTTATTGTATAATATTTGTAAAAAACAAAGGAGCAGCTTATGCGCAATTACACAAAAATATATATTACCACCAAAGGCGAGCGTGCCGCAAGAAGCGGCCATCCCTGGGTATATGCAGATGAAATTACCAATATCGAAGGAACTTATGCCAATGGCGATTTGGTTGATGTTGTAACCAATAAAGGAAAATATCTTGGCACGGGTTTTATTAACGATAATTCCAAAATTAAAGTACGCATTATTTCCACCAATACCAACGATAAATTCGATACAGCTTTCTGGCAGCGCCGTTTGCAGTACGCTATTGATTACCGCCGTACGGTAATGCCCGGCGATGATTTTAAATGCTGCCGTTTAATTTTCGGTGAGGCGGATATGTTCCCAGGGCTGACGGTGGACCGCTTTAACGATATTTTGGTAACGCAGACGCTTTCGCTGGGCATTGAGCAGCGCAAGGGAATGCTGTTCGACATGCTGCTGGAACTTTTGCGCAGCCAGGGCGAAAACATACGCGGCATTTACGAGCGCAACGACGTTAAAATCCGTGAGCTGGAGGGTATGACGGAAAATAAAGGCTGGTTTAAGCCAGAAACCGTCGCCGGTAAAACGACGGTAACAGAAATTTGCGAAAACGGCATTAATTACAGCGTCGATGTGGAAAACGGGCAGAAAACCGGCTTCTTCCTTGACCAAAAATATAACCGCCGGGCGGTGGCGCGCATTGCCAAGGGCAAACACGTGCTGGACTGCTTTACGCACACCGGCGCTTTTGCGCTGAACGCGGCGGCGGGCGGCGCTGCTTCCGTAACGGCGGTGGATGTTTCTGCCGAAGCAGTGCGCATGACCGGCATTAATGCCGAAAAGAACGGTTTTAAAGATGTTGTTAAACCGCTGGAAGCCAATGTTTTTGACCTGTTAACGGAGCTGGCAGAGCAAAAATCGCACGCTTACGATTTTATCATCCTTGACCCGCCTGCCTTTACCAAATCTGGCAGCACGGTTAAAAACGCCATCCGCGGCTATAAAGAGATTAACCTTAAAGCCATGAAGCTGTTGCCGCGCGGCGGCTATTTGGCAACCTGCTCGTGCTCGCACTTTATGAAGGAAGAATATTTTGTGCAGATGTTAAAGGATGCCGCTAAAGACGCCAGCGTCAGCCTGCGGCAGATTGAAGCGCGCCAGCAAGCGCCGGACCACCCGGTTTTGTGGAACGTGCCGGAAACCTACTATTTAAAATTTTATATTTTTCAGGTTGTGTAAGAGGGGAGAACAATGGAAGAAAAACTGCGTAAATTAATGCTGGGCATGATTGCTTATAATGAAGGCGACGCCAAACGCATCCAGCATTTTATTAAAGTACATGCACTGGCCAGGCTCATCGGCGAAGAAGAACAGCTTGCCCCTGACGCCTTATATATTTTGGAAGCCGCCGCGCTGACGCACGATATTGGCATCCGCAATAGCGAAAAGAAATACGGCACCTGCACCGGCAAACAGCAAGAGGTTGAAGGTCCGCCGGAAGCGGAAAAACTGCTGCAAAGCCTGGGCTTTGACGCCGCTGTTACGGAACGTGTGTGCTGGCTGATTGCGCACCACCATACTTATAACAATATTGACAGTGCCGATTACCAAATTTTGGTGGAAGCCGACTTTTTGGTAAACCTTTATGAAGACGGCGTAAGCCTGGAAGCCGTAAAAACGGCGTACAGCCGCATTTTTAAAACGCAGGCAGGCAAAAACATCTGCCGTACAATGTACGGATTGGCAGAATAAAAGGACATACTGTTAAATTTTTTACGGTTTTATGCGTACGTAGTTTAATATTGTGGTTAAATTTATTTAAGAACTGTACAAATTTTCTGATATAGTGTATCATATTAGTAATTATAATTTTAGGGAGGCTTTTATAAATGACTAAAGCTGCAAAATTTGACGCTTTTCTGGCAGAAAATAAAATTACCTGCTTTGCAAAGGAAGAAGTAAAAAATGACCTGCACACCGTTGTTTACCGTGCGCACATGGAAGTAAGCGGGCAGATGCTGCCGACAATGGTTGTTGCCGATGACAGCATTTATACCATGATTCAGGTTCGCGTGGCTGCTTCCGTAGTAAACGAAGGCAACAAACAGGCTGTGCTGGAACATATCAACGCAATGAACGGCAAATACAAAGTATTTAAATATTATGTTGCCGATAACGGCGATATCTGCCTGGACAGCTGCCTTACCGATACGGAAGAAAGCTTTGACCCGCGCCTTGTACATACCGTTATTGATGTAATTTTAAGGCATTTAACGGAAGAATATCCTAATTTAATGAGCCTTGTATGGGCTAAATAATTGTTTTAACAGGAGTTGGTTAATATATGGATCCTCTTGGGTCTGTGGTTGAGTGTATTATTGTTTTAGTCCTTATTTTATTGAACGGTTTATTGTCAATGCTGGAAATGGCTGTGGTGTCCTCGCGCAAAAGCCGCCTGGAACAGCTGGCGGAAGAAGGCAGCAAAAGCGCTGCTTATATCAGCAAACTGGCAGAGGAGCCGACTGTATTTTTATCTACCGTGCAGATAGGCATTACGCTTGTCGGCATCGGCACAGGCGTATACAGCGGTGCCATGCTGGCGGCACCGCTTGAAGTGCTGCTGCGTAAAATTCCTTTTATGGTGCCTTACGCCGCATTTGTATCATATTCAACGGTTGTTGTGCTGGTAACGTATTTAAGCCTTGTTTTGGGCGAACTGCTGCCGAAAAAACTGGCTTTGAACAATCCTGAAAAAATGGCAATGTTCTTTGCCCGTTTTATTAAAACCTTAATTACGGTTTTCCGTCCGCTTACCATCTTTTTAAGCGTATCAACAACAGTTCTGTTAAGGGTTATCGGCGTTAAGCCTAACGAAGAACCGCCCGTAACGGAAGAAGAAGTGCGAGTTTTAATTGAGCAGGGGCGCGAACACGGCGTTTTTGATGACCGTGAGCAAATGATGATTGAAAACGTGTTTGCTCTTGATGATTTGCGCGTCAGCGAAATTATGACGCCGCGCACCAAAATTGAATGGCTTGATTTAAACGACACGGCAGATGTACAATTTTCTGAAATGTCAGACAAGATGTATTCCTGTTTTGTTGTGGCGGAAAATGATTTGGAACATGTTGCCGGTGTTGTTTATACCAAAAAAGTTTTTGCGTCGTGGCTGCACGGCGGCGAACGCAATCTGCGCAAATTCATTCAGCAGCCGCTTTATGTTCCGGAGGCCATGCACACGCAGAGCCTTTTGGATATGTTTAAGGTAAAGCGCATTAAAGTTGCGCTTGTTATGGATGAATTCGGCGGGCTGGCCGGTATGGTAACGTTAAGGGACGTTATCGAGCATCTTGTTGGTGATTTGCCTTCTTACGATGAAGACGTTAAGCAGGAAATTGTAAAACGTGATGACGGAAGCTGGCTGGTAGACGGCATGCTGCCTGTTTCGGAATTTAAAGATTATTTTGAATTCGAAGAACTGCCGCTGGAAGAAAAGAACGGCTATAATACGGTTGCCGGGTTTGTGGTTACAAATATCGGGCATATTCCTCAGGCCGGCAATTACTTTGTTTGGGAAGGTTACCGTTTTGAAGTTATTGACATGGACGGCACCCGCGTTGATAAAGTAATGGTTACGCAGGTACCGCAGCAGAAACCGGAAGCTGATGATGAAGATTAAAACAAACATAAAATGACAATGGTGTCATGAAGTGGGGAGGAGTCGTAATTGGTACTTTTTATTGTAGTTGCAAGTGCAATAATTTTACTCGCTGCATATTTTACTTATGGCAAATTCCTTGCCAACACAGTTTTTAAGCTGGATGACAAAAATCCCGTTCCTTCCGTGGAAATGGAAGACGGCGTTGACTATGTGCCTGCTAAAAAAGGCATGCTGCTGGGCCAGCATTTTTCGGCCATTGCTGCGGCAGGGCCTATTAACGGGCCTATTTTGGCCGCAGTTATTTACGGCTGGGCGCCTGCGCTTTTGTGGGTAATTTTGGGCTGCATTTTTATCGGCGGCATTCATGATATGGGCAGCCTTGTTGCCTCCGTGCGCCATAAGGCAAAATCCATTACCGAAGTTGTGCGCCTTAATGTATCTCAGCGCGCGTGGATTTTGTTTATGATTTTTGTATGGATTACGCTTGTTTATGTTATTGTGGCATTTACCGATATTACGGCATCGTCTTTTGTCGGCAACGTAACGCTGGAAAACGGCGAAGTTGTTTCCGGCGCCGGTATTGCAAGTTCTTCTGCAATGTATCTGGCTTTGCCGATTATTATGGGCCTGTTAATGCGCTTTGGCGGCTTAAAAGAAGGTTTGGCAGTAGCGATTTTCCTGCCTCTGGTTGGCGTTGCCATTTGGGCAGGCCAGTCTCTGCCGCTTAGCCTGCCTGTTGCAGATCCGGCAACTGCCCAGAAAATCTGGGGCGTTTTAATTCTGGTTTACTGCCTTGTTGCGGCAATGATGCCGATGTGGCTTCTGCTGCAGCCCCGCGGCGCGCTTGGCGGTTATTTCCTTTACATTGCCCTCGTTGTAGCGGCAATCGGCATTATGTTTGGCGGCTACGAAATTAATTACCCCGCCTTTACCAATCTTAACCCCGACGGCAGCCTTGGCGAACATTTCTGGACGCCGATGTTCCCGATACTTTTCATCACCATTGCCTGCGGTGCCTGCTCCGGCTTCCATGCCCTAGTATCTTCTGGCACCAGCAGCAAGCAGCTTGCCAAAGAAACGGACGCAACTGCCATCGGTTACGGCGCAATGCTGCTTGAAGGCATGGTTGCAGTAGTTTCCATCGTCTGCGTTATGATTCTTGCCAAAGATTCCGAACTTATTACCAAAGCGCCTAACTTTATTTACGCTATGGGCATCGGCAGCTTTATGGAACTTATCGGTATTCCGGCTGCTTTCGGCATCAGCTTTGGCCTGATGGCATTTACTACCTTTGTTTACGACACGCTTGACGTTTGCACCCGCCTTGGCCGTTACGTTATTGAAGAACTTACAGGCTGGCGCGATATGAAAGGCAAAGTGCTGGGAACCGTGCTTACTTCCGCAGTGCCTATTTTCTTCATCTTCCAAACCATGACGGATGCCAAAGGCAACGTAATTCCGGCATGGAAAACCTTCTGGAATACTTTTGGTGCTTCCAACCAGCTGCTGGCTGCGCTGGCACTTATCGGCATCAGCATCTGGCTGTACAATCCCCGCCGCAATTCCAAGGTATGGATGGCAGCGTGCATTCCGGCCGTGCTTATGTTCTTAATGTCCAACTGGGCGCTCCTGCTCAGCATTTATGAAGGCTGGGTACTTGGCCTTGGCCATCCTGCCGTACCGGTAGTATCCGTAATTTTGGTAATACTTTCCGTACTGGTTGCGGTTGAAACCATTTATTCTGTAAGCAAAAGCAAAGCCCAAATTCAAAAAGAGCAATAAGGCTTGACATAATTTTTAAAACTAATTATAATAATTTTCAACAACATATTTTTCACCTGAAAAACTGTGAAGGGAATAAGATAAATCCCAACGCCTTCAGAGAGCTGCCGGAAGGTGCAAGGCAGCGGCAAAGGTTTATGTATAGCTCATCCCGGAGTTGCCCGCCCGATATGTAGGGCCGGACGTTTGGCCGCGTTATAAAGCCGGGCCTTGTTGGAGGCTGCTGAGGGCCGCGTCTGCGGCTGAAATTAGGGTGGTACCGCGTGGAATTATTCCCCGCCCCTATGCTTTGTAGGGAGCGGGGATTTTTGTTTCTCCGCTCAATTAAAAACGAACGGAGGTTATTAAAATGCAGTATGCAAACAAAAAGTACATTCCATTTCAGCCTGTAAAAATGACAAACCGCGAATGGCCGGATAAAGTAATTACCAAAGCTCCGGTATGGTGCAGCGTAGATTTGCGCGACGGCAACCAGGCACTGGTTACGCCCATGCAGCTTGATGAAAAGCTTTTAATGTTTAAAACTCTGGTAGATATCGGCTTTAAGGAAATCGAAGTTGGTTTCCCTTCTGCCTCCGACACGGAATATGAAATTCTGCGCACGTTAATAGAAGGCAACTATATTCCCGATGATGTAACCGTGCAGGTACTGGTTCAGGCCCGTGCCGAACTTATCAAAAAAACTTTTGAAGCAGTTAAAGGCGCTAAAAACGTTATTATACATTTTTATAATTCAACCTCAACTTTGCAGCGCAAAGTAGTGTTTAAAAAAGATATGGACGGCATTGTAGACATCGCCGTGGAAGGCGCACGCCTTATCCGCAAATTAACGGAGGAAGAAGTTGCCAAAAGCGGCATGAACATCCGTTACGAATATTCTCCCGAAAGCTTTACCGGTACGGAAATAGATTTTTCCATCCGCATTTGCGAAGAAGTTATGCGTGAACTTGGCGCAACCAAAGAAAACCCGGTTATTTTAAACCTGCCTTCAACGGTAGAAATGTCCACACCCAACACTTATGCCGACCAGATTGAATACTTCTGTAAAAACCTGCATAACAGGGAAGCAGCTATTATAAGCATTCATCCGCATAATGACCGCGGCACGGCGGTTGCTTCGTCAGAACTTGCCATCATGGCAGGCGCAGAACGTGTGGAAGGCACGCTGTTCGGCAACGGCGAGCGTACCGGCAATCTTGACCTTGTAACAGTTGCGCTCAATATGTTCACTCAGGGTGTAGACCCGCAGCTTGATTTCAGTAATATTCTGGAAATTAAAAATATTTACGAAAAATGCACCAAAATGCACGTGCATGAACGCCAGCCCTATGCCGGTGAACTTGCCTTTACCGCTTTTTCCGGTTCCCATCAGGATGCAATCCGCAAAGGCTACGATTATATGGAAGATTCCAAAACCCCGTATTGGGAAGTACCGTATCTGCCAATTAACCCGGCGGATGTTAACCGTGAATATGAACCCGTTATCCGCATTAACAGCCAGTCCGGCAAGGGCGGCGCAGCCTTTGTGCTGGAACATGCATGCGGTTACCGCCTGCCTAAGGAAATGCACCCGGAATTTGGCGCAATCGTCAAAGCGGCATCGGATGCTTACGGGGACGAACTGAAAGAACAGCAGATTGTAGAACTCTTTAATAAAGAATATACTGAGTTTAAAGGTAAATACACGCTGCTTCAGCACCGCTTTACGGAACTGCGCGATATGGACGGCACCACGGAAACCCGCTTTGAAGGATATATCAACGAAAACGGCGCCATCAAGATGATTGTCGGCAGCGGCAACGGCCCGATTGACAGCTTCTTCCAGGCACTTTCGAGCATCGGCATTACCGGCTACGAATTTGTAAACTACCATGAACACGCTATTAGCCGCGGCAGTGATGCGCTTGGTATTTGCTATATTGAACTCAAAGTTCCCGGCAATGGACATATCTTTGGCGTAGGCATCAACGCCAACATCAACGTAGCGGCAATTCAGGGCATACTCTGTGCAATTAACCGTGCGGAAGCACACCATAATAATGCATAAAAAATAAAAAAGGTGTCATGCAGTAATGCGTGACACCTTTTGGCTGTAGTTAAATAAAACCTAAATTAAGCAATATTGCTGCGCAAGTTTTTTAAGGCCTGCTTATGGTGTTTGGTAA
>ERZ779874.2163-NODE-2163-length-16933-cov-2.378599_pt1 | contig 16933 bp, 1 predicted proteins | sample MGYA00511031_ERZ779874 | MGnify/ENA primary metagenome ERZ779874 (study PRJEB29588, sample SAMEA2156850) | human gut metagenome | biome: human gut; feature: human-associated habitat; material: faeces | place: Denmark | collected 2008/2010 ...
CCGTGCTTTGCAGCAGCCCCGCCGTAAAGACCGGCTCGACTGCCGTTTCGTCGATATTGGCGATATACGCGCCCTCTCCGTCGTCGCGCACCTCGCATCCGGGCGCAATCACGCCGATTGGATACGGATAGACGGACAGATACGACAGCTCGTAGAAATACGGTTCATACTGCGCCTTGACCGTCACGCTGAACGTCCGCTCGTCGATGAGCCGCACGCCGGAAAACACGTCCGTCTCTCCCGCGCTAAACGCCTCATAGCCCACAACGTGCGCATAAGCGCCCGTGTTTGCGCCGAGGGCCGCAAACTGCGGCGAGGTCAGCAGCAGATAGGAAAACACGTAATCCTCCGCCGTCACCGGGGTGACGCCGTCGTTGTAGGTCAGGCCGTCCACAATGCGGATGGTGTAGGTTCTGCCCGCTCTCGTATCAGCGGATTCCAGCGAATCCACGACCATCGGATCGGTCGTGAATTCAAGCTGGTTCATCCATACGATGGGGTTGTAGCCGTGGAGCATGCAGCGCACGTCGATGTCGCTGGTGTTGTTGCCAAACTGCGTGGTGAAAAAGCTTCCGCTGACCTTCGTCGAGTTGCCGACGGTCAGGCGCGTAGGCTCTTCGCTCTCCGGACGCATCGTCAGCGCGATTTCAGCGACGGTCGGCGCGGTTTCGGTCTGCATCTCTTCCCCTGCCGCACTCACGGAAGCCATGAGCAGCAGGCAGAGCGCTAAAATGAGTTTTTTCATGGCAAAGTCTCCTTCTTGATGGCCTGCGTATCAGGGAAGCGGGGGCGCCGCTTTTAGTTGAAGCAGTCGCCCTCGTTCATGTTGATACCGCCGCCCAGAGGCACGCCGAGGTCGTCAAGAATGGTCAATCCGCCGCGACGTCTGTTCTCCGGGTCAACCGGGACAAAGCCGTCGTCAATGCGGTGCGTGTTGATGACCGTGAAGGTCGTTCCGCGCGTCACGACGCTGGCCGTATAGCCCTCCGGCACATCGTTTTCCACAACGTCGTAGTCATACGCCTCGCCGTTGTCGTCAACCATCGGCAGCTGCGTAAGCGTCTGCGTCCAGCGGTTCGCCGCGTTCAGCGTCAGCGTGGTGATCGTCTGTCCGTTTCTCGTCACATCGACCGTCACGCTCTGCGGACGCAGCTTCTGCGCGTCATTCGCGTCGTTCCACGCCTTGCGCACAATCAGGTCGGTGTACGCCTGCGTCATCGTGTTGACAAACGCCGCCATATGCCCGGTTCCTTTGATCGCGCCTTCGCTGCCCGTAGAGCTTACGCGCATATCCTGCGCCGCGCGCTCAGTGACGGTGTAGCTCGTGCCAAGCGGAATGCCGCTGAGCGTGACGCTCTCGCCGTGGCTCAAGCGGATGCTCGCCGCGCCGCCGTTAAAGTACAGTCTGCCCGTTTCGCCGCTCGTCCTGGTCGTGCGCAGCGTTCCGGTAAAGTCCTCGCCGTCCTCAAGCGTCAAGGCGATGTCAAAGACGAACTGCGTATCGGGAATCTCCGCGCCGCCGATGGCTTCAACCGTCTTGGTGACGGTCAGCGCGCCGTAACCCGGATTGGCTCGCGTATTGAGGAAGGTTGCGCGTACCGCCGCCGTTTCCACCACGCCGACAGCGCCGGTGCTCGTGGTCGTGTAGCGATCCGCCGTGTAATCCGCTTCGGAGACCGTGTAGCTCGTGCCGGACGGAATGCCCAGAATCGTGAGCGATCCGCCGCCCGCAACGCGAACCCGCGCCGTCACGCCACCCGCCGCGTTGTCCTCAAAGGCAACCGTGCGGCCGCTCTGCGTGAGATACGTGCCTGCCAAAGCGATATTGTCGTTTCGGCTCAAGGTAACGGTAAATTCAAACTCGCGCCCGAATTCCGCCGTTCTGCCGTCCAGGTTCTTGACGATTTCAAGGCTTCCGGTGTCGCGCGTGTTCACGAAGCGGAGCGTATCGCCCGCGTCGGTCATCACGCCGCCCTGTTCGCCCTGACGGACGACATAGCCCTCGGTCTGATAGCCGTTTTCATCCTCGATCACCGTGTAATGGGTATCCGCGAGGATATTGCCGATGGTCACACCGCGCTCCTCGCCCGTCGCCGCCGCGCCGTCCGCCATATCCACGGTGACATGCGCTTCGTCGTAGGTGAAGCCGTTTTCCGTCCGGGTTTCAAGCGTCAGCGCCTTTCCGTTCAGCGTCGGCCGGTTGTCGCCCGTCAGCCGGACGCCATCCTCGCGCCAGAGCCGCACCGTGAAGCCGAAGCTCGTGCGCACCGCGTTGCTTACGGCCACGCGGTCGTTATAGCCCGTGCCCTCCAGCTTCTTGGTGATTTCCAGCGTGCCGACATTGCGCGTGTTGGTGAAGACTGCGTCGCCGGTCAGCGCATCCGCGATGGTTCCGGTCACTTCGCTGCCGTTCACCCGGCCGTTCTGCGTCGAAACCGTGAGATAATAGCCGTCCTGCGCGTCAAACACCTCGCGCACCGCGTACCGCGTGCCCTTGAGGATGTTTTCCACATTCAGGCTGCCGACGCGCGCCGCCTCCGTCACCGGGATGGAGAGACTGAGCGTCACCGTATGGTTCTTCGCATCCACGGTCATGTTCTTCGGGGTCTTGCCATCCACCGTGGGCAGGTTGTTTGTCTGCGTAAGATCGATCCAATCCGCATAGGTCAGCGTGGCCGAGAAGCTGAATACGGCTCTGCCGTTTTTCTCGAACTTCACCGCGTTGCCGACCGCGTTCTTGGTTACGCTCAACACGCCGACGTTGCGCTCGTTGGTGAACGCAGCCGCCGCATCCGGCGTCTGGCCGTTGACCGCCGCCGTCTGCCCGCTCACCGCTTCATAGCCTTCCGCGGTGTAGTCGTCCTCGGCCACCGTCGCCGTCGTGCCGTAGAGCACGTCAAGCAGCGTTGCCGTCTGGCCGCCCTTGAGCGTCAGCACATATTCGCCGTTCGCATCGCGCGCAACGGTCGTCTGCACGTCCGCCTTGTTCGCTTCGCGGATGACCACGTCATACGCGTCACGCTGGGTTGCCGTGTCGAACTGCGCGTTTTCGAGCTTCACGCGGAACGTGAACGCCTTTTCGCTGTCCGTCGCGTTGCCCTTGAGCGCCTTGCTCAGCGCAAGCGTGCCGCTCTCGCGCGTATTCGTGAACGTCATGGCCGCTTCGCGGCCCGCTTCGTTCACCACGTCGATGATGCCAAAGGCGTTCTGCGGCGTCTGGGTCGTGTAGCCGTCGTCCGTATAGTCGCGTTCGACAATCTCATAGCACGTATGCGCCGGGATGTTGGTGATGCTCGCGCTCACCGGCTGTCCGTCCGCGCCCATGGTGATGCTCACCGTTCCGGCGTAAACGTCGTGCCCGTCGCGCTGCTCGTTCGTCTTTGTCAGATCGTCCACGCCGCTGGGCATGGTGCTCGTCTGCTCGTTCAGCAGGTTGAGGTCGTGTTCATTCCACAGCTTCACGTCAAAGGTGAACGTCTTGCCGTAGCCCTTATCGCTCCCCGTTCCCGCAAGCGCTTTCGTAATCTCAATCGATCCGATATAGCGCTCGTTGGTGAACGTGTAGCCGATGATATTCGGCTTTTCGTTGTTCTCCGTTTGGGTCGTTTTGAGCGTGTAGCCCTCGTCTTCGTGCTTCTCGCTCATCGCTTCCTTCACGATGATATCCGCGCCGTCCGGAACGTCATCGATCACCGCCGTCTCGCCCTTCTTCAAGGAGATAGTCTGTACGTCCCTCCGTCTGAAATCGATCGTTGCCGTTTTGCCGTTCACCGTGTAGGTGTACTCGCGGTAAACCGCCTCATCGGACAGCGCATCGTCCTTCTTTTCGATTCTGACGTTAAAGTCAAACGCATCGCCCTCGTTGGCCATTTGGCCGAGCACGTTCTTCGTGATGCTCACGCTGTGCGTGTCGCGCACGTTGGTGATCTGAACTGAGGAGGCCGTTTCTTTCGAAATCGTTCCCTTGTTCTTTTCGGTCGTGCTGCTGTTCCCGTCCGCATAGCTGACGGTAAAGCCCATGTTGCGATACGGCTGTTCGTCCTCGACAACGGCGTAGCTCGTCCCTTCCGGCAGGTCATCAAAGGTCACGACCTCGCCGTTATGCAGGCTCAGCCTCAGCGTCACCTCCTGGCCGACCCGCTCCTGCTTCACCGGATACGTGGTCTTTTCGCCCTCGCTCGGCATATTCGAGCGGCCGACGTGGCTGTTCAGCGACACCGTCTCGTTTACCAGCGTCAGGGTGACGTTATACGTTTCCGTATTCGCCGCCAGGCCCTTGCCCACGCCCGTGCCCGTCGCGGTCTTGCCGATTTTCAGCTTGCCCGCGCTGCGCACGTTGGTAAACAGCGCCGTCTGGTTTTCGGCGTTCACAACCCTGTTCGGCGTAGACTCGCCAAACTTCATGTCCTCATCGTAATAGGCCGCATAGCCCCACTCCGCGAAGCCGTCGTTTTCGGTTACCGTGTAGCTTGCGCCATAGAGGATGTTGTCAATCGTCACGTTGGCGTCGGGTTTCGTCTGCGAAACAGCGATCCGGATGTCCTTAATCGTCACCGTGCGGTCTTCAACGGTCATTTGGCTGCCCGTCGGAATCTTCGGCAGATTGTCCGCGTCCTTCAAATCCACGCCAGCCGGATAGGTGATCGCCGCAGTAAAGCTGAACTCGCGCTCGCTGATCGGATCTTTGCCTTCGATCTTCTTGCGGATCTCAAGCGAACCGGCGTTGCGGACGTTTTTCAGTTCAACCCTGGCTTCCTCGTCCGTGGCTATCACACCGCTTCCGCCGGACGTATAGGCGCTTGCGTCGATGTTGTAGCCCTGCGCCCGCTCGTCCGTCTCCTCGACGGTGTAGGTCGTGCCGACCGGAATATCTTTGATCGTCACCGTCTGGCCGTCGCGGATCTTCAGCGTCGCTTCGCCGTTCTTCACGGTCAGCTTCGTCTCCGCCGCGCCATCCATCGGATAATCGCCATCCACCGGCACAATATCATTGCGGCTGAGTCCGATTTTCACGGTAAACGCGTCGCCGCTCAAAACCGCGTTGCCCGCCGTCGTCTTGGAAATCGTCAGATTGCGGCGCGCCAGTTTGTTCTTCAAAACGATGCTTCCGTCCTCGCCGCCGGAGATCTTCGCGTTCGGGGTCAGATGGCCCTGTCCGTCGTCTTCAAGCGTCACGGTCACAGTGTACTTCGCCTTGTCGTAGGTCACGCCGTCGAAAGCAGGCGTATCCACCTCTTCAATCTGATAGGTGTACTTCATGCCTTCCCAGTCGCGCTGTGTCCAGCCCGTCTCCGGAATGGTCGCGTAGTTCATCGTCAGGTCGAATTTTCCGTTTTCATCCGCCTGCACAAAGACCGCGTTCTCCTCGACTGTGACGTTTCCGCCCGCCGCAACGCGTTTGGTCAGGTTCGGGTCATCCGGACTGGTGACCCAGATGCGGAAGAGGTTGGCATACCGCTCCAGCTCAACCTGCGTTCCCTCCGCAAAGACCTTCTTCTGCGCCGTGAGCATATACGTGCCCGCCGCGCTGTACAGATCGGTCGCGCTCACGCAATAGGTCTTTCGGCTGTCGGCCTTAAAGTCGCCGGGCAGCGTGTTCATGCCTTCCAGCACGAAGCAGCTGTGCTTTTCGCCGCCGATTTCAACCTCGTCGTGCGCCGCAATGCCCTCTCCGCTGAACGTCGCGCCCGTGCTCAGATACGGCGCGGGAGCGCTCGTTTCAACAACCAGATAGCTGTCCGCATAGGTCAGATACGCGCTCTGCGTGCTGACAAAGCGGTACACATTGCCTCTCGCCGTCATCTCGCCGACCTTCTTCGCCGCCGAAACCGCGGTCAGATTGTCGAGTTCCTCCGTCGTATACGGGCCGTAAATCGCGAACACCGCATCGGAAACATCCGCGTCGTTGTCCGCCTCCTTGGTGATTTTAAGGTCGCGCACCGGCACGAGGCCGACGTCCACCTGCGGATAACCCAGCTGGTTGTTCTTCACCATCTCTTCGGTGGGCACCGGCAGATAGAACCACTTGGTCGCCGCGCCACCGTTTCCATCGGCCACGAAATCGCTGTCCGCATCGGAGGCGATCGGGTTGTTCACGCCCTTCCTTGTGACCATGAAGCTTTTCGGAATGCCGCTCAGCGTAAGCTGATACGTATAGCGTTCCGAACCGGACAGGTTGGTCGCCACAACGTTCCCGTCCGAATCATTCGGATCGTTTTTCAGGCTGGCAAGCTTCACCGCCGCAAACAGCTCATCAAACTGATAGCTGCCGTCGGTGATCGTCTGCGTCTGCGTCGTCGGGCGGTAACGGTTATACCGCTGGCTGAGCTGCATGGTCAGCTGCTTGCCTTCGCCCGTGTACGCGTAATTCGGTTCGACCGACAGGTCTTTGGACTGAATGCCGTCGCCGTTGAAGTCGATCCAGACGCGGTTGCCCAGCCATACTTTCTCCGGGATGATCGCCACGCGCGCCACGTCGCTCGCCACGCCGCTGTGCTGGTCATAGCTGAGCCGCGCAATGTTGTTTGCCGTCGTGAAGTAAACGGAAGAATCCGTCACCTCAGGCGCAGAGCAGGTGTATTCAATCAGCACGCGCTCCTTGCCCGCCAGCGGCTGGGTCAGCATCACGGCAAAGCCGTGGACATCTGCCGGGGCCATGCTCGTCGCCCAGCTGTTTCTGATGTTGTCGGCGCCAAAATAGTCGTTATAGGTATTCCGGTTCTGAGACGTGATCTTCTTCTGCGTGAAGTAGACTGTGTAATCTTCGCCGGATTTGAGTTCCGTGGAGCTTCCGTCCGCCGCGTATTTGGTCACGCTGATGGCCGTGCTCTCCAGCGCCACATCCCATTTGGAATCTCTGGTGCTGCTGTCGTTTCGCCAGTCGTCCGTGTGCGGCAGTTCGTCCATCACGGCGACGTTGGCTGCCGGCGAGAGCGACGGGTTCTCCACCAGAATTCTGTAATAGATCCGGTTGATTTCGTTGTCCTTTTCGGTCTTCGCGCCGGTCACGGCCACGTTCGACCCGCTGACAAATTTGTTCTTACCGGTAATCGTGCCCGCCACATACTTGGAAATCGTCAGCGCGGAAGGCTCCGCCGACCTGTGCTCAGCCTTCGCCGAAATGCCGTGCTGGCCTTCAAAGCCGGGCAGTTCGCCGCTCTGGCTGTCGCCGGGCTGCTGCTTCACCATGCCGGTGATCTCGTTGCCCGCTTCATCGACAAACGGCACGCCGAAGGGGTTCTTCGTGTTCTTCACGGTCTGCACGCCGCTCATCGCATAGGCGATGTTGGCATCCATGCCCGTGTTGTGCGCGATAATCTGCTCCAGAATGCGTTCGCCGACGAACAGCGCGTCCACCGTCAGGGTGATCTTCTGGCCCGCTTCCAGCCGGCCGTCGCCCCGGACCACAACCGTGTAGCCGTCCTGGGATACCGTCGTCGTCAGCTTCAGCGCGGCGTTGTCGCTCGTCGCTTCCGCCTTCACGGCCATGGCCTGACGCGGCAGCGTATCGACCAGAATCGGCGCCTCGATTGCGGGCAGGTTCTCCGCCTGACCGCTGATATTCTCAAAGACAATCGTATAATGCGCGCCGGAACCCGCGCTCACCGTCAGACTGTCGCTCTTGGGGTTGGTGGCTTCCGGTTCCACGGTCACGACATAGTCGCCCGTGTTCGGGTTCTGCACAATCTCCGCGTGCTGCACCTGTTTGGTGATTCTGGCTTTCGGCAGGCCGATCGACGAATCCGCATCGCAGTTCGCCGCATCCGTATAGGTCTTGCTGACGCTCTCCTGCGACTTCGCGCCGATGGCATAGGCCAGGTTGAGGCCCGCCGTATTGCGCACACCGCAAACGCGGTTGATTGCTTCGTCGGATTCCTGATGGAAGCGCATCGTCACCGCAATCGGCGTATCCTGCCTGAGGCCCGCAGGGATATCCTGGCCGTTCTGCATATGATACGCGATCTTGAAGCCCGTGTAGATGCAGCCGCCGTCTTCCGCTTTCAGGGAAACGTCCGCGCTGCTGCCGGTCACGTCGATGTTCGACTGAATCAGCGTCTCCTGCGTGCCGATCAGGCCGTAAACATCCGCATAGATTCTGTCGCCTTCCGCCGCCGTGCCATAGGCCTCCTCCAGCTGCGCAAAGCTCATCTTGCCGACGGTCACGCCTTCCACAAAGTGCTGCGTCTGCACGGTTTCCGCGCCGCCGTCGAGCCAGCCGCTCTTATTGCCGTGCGCGCCCACCGTCTGATATTCGACCTTGTTGTCCGTAATCACGAAGCTGCTCATCGGGTAGCGGATTGCGTCGTTCGCGTCCGCCGCGCCGCTGTCGCTCGTCGTCTTCCGGATTTCAAAGGCCACCGTCTGCCAGCTTCCGTCCGCCTGCGTGTTTTGCAGGTTGCCCAGCTTTCCGCCGGCCTCGCCGTTGACCGCCGAAACGGTCTTATCCAGATACGGATCGCGGTTCGGGATGTTGGCGAACGCCGCCGCGGCAAAGCCGCCTTTGTTCGTCAGCTCCGCTTCTGCCTCCGTGTGCCACGGCATGCCTGCGGACTGCGAAGCCTCGGTTTCGATATAGCCCGCCGGAGTCGTCGTTTCCGCGAAAGCGTACTTGCCGCGCTCAACATACGACGTGATGACGTAGGTATACCGATACTCCCCGTCCGTGTAATACGTTCTGTCCTTCGCAAGCGTATACGTCTTTTCGCCGATTTCAAGCGTCTGCGGCGCTTCCGTCCTGTCTGCGGCGGTCGGTTCGAGGTTCGCAAACGCATATCTGTGCGTCTCGTCCGTGCCGTCCTTCTCCGCCGCGCTGAACTTCGCGCCGCCGACCAGCGCGCTCTTGTTTTCATAGTCGCGCTTGAGGATCACCAGTCTGCCCTTCGGCTCGTTATATGCGTTGAAGTGCAGCGTGCTGAACAGCTCGTTCGGATTGGCCATCAGCTCTTCGCCTGTGACGACGGTATAATAGCCCGCCGCGCCGTCAAGCTCGGAAACATCCTGCTCGGCCGTGCTGTGGTTCGCGTCCGTCTTTTTGAAATCGTAATAGGCCTTGTAGCCCCGGCTCACCGGGTTCAGGTACGGCTTGTCGGGATCGTCGCCGATCGCGCCCGCGTCCGGCTGCTCAAAGACGACATACGCCTCGCCCTCTTCGAGCCTCGGCAGATACGGGAACAGCACGTCGCCGTTTGCGTCGGAGGTCACCGTCTGATACAGATACGGCTGTCCGTCGCTAAGCAGAACCTCGTGCAGTTCGCCGTCCGCGTCTTTCTTCTTGATGTGAAGCACAGCGCCTTCGACAACCGGCGTATCATCGTCGCGGTTGATTCTCACGCTGCCGAACACGCGAACCTGAATGGATACGCCGCGCGTATTCACCATCGAAATCGTGTTGGTTTCTCTGCCCGCCGCCAAATCAATCGGCGCGTCATACGCCAGCTGATAGCTGTAATTCGGCGCGGAAATCTCTTCGACGTAATAGGTGTACAGCGTGCCGTCCGTCATCGCGTCTTCCGGCGCATAAACTTTGTTCAGCTGCACCATGCCGTCCGCGCCGGATTTGAAGCGCGCCGCGTTTTCACGCGTGCCCGTCCAGTCGCCAAACGGCGTGTCGCTTTCACGCCCCACATAATAGTGCTTATTGTTCTGCTTGTCCCGCGTATACAGCGAGAAGAAGCAGTTTTCCAGCGCAGTCGGCTTTTCGCTTTCGCTCAGCCGTCTGGTCTTCTCAATCTGACCCGCCATCAGCGTGCCGGCGTTGACAAAATCAACCTTCATCTGGCGCTGAACGTCCATCGCGTTGTAACGCGTGACGGTCACGTCCCGGCTGCTGATGATCCGGCCGCTCGCGACGGTCGTGCCGTTGTAAACCGGCGTCTCCGGGTTTCCATTCCGATAGGCCGCGGACTTGGCGAACCAGTAGCCCGCGCTTTCGTCCGTGCTTTCCACAACGGTGTATTCGCCCGGATCGAGCCGCACGACGACGGACTGCCTCCGTTCAGCCTCGGTGAAGCCGCCGAGCGTAATCGGCTGCCGCGCCACCTTCTGCCAGCTTTCGGTTCCATGGGCATCGACGACGCGCATTTCCAGCTCGGCCGCTTCCGTCGTCCCCTTCTTATAGACATAGAAGGCGACGCTTTTCGGGATGCTCTGCGTCTTAGAAGGCTCAAACGTCTTGGTGATTTCCAGATACGCGCGCGGCGTGTTGGTCACATTGATGGTGTGATCGGTGATCGTCACGCTGTTGTTCGCGTCCTGACGGCCCGCGTCGCTCCGATTTTTGAGCGTTGCGGAAGCGAAGAGCTGAACTTCGCTCGTGTAGCTCTTGCTCTTCCCGCTCTTGTCCAGATGCTCGTAATCCTCGTCGCAGATGACGCGGAACCACGTCGTAAACAGCTGCCCCGCGTTCACCTGTCCCTGCGGAATCGTCTCGACCAGCAAATACCAGCCGGAATACAGGCCGTCAAACGTGATTTCGCCCGTTTCGGCGTCCGTTGTGCCCGTATGCGGCAGATACACATAGCCGCTCTTCGGATAGTTCAATTTTCTGCCCTCGAACTCGTCCTGCGATTTGAACGGGCAGAAATACAGGGCAAAATACGCCGCAATCGGCTTCAAATCCGTCGTCTCGCCGCTCCGATCGCTGACCTTGTGAATGGTGACGCTCGTCGTCGCCGGGTTGTAAACCGTAATCGGTTCGTCAACGTCCGCGCCCGCGATCGTCAGCTTTCCGCCGTTGAGCAGCTTGAAATACCGGTTGACCACTGCGTTCGGTTTCCAGTTTTTAGTCTCCCACTTTTCATCCAGCGCCTCGGCAATCGCGTACTTGGCCTTCGGATAATTGCCCGCCTCGCTCGTGCGATAATCCCAGATCGGCAGGCTGAAAATGACCTCGCCCTTTTCGTTCGTGATCTGTGGCTTCTTCGCCAGCTCGCTTTCGTCGCTGCTCAGAACCGCGCCCTTGCCATCGGAATAACCAATCTGAATCGGCGCGCCCTTGACCCGCTTTTCATTCGCGTCCCGCTTGATGACGGTCAGCGAATGGAAACGCGTATTCGTGGAGCAGACGGCAATCTGGCTCTTGTACTCGCCCGTGGTGAACGTCAGTCGGTTGGCCGACGTGCCGTTCACCTTCTCGCCGTCAAACACAAAACCGCTCTTGTCGGTCTGCACGCCCTCGATTTCCGGCGCGGTTGTCTCTTCAATCGTGAACTTCGTCTGGCGCGGCAGCTGCACCGTCGTCTCATAATGGTTCGCGTTGTTCAGCGTGACACGGGTATACACCTTGCCTTTTGCATCCGTGATGGTGTAAACCGCATCCGTGCTTCCCTCTCCGCCGTAATAGCGCTCGCCGTCCACATACTTGGCGACCGTCAGATAGGTCATCTCGCCGAGGATGTTCTTGATGGCGTTGTGCTGTCCGTCTTTGTTCAGATAATCGTCTACAACCGTCACGTAATCCGCACCCTGCGCATTCTTGACAGCCTTCACATGCAGGGCATACCGCTCCTGCATATAAACCATGTTAATCGGGTAATCCTTCTCGTGGAGGATAAAATCGGCCTCGTAGAAGGGTTGTCCGTTTTCATCCTTGTCCAGCTTCACCGGGTTATCCGGATTGGCCGCGCCGCCGTTTTCCGTATAGAGCGTCTCCAGCGAAATGGTGATGCTCACGCCGTAGCCCGCGCTCATGCCGCTCTCGCAGCCTGTGACAAATTCTGTGCTGAACGCGCCGTCGCCGATGACGGCCTCCAACAGGCCGTTCGCGTTTTCGCGTGCAAGCAGGAGTTCAAAGGTCACGCCCGCCAGCGGCTTAAGCTCGCCGACCAGGTTGTTGTCCTTCGCTTCGGTGGACGGCCAGTATTCCTTATCCAGCTTCACTTGGAACAGACCCTTGAACTCGGTCTCCCCGCCGCTCAGCACATCGGCCTCGTTGTATGCGTCCACTTCCGTCACGGCATTGACCTCTGTTGCCGCAGCAGACCACACGCCGCCGTAGACCTTCTGATAGCTGCCTGCGTGGTTGATCTTCACCTCCCGGAACAGGAAGGTATATTCGCCGACGTCGTCGCCCAGCTCAAAAGCGTCCGTCATGAACGTGCCCGTGCCCATGCCGCTCGCGCCGGTTTCATAGGTGATTCCGTCAGTAATCAGTTTGCTCTTCTGCGGTTCGGCGGTGAAAATAGCTTCCAGCTCCGCTTCCGAGCCAATATATTTGCCTTTTTCCACCGTCTCTCCCGCCTGCGGCGCTATAAACGCGCTGTTGCGGTCCAGCAGTTCGCGCTGTTTTTCCGTCAGGTCGCTCGTGCGGATGGCGTAAACCTCAAACTGGCAGTAATCCAGCGGCTGCGTCTCGTCGACGACAACGCCTTCCGTCGCCGCGTCGTTTGCAAACTGAACCGTGTAGCCGCTCTTGTTCAGCTTCAGCTGCACATAGTCCTTGTAATTGGTGATGCTGCTCTGACTGTCGTTCTGATTATCGGTCTCTTCGCCCGTCAATTCAACATATTTGAAGTTCTTCAGCACATCCTGATAATCGTGCGGCTCTCTGTTGTACGTCGCGTTGTCGCTGTGCGCATGATCCGGATCTTTGGATTCATAGGCGCAGTATCCGTCCGGAACTTCCGTTTCCACGAGCACATAGTGCTTGAGGCCGTGCAGATCGGAGATCGTCGCAGTCGGGTTCGTCATGTTGAACGACTCAACCTGTTCAAGCGTGCCGTCGTCCTTCACTTCATAGAGCGTCATCGTCGCGCCCGTCAGCGGATACTCCGGCGCGTTGCCGCGCTCCAGCTCATATTCCTTCTGGTAGTTCAGGCTGACGTTGAGAGCGGCCTTCGGCTCATTTTCAAATGTCAGCGTCTGGCTGGCATTTTCGTCCAGCTTGAACTGCTGCCCGTCTTCCGCCTTGAAATACCTCTGCGCCGCCTGCTCCTGCTTCACCGTGTACGTCAGCGCCGTGGTTTTGTCGTTCGGATCGCCGTAAATCGGCAGGCTGGACAGCTTAAACGCCTGGTTTGCACCCTTTTTGCCCGTGTAAACCAGCGTGTTCGTCGTTTCGTCGAGCACAAAGCCGGTTTTCAGCAGCGCCTGATAGGCATAGCTGTCCTTCGCGAGGTTCGACGCGTCCACCGAGACCGTGAACTTCGCCAGATCCGCCGCGTTCACATAATCGATGGCCGCGGGCTGCGTGCCCAGCTTTTCCTTCTTCTCGTCGCGCAGCTCAACCGTCAGGCTGCCGACGTTCGCCTTGTTGGGAACAGTCGGATTGTCCGCCCGATTCGTCTCGCTATACGTCAGCGGCCCAAAAACGCTGTCGTTGAGCATCATGTCGCCGGAAACCGCCGTTTCCCTGACATAGTACGTGCCGTAAGCCGGGATGGTGAACACGCCGACCGCCTGATCCGGCTTGCGCACCGTGACCGGCTCACCGACCTGCCGCTTGTTCTCGTCGTACAGGGTAAACGTCGCAAAGCTGCCGTTCGCCACCTCGTCCGGGAAATCTTTGGTCACCTTAAGCTGATACTTCCGCTGGTCAACCTGTCCGGCCTTCTGGCTGCCGTCGCCCGCCGCAACCGTCAGCCAAACGAGTTCCGTATTCAAATAGTAGTTCTCCGGTGCGGCCAGCTCCTGCAGATAATAGGAAGTTCCTTCCTCCACCGGGAGCACCAGTTCGATTCTGCCGTCCGCGTCCGTCGTGAAACGATACGCTTCCGCCACATTTTCGGGCTGGGTCAAGCGCTCCGCTCCATCCACAATGGCCTCCATCTTTCCCGTCAGCACGCCGTCCGTCGGCGTCCGCCCGACCAGATAGGTCTTGCCATCCGCTTTCTGGGTCAGCACGGCATAAACCGCGCCGGGCAGTGTCGCGTTGTCGCTGCCTTCTTTGGTGAAGGTCGTCTTGCCGACCTGACGCGTGTTGGTGACGGTGATCGTCTTGTCCGTACCGTCGTCCAGCGTCACGCTCTCCTCGCTGTACGTCACCGCATAGCCTTCCGCCGCCGCTTCGACGACGGTATAGGTCACCACATGGCCTTTTTCGTCCCAGCCGCGCAGCGAAAGGGTCTGGCTTGCCTCGTTCTGTTCGCCGTCGGTCGTCAGTTCAACCGTCTGGCTCGGCAGCTCGTCGCCCGCTTCGCAGGCAGCCTGAACCGTGATCGTCCACGTTTGTTCTTTGTTCAGGCCGCTCACATCGACAAGCCGCTTCGTGATGGTTAGCTCCTGCTGCTTGATGAAGAAATAGTCGGCGTTCTGGATTCTCGCGTCGTCCGTAAAGGTGATCTCAATCTCCGCTTCGGGCTTCTCCTCCTCGCGGTTCTTGCTGCTCGCGTAAAACAGACCGTCCGTCTGTTCGTTGCTCTTCACCTTCACGCGGTAGGTGATGAGGCGCCCGTCCCCGTCGAATCTCGGCAGATAGACGGATTCCGCCTCATCCAGCGTCGTCTGCTTCACCGGCTCCGTCTCGCCGTCGCGCGTGATGGTCACCGTGTAATGGCTTTGATCCGCTTCCAGATTGTCGCCCCGCTCATACTTGCGCAGATAGGCTTTCAGGTTCAGCAGACCATCCGTCGAATAGTTCTTCACGGCGTTGTCGTCCGTCATCCGCGTCTGACTGCCCGCCTCGATGTCGACAATCCTGTCGTCCGCCTTGACAAAACCGTCGGATACGCCCGTTTCTTCCATCGTATAGGTATCCGCGGGCAGATAAACCGTGGTCGGTTTTCCGTTTTCGACCTTCACCGTGTAGGTGCGGCCGTTCTTCGCGGTCAGCGTAAACTCCGCGGAAAGGCTGGAGTTTGTATCTTGCGTGCCGTCCGGCGCATAGAACATCTTTTCGAGGATAAACTGGCCGTTCTGCGCGTTGTAATCCTCGAACTCGGCTTTCACCGCGTTTTCTTCCGTTCCGGCCGTCACCGCCACAAGCTGATACGGATAGAACGCCTCGCCGATTTTGATCGTCTGGTCGCCCGGCTTGACGTTGGTATAGCCCGCTTCCATCCCCGTGCGCACCACATAGTAGTTGCCTTCGGGCAGTTCCCGGCTCGTCTTAAACGCGCTGATCCGGTCGGAAAGCTTCGCGTTCTCGCCAAGCACCAGCTCGCCCTTTTCGTTGGGCGTCACTTCGCTGGCCTTATAAATCTCAAAGACCGCGTCGCTGCCCGAATAGGCCGTTCTGTCCGCTACATCTGCCGCCAGTTTCACATACTGTTCCGGCAGGATGTAGCCGCCCTGACGCACGAAATGATAATACAGCGTTTCGCTGCTGTCGGCCTTCTTTTCATCGCTGTCGCCGTAAACCGTGTAGTTCAGCGTCGAATCCAGCGTGACGCCCAAGCCCTTAAAGGCGGCGTCATCCAGCCGTTCGTCGTCGCAGTCCAGCTCAAAGTCCGCCCTGTCATAGATCAGGTTGACCGTGTAATTGTTGTACGCATAGACCGACGGATGAACGGTATTATCGCCGTCCAGCACCGCCGTGTTGTGGATCGTGTTTCCTCCGTTTGCGGGCATTACGAGGCTGCGCGTGCCATCCCCGTTTTCCACAATATCGCAGGTGTAGGCGCTGTCTCCAAGCGTCACCGCGGCCTGCTTCGGATAGACCTTCGCGCCATTCTTTCCCGCAACCGGCTGAATCGTTTCCTGGAGCGTATAGCTGGAAAGATCGAGTACGCCCTTATCCGCGTAGTCGCTGTTCTGGCGCAGAATCTCGCCCTGCGTTCCCAGCGCGCCCGTGCGCACCTGATAGGTGAAGGTTACCTCGTCGCCGTTTACCGTGTACGTCACGGCCTCGTTCTGCACATCCCACGTCTTTGCTTCCGCCGCATTCCGGAAGGCGTTCGTGTGGATCGTTGCCCGATAGTCAATCGGCGTACCGGCGTAAACTTTCTCTTCGCCGTTTTTGTCATAGTAGTGCATCTTCGGCGTGATCGACGCGGAGAGTGAAACCGTCGGCGTGATGAGATCGCCGTTGGCATGTTCACCGTTATCGATCATGCGTCCAAAGAACGTATAATTCAGCGTCACGGCGTTGCTGCCGTCCGCGGGAACGACGCTTTGGACGCTGTCAACGTTCAGGGTATCCTTCCAGCCTCCGTTATCGGTCGCGGAAATCCGCAGATTGCCGGGCGCGCTGATTTGCAGCTTGATATCGTCGTAGGAATCGAACGGGCGATATCGAATGTACTCGTCGAACGTCATCGAATTCAGGTCAAACGCCCTGTATTCGGTCAGGTTCGTGGCGAGCTGGAAGGTCATGCTCAATGTAAAGGGGACGACCTCGCCCGTCTTCCACCGCGCCGCGTTCTGCGCCGGACGCAGGTTCGCGTAAATCAAGGTATCTTTTCCATTCTTTTCGACATCCCGAACGCGGTCGGCGAAAGACATGTGCGTTTCGTCCGTCGTCGTTTCAAACTCGGCTTCATAGGCTTCCTTCAAAGAGCCATACGTTTCGCCGCTTCTGAGGGTCTGCGCAACCGGCTTCTGCACCTGGCTGACCACTTCATCGGCAATCGCCGTCGTCGGGCAAGAGCTGACGAGCATCGCGGCCGTCATCACCCAAGCCATAACCCTTTTCAGATGGTTCATCCTTTCCATCCTGTCCTCCAAAAACATGTCGCTCAGTCTTCAACCGATACCACAAAGCGCCAGTAATATTGCGCGTTGATTTTGTCGAGCTTTACCGCATAGCGCATCTCGTTTGCGCCTTCAACGTCTTCAAAGTGTTCGCCGTCCTGGCTGTACTGCCAGCGGATCGACCACTTCGCATCCGTCGGCTGGACGTTGACCACGGCAGTCATTTCCAGCGTGTCGCCATAAGCCAGGCCGTCGCTTCCGTTGCTGATCAGTTCCGTCTCAATCTGCACCGGCTGCCGGACGACCTTCGCATCCCAATGCGCCTGCAATTTGATTCTGTCGTCGCCGCTGTTGCGCAGATCCAGCT
>ERZ779874.2169-NODE-2169-length-16906-cov-4.680434_pt1 | contig 16906 bp, 17 predicted proteins | sample MGYA00511031_ERZ779874 | MGnify/ENA primary metagenome ERZ779874 (study PRJEB29588, sample SAMEA2156850) | human gut metagenome | biome: human gut; feature: human-associated habitat; material: faeces | place: Denmark | collected 2008/2010 ...
CTTCAGCTTCCAGAAAAATGCAATGCCTGCATCCTGAAAAAAGTTACTCATTTGATTTGCTTGGAATTGCACTTGTAAATGCCGAAACGGATACTCAGGTGTCAGCATTAGGTCAGTATTATAAAAGGCTCGGAAAGACAGTTTATGCTGTTTTCGATAAGCAAGAAGAAAGAGATAGTGAGCAAATTGCTTTGGCAGTTGATTGTGCTTATGAAGCCAATGAGCACGGAATAGAAGATGTCGTCCTTAAAGGAATTAAGCCGTCTGTATTATTAAGATTTGCCCTAGATGTTGTTGCAAGCGGCGAATGGCCTCCGCATCTTTCTAATCAAACACCTTATGAGGGGATGAAGGACGATGAATTATATACAACAATGAAGCTGTATTTTAAAAATAAAAAGGGAGAAGGTGCGCTTGCAGAATTAGTCCAATTTTGCGAAGAAGATGAAATGCCTTTATTTATAAAAGATACTATTATTAGCATTAGCGAAACTGTGTATCCGATATCCCTTCCCAATGACATTAATGAGGAGTGAATTATGATTCAGCTTCAAAACGACGAATTGCGCAAGGATATTTTGAAATCTGTCTCTCCTTTACTTATTATGGGAGGCCCCGGTTCAGGAAAGACTACTATTGCGTTGTTTAAGGCAAAGCAACTGATTGAAGAAACTGGAACACTTAAAAAGAATCAAAAGGTTTTATTTTTAAGCTTTGCACGAGCCACTATTTCCAGAGTAGAAGAGCAGGCGGGTGATCTTATACGTGCCTGAAGCGGCGTTTTCCTGGGTCGGGACCATGCCGTCGATGGTGACGCCCTGCACCGTCTTGTCGAGGTGTCCGATGCCTACGTAGCCGATGGCGTCGGGATTCTGGGCGATGGCTGTCTTCATGGCGCCGTTGGATGAGACGGTGTTGGCGCCGGGGAGGTAAGGCGTCTTGTCGATGGCGCGGCCGTCAAAGGTTTCCCTGGTTCCGCTGCCGTCTTCACGGACATACACGGCGATGGCAGCGTCCTTCCCGCCAACTTCCTTCCAGTTGGTGATTTTGCCGGCGAAGATGTCTTTCAGCTGGGCCTTGCTGAGAGATTTGACGGCGTTTTCCGGATTGACGGCAACAGCGACGCCGTCAATGGCGAAGGGGAAGGACTTGAGGCCGTATTTGGCTATCTCCGTGTCCTTGAGCGCACGGCCGGTATTTCCGATCTGCACGAGCCCTTCGCCCACCTTCTGCACACCCACGCCCGAACCACCTCCGGCCACGGTAATGTGGATATTCGGGTTGGCTTCCATGATGGCCTTGGCAGCGGCCTTCATGACCGGTATGTGTGCTGTGCCGCCTGCGATGTCGAGGGAGCCTTTAAGGTCTTTGAATGCGTCAACGGGAGCAGACCAGGCGGGGCTGGTGCAGGCCAGCAGGGCCAGCCCGGAGATTACGGCGAGAAGCTTTTTCATAGAGAGATCCTCCTGATTGGGATGTTGTCCTGACTGCAGGTGGAGGATCTCCTGTCATCATGCTCAGATCTGCGGCTGCAGACGACAGATGACGTGAGACATCCAGCCCCACCTGCCGGGCGGTCAGGTGAAGCTGAGACCGGACACACTGAGAGAAATCCCGGAGAAGTTTGTGTGTCCTTCGGGAGCAATGAACAGAAGTCCGGTCAGATGCGTATACATACCCATTCTGTAGTCTGCCGGCTGATCTCCGTCAAGGAACCGGGCTGTATTTACATTTTTTTACATGGGTCAGAAACGCAGAAGGCCCCGATAACGGGGCCTTCTACAGGGTTGCCTTGGGGCAGTTAAGGAGAAGTTTATGATTCTTTGTGTTTACCGCAGTGGCAGTGCGCGCATTTGCCGCAGCAGTGGTGTTTTTTTGCCGGATCCGGCTTCTTGGGGATAAGGACCAGGTTGCCGTCCACTGCCAGCTCAAATCCGCGCTTGCCCATGAATATGAGCTGTCTGGGACGGAGCTGGGTCTTCAGCTGGGATGATTTGAAGTGTGCCGCGACGGCAGCATCCATCTCCTGGACACCCTGGACATCGACGAAAATGTGCGGGCAGACGTCCCGGTATGATCCGACCAGCGCAAGTACCGAGTGAGCCTGCGAAGGTTCAAACGAGTCGCACCGTATATGAAGGTTGTGGTTGCTGAAATGGAGGGTGATATCTCCTTTGCGATTTTGTGGCATGGCGACCTCCTGAGGTTGGCGCATTGTGAGTTATACAGCCTTGGCGATGTCGTCCGCCCAAGACGCGATATCATCTTCGCAGTCCGAACCATCACCTTCGATGCGAAGGCCGTCAGTGATGATCTCCGCGCCCAGTTTTTTGCCGGTCTCTTCGACAACGTCGACTGCTCCGCAGAAGTGGGGGTAGCTGCGGTCTCCGGAGGCGAAGGCGGCGATTTTTTTGCCTTTGAGATTCATTTTATCGGCGTTTTCAAAAAGGGCAGCGAAGTCTTCCTGCATTTCAATGTCCTCGTCGCCCCAGCAGGAGGCGCCGAAAAGAACCGCGTCATATCCGTCGGCGAGGCCGTCTGCCTGGGCATCGGCGGCGTTCACAACGGTGACATCGTTGCCGGCTGCCTGGAGTTTTGCTTCGATGGCGTGAGCGATGGATTCAGTATTGCCAGTGGTGGAACCGTACACTTCGAGAATCTTGGCCATTTTTTTGTCCTCCAAAAATGAAATTGAATTTCAATTTCTATTTACCGACACTAGGCTGATGCGTCAAGAGAAAAACGAAGATTTTTTGCTGAAGGGGTTGATAAGAAAAATTTATGGCGATAAAAATATCACATTGAAAATTTTTTACTCGTTTACCATCTGGTATGGTAAAGTTTTATCGAATAATTTTTATATTGATTTATAATAATTGGGAAATATATTATGAGAATTCCAAAAAATCTTATTACAAATATTAAAGTAAGGCCATCATTACCGTTTGGAGAATGCTTGGCTAAAACCTGGAATAATGGGCGCACAGTATGTGGGCGTACAGTTGAATCTCATTGTAGAATTGCTGGCAATGTTGCTGAAATTTTAATATCCAGATTTAATCAATTAGTCCTTAATTTTTTGCCAAATGAAGCTTTCATTCCTGCCTTACTACATGATATTGGTAAAGTTTGTCCAACGTTTCAGAAAAAATTACGTAATGCTATCGATAATATCGATGTAAAAAAAGAAATACCTGAATTAGCGGGCGTCGACCCAGAAGTGGAAACTTCGTGGCATGGCCACGCTGCCGTAAGCGGTTCGGCTTTGAAAGGAATGGGAGCTCCGGAAAGCCTCGTGCGGATTACGGGGAGCCATCACGGTCAACCTAGTAAAGTAATGCCGTCAGAGTGTTTACAATTTGGCGGGCATGCTTGGCAGGAGGAAAGAGTAAAACTCGTTCATCTGCTAATGGACGGTAAAAAATGGTCAGATTTTGCCTCCGGTTATCAGGAAAGAATAGTTGCAGGGCTTACAGTTGTGGCAGACTGGATTGCCTCTGGTCCTTTATTTGACGACCCGGGAAAAGACTGGAACCCGCTTGTCGAAGAAGCAGTGAAGACTGCTGGATTCTTTTGGCCGGAAGTAAAGCCTGGATTGAGTTTTAAGGAAATTTTTGGCTTTGAGCCCCGGCCTGCACAAGAAACTCTGTATAATGCTGTAAAAGGGCCCGGTGTGTACATTCTTGAGGCTCCTATGGGTGTGGGGAAAACAGAGGCTGCGTTATATGCGGCTTATCGCATGATTACCGAGCGTAAAAGTTACGGTTTGTATTTTGCTCTTCCAACGAGATTGACTGCTAATAAAATTTATGAACGTGTAAGTTATTTTTTATCACAAATATCTGGAGATAATAGCGGACCAAAGGTTTCTCTTTTGCATTCCACTTCTTGGCTGCAGCGATATGAAAATCCCGAATTCGGCCGCGAAGGTGGACCTGAAGGATCGTGGTTTAATCAGGGTAAGAAGGGAATATTAGCGCCATATGCTGTTGGTACAGTAGATCAGGCTCTGATGTCCGTCATGCATGTACGCTTCGGAGCCCTGCGTACCTTTGGTTTAGCGGGAAAAACTGTCATATTGGATGAAGTCCATAGTTATGATGCTTATACAGGGACATTGCTTGATGAATTAGTAAGACAACTTGTCAATTGTAAATGCACAGTAATTATTTTAAGTGCTACATTGACAGGAAAAAGAAGGGAAAAAATTCTTAATTCAGAAGATAATGAGACTTCCTATCCACTTATAAGTTCCGCTCCAGTTTCTGGTAAAAAAGAGTTTTCTTCCTGCAGTGTAGGAAAACCGTATTCTGTTTGCATTATGCATTCGACAGATCAGGAAGCAGTTGAAGAAGCTCTTTTACGATCTGAAAGAGGTGAAAAAGTTCTTTGGGTCGAAAATACGGTTGCTCAGTCACAAAATATTTATGAACTGCTGTCAGCTAGGGCTTCCGCGATGGAGAATATTCAGGTAGGGCTTTTGCATTCCTGTTTTACGCAGGTAGATAGACAAAATAATGAGTCGATATGGACGGCTAGATATTCTCATCATGCAGAAACGAGAGGACGTCAGGGAGCTATTCTCATTGGAACTCAGGTCGTAGAGCAGTCTCTCGATATTGACGCTGATTTTTTGATTAGCCGTTTTTGCCCTTCTGACATGCTCCTTCAGCGCATAGGCCGTCTCTGGAGGCATGATGATACACCACGCCCCACAAAAGCGAAGAGAGAGGTGTGGCTTCTTCATCCAGATATGCAATGTGTTGTTGAAGATCCTGAAAATGCTTTTGGGCTTTCCGGAAAAGTCTATGAGCCCTATATTCTTTATCGGACTCTTCTTGTCTGGGAAAAATTAAAGAATATTTGTTTACCAAACCAAATTAGAGACATCATAGAAGATACTTATTGCCAAAAAGATGAGAGTGACGAAAAAATTCGTTATACATTTTATTGTATGAATAAAAAAATTGATCAACTGCGTTCATTAGCACTGCGAAATAGCTCTGACTGCTTTTGCGTCGCTGATGATAATGATCCTCCGACGCGCATCAACACTCAAAAAAAATGCCCTGTCCTTCTCGTTAGAAGATTTAATGATCCAGAACATATTGTTCTCGCTGATGGAACAGAAATACAATTAAAATGTACGGAAGGTTCCTCTCAGACTCGATGGCACAGACGATCTCTCATAGCCAGTCATTTGGTTGCTAATATTGTTAATGTTCCTGAATTTTTGGCTCCTGATGAAATAGATAAGTCTTGGATTGAGCGCCTGACACCTTGGGTATACACTAAAGGCCTCAGAATGGCCGTTCTTGAAGAAGATGGTTCTCTTTTTAGACTTGATGGAGTACAAATGGAAAATAATATTTTTTATGATAGTACAGAAGGTTATAGAAAATGTTTATTATGAAACATAATTAGAGGATGAACTAATGATTAAAAATGATTTTAATTTAATCGAAGATCCATGGATTCCCGTTGCACAGATTGGGCTCGTCAGCCTTCGAGATGCCTTCAGCAATCAGGATTTATCAGCTTTAGGTGGAGGTGTGCTAGAAAAAATAGCGATAATGAAGTTGCTTTTGGCAATTGCGCAGGCCGCATATACACCTCGTGATGATGATGATTGGTTAAAACTTGGATCTTCCGGTTTAGGGGAAAAATGTCTTTCTTATCTTAATCAGCAAAAACCATTTTTTTATCTTTATGGTGAGCGTCCTTTCCTTCAATTTCCTCAAGTAAAAAAAGCTGAAATTAAACCTTATTCTATCCTATTCCCGGAAATAGCAAGCGGCAATACGTCGCTGCTTTTTCATTCTCAGGTAGCTCCAGCCATAACAGAGTTGGATGATGCCAAAAAAGCTTTGGCGCTGCTTGTCCAGATGTCTAGCTGTTTTAGCGGAAAAAAGGTTGATGCGTCTGTCGTCCTTTCCCCTGGATACGCTAAAAGTAAAAGTGCAAAAGCAGGGCCAGCTCTTTGTTCTCTTGGGCTTTTGCATTCGTTTTTTACTGGAAAAAATATTCTTGATACAATTTGGTTTAATATCTTGACTTTGCAAGATATTTCTCAAGACAGGACTTTTACTGCCGGCATAGGCACTCCCCCTTGGGAAAAAATGCCTGCCGGTGAAGATGATGAGATCGCTAGGTCCCTCAAGCAGAGTCTGATGGGGCGTCTTGTGCCTATGGCGAGGTTTGTATTGCTGGAGGATAATGGAGTTCACTTCGTAGAAGGAATTCAGCACGATGATTATCTCCATGGAGGGGTTGTTGATCCGAGCGTGACGGCAGACTTCAGTAAGGCAAAGCCTAAAGTAGTTTGGGCTGATCCGGCAAAGAGGCCCTGGCGTTCTTTGACTGCGATGTTAGGATTCTTGGATAATGAAGGAACTTACGTCTGTCAGCAACTTAAATGGTGTCTCCCCAGGATTGAAAGCAGCTTAGTTGATAGCTTTGGAATATGGTCTGGTGGAATTCGTTTAAGTAATAAAGCTGGTGAGCAATATCTTACAGGCGATGATGATGTGGTAGAATCAGAAGTTTCACTACAGAGTTCGTGGTTAAAAGAGAACTCTAATTTGTTGTGGATCAGTTTTGTAAAGACTGCTATGCAAAAATTAGAAAAAATAGCGCAAGCTATCTACGCGGCTGTGAGGGGATATTACGACGAAGCCAAGCTGGATAATGCTGGCGAATATGCGCAGCATGCTGTGCAGGATTTTTGGCAGGAAGCTGAAGGTTTTTCTCAGAAACTTTTATATGCTTGTGCCAGTGATGCAAATGCTTGGAATGGGGATAATCGCGGAGGAGATGAGGGGTATCAAAAAGTGCTTATTAGTCTTCGCAGTCGCGCCAAAAATTGCTATGTAAACGCCTGTCCTGATGATACAGCTAGACAGCTTGAAATTTTTGTACGACATTTCCCGAATCTTGGTTTTGAAAAATCAGCCGCAGTTTAGAGGAAAATAGAAATGCCAGAAAATAACAGGCAAAAATTTTTCATTGACTGGGTCCTCGATAACAGCCAAAAAGATAATGGCTTTTCAGCGAAGATGAGAAGGGCGGATAATCCTGATCAGGAGTATTATGCTCTGGGTATTCTTTGTGGTTTCGGTATCGATATAGAAAATGAATCGGAACGTCTGCCTTATTCAGTTGTTGGTGCAGCGATCTGTCGCGCACAGCTCGAAAGGGATGGTTCTTTAGGCCTTGGTAAGGCTCTCCGTATTTGCGAGAGTCTGAAGGCTTCGGAATCAGGTGAAAAGGATTCTGATATTGATAGTCCGCGTCTTCGCAGATTGCTCTCCTGTAATAATATACAGGAACTTTGTCGTAGCCTACGCCCTGTGCTCTCTCTTATTGCTTCTAGAAATATTTCATTGTGCTACTCGAAACTTTTGGAAGATATTTGTCGATTTCAGTACGACTACGCTCGTCAGAACATAAAACTTCGTTGGACAAGAGAATTTTTCCGTCGCTCAACGGATGAATCTGCGACGGAAGGGGATAAATAAAATGCATTTTTTGAGTCAATATCAGTTGACTATCTCCGAGTCTCGTAAGTTGAAGCTTTATGATAGCTACTCTGTGCACAAAGCGGTCTTTACTTTATTCGAGGATGTCCGCCTTGGAGATAGAAAAAAACCGAGCGGCGTATTATACGCCGATAAAGGTATGAGAGGAGGGAGGAGAACTATCCTGATCCTTTCGGACAGGAAGCCTAAAGAACCTTCAGCTGGTGGCATTGCTGTTCGGAATCTTCCAGCTCCATATCTTGGGTATAGTGCTTATTCTTTCGAACTTGTCATTAATGCAGTGAAAAGGGATTCAAAGACCGGCAAGATAATTCCGATTAAGGGGAGGCAATACATTGCCGAGTGGTTCCTGAAGAAAAGTCTCTCGTGGGGGTTTTCCGTGCCTGAATCTTCGTTTATGGTAGCGGAAATTGGAGTTGATCAATTTCGAAAATTGAATTGCCTTGTTACTCTACAGAAAGCAAAAGTGACAGGCCTATTAGAAGTCGAAAAACATGATGTTTTTGTTAATTCTGTGTACAATGGAATTGGACGGGGAAAGACCTTTGGATGTGGCCTGCTCCAAATAGTACCTGCTTATTAAAGGAGATAGTTATGAAGAATTCTAATCCTTTTGCATCGACTTTTATCGAGTTTCATATTCTTCAGTCTTTTCCTGTAACTTGCCTGAATCGCGATGATGTTGGTGCACCGAAAAGTGCTATTGTTGGTGGAGTTTCAAGGGCTCGCGTTAGTTCTCAATGCTGGAAGCGACAGGTGCGTCTGTCTCTTCACAATTTAGGTGTCAGCCTTGGAATAAGGACTAAACAGCTTAGCATGTTGCTCTCTCAAGCCTGTGAAAAATTTGGAGCTGCAACTGAAAAAGCTCAACAGTGCGGTGAGATTATTGCCAATAGTTTAGCTAAGGATACCCTTCTTTTTGTTTCTACAAGTGAAATTGAACGTTTGGCATCATACGCGCAGGAGAGAAATTTTACTTTCCCCGTGGAAGTAAAGAAAAACAAGAAGGATGAGGAGGGCGCTGATGTAGTAGGTAAACTCTCCAAACCTGAAATGTCTAAGTTAAAAGCCTGTTTGAATTCCCAAAACAAGGCGGCTGATGGGCTTGATATTGCTCTTTTCGGTCGAATGGTAGCCCAGGAACCTAGCGTCAACATTCAGGCAGCAGCAGCTTTTTCCCATGCGATCACAACACATAAAGTAGCTAATGAAGTTGAGTTTTTTACAGCGCTCGATGATCTCCAGCAGGATCCCGGTGCAGCCCATATGGGTTCCTTAGAATACAATTCTGGAACATACTATCGTTATATCAGTCTTGATCTTGGACAACTGTGGGAGAATCTTGGTGGCAGCGAAGAAGACATTAAAAAAGCTATAGATGTCTTTGTAAAAGCTCTTTATATCGCCGTGCCGGCTGCAAGACAAAATACTCAGTCTGGTTCCTGCCTTTGGGATTATGCTCGTGTCCTTGTACGCCGCGGACAGAGAATGCAACTTTCATTTGATGCTCCTGTACGCTCTTGCGGGAAAGGTTGGCTTGCGCCTAGCATAGAGGCCCTTAACAAGGCATTGGACCGTAATGAAAAGTTGAGCGGTTCCCTTTATGGAAAAATTGCTGATGAGACGTTTGGCGACGAAAATTCAATGAGTATTGATGAACTCTGTAACAAAATCGTCGATGCTGTTTCAACAGCGGAGCAATTGTAATGAGTTATTTGCTTTTATGGCTTGAAGGTCCGCTCCAGTCTTGGGGAGCGGACTCAAAGTACTATAATAGGACAACTTTGCCATTCCCTACCAAATCAGGCATTCTTGGGCTGTTGTGCTGTGCTTCAGGCCGGAGCGGTGAACAGAAAGAATGGCTTGAACATATGTCGGGCTATTCAATGACGGTACGGGCTTATGTCCGTACTCAATGCGGGCAACCTGTACGAAATCCTATTTTGCGAGATTTTCAGATGGTTGGAAGTGGCTATGATCTCGCAGACCCCTGGCAGAACCTTCTTGTACCAAAAACGGCTGAAGGTAAAAAGCCAGTGGGTTCGGGAGCCAAGATTACATACAAATATTATTTGCAGGATATGGCCTTTGCATGCATTTATGAAATGTTGAAAGATGAAGCGGAGGAGATAGATAGGGCTCTTAAGGAGCCAGTGTGGCCCATATGTCTCGGCAGACGTAATTGTGTACCTACAGCTCCAGTGAGGTGTGGTTTTTTTGAAACGGAGGAAGAAGCAAGAACTTATGCCGATGATTTAGCAGGACAGAAACAACGGATTTGTATTTTTACAGTTTGCGATGGAATTAAAGAAGACAGCGATGATACTTGGACAATAAGAGATATTCCTATCCAATTTGGATTATATAAAAAATATTCAGATCGTCAGGTATCTATTTTTATTGAACAACAATGAACTACTTAATTTGACTTAATAATGTCAAACAATAAAGATATAGAATCTGGAATTGAGGAAGGTGTTAAACGCCTTTTTATCCGTATAACTAGAGATACACTACCTAGAATTGCGGATAAATATCCTTTTCTGTACCTTGAAAGAGGCAGGCTGGAAGTAGACGACAGTAGTGTTAGATGGATTGATTGTGCAAAAAACTGTGTCCGGATTCCTGTCGCCACCATTGCCTGCCTCCTTCTCGGCCCTGGAACGACAGTTACCCATGAGGCTGTCAAGACAGCCAGTGCGGCTAACTGCATGTTGTGTTGGACCGGCGAGGATAGTCTTCTGTTTTATGCGGCAGGTTTTGCACCCACTGCCGATACGAGAAATCTGCAGAGGCAGGCCATGTTGTCTGTGGTGCCAGAATACTCCTTGGCCGTCGCCAAAAAAATGTTTCTTCGTCGGTTTCCTGGAGAAAATCTGAATGATAAAGATCTCCATACTCTTATGGGGATGGAGGGAGTTAGGGTTCGGGATTTCTACCTCCAGAAAGCAGAGGAGTATGGAGTTGGATGGAAGGGGCGATCGTATGTCCCAGGGAAATTTGAGCTGAGTGATACTGTTAACAGGATATTAACAGCCTGTAATGCAGCACTATATGCTATATTAACATCCATTATCCACAGCATGGGCTATTCTCCTCATCTTGGATTTGTCCATTCTGGAAGCCCATTGCCGTTTGTCTATGATTTAGCGGATTTATATAAGAGCGATTTATGTGTAGATTTGGCTTTCTCTCTTACAAAAAAGATAGCAGGAAAGTATAATAGATATACTGTATCGGAGGCTTTCCGAAAACGTGTTATAGAAAAAGATCTTATGAAACAAGCCACATTGGATATTGAAGAGCTATTAGGAGAAAAAAGTGCTCGTCGTTATTGCAAATAATATTCCTCCTGCTGTTAGAGGGCGGTTGAAGTTGTGGTTTGTAGAACCCAGAGCAAATATTTTTGTTTCTGGTGTCAAAAATAATGTTGCTCAAAAAGTAGTTGATTATCTATATGCTCACTGCCCGCCGGATAGCGGTTTGCTTGTTTTTCAAAAAATTAAAGAAACCCCTGGATATAAAATTTATGGCAGGGGAGATCCGAATAGAGAAATAGTGACAATAAGTGGATTACAGTTGACACTTGAAAAAGATATAAACGAATGATTGAAGAATAGAACGGTAGCTAAGGCAGTGAATTTTCATTCCAAGTGCAAGATCCTAGGCGGAGTTGCGGAGTTCTTCAGCAAAGTATTCCTGTGCCGTTTTCCACCCGAGAACTTTCCTCGGCCGGTTGTTTATCCGGTACACTCCCTTCCAGTATAAGTCACGCTGGCTGACGGCTGAAAAGTTGGTTCTCTTCGGGAAATTTTCCCTCAAAAGGCCATTTGTATTCTCGCTTGATCCTTTCTGCCAGGGGCTGTGGGGATCAGCAAAATAGAACGGAATATGCAGCTCATTTTCAATTTTCTGATACCAGGCAAACTCCTTTCCACGATCTCCGGTAAGTGATTTGATTGTTCCTGGAGGAAGTATTTTAGTTAACTTTTTCAACGCGTTATAGAAATTTTCCGTTGTGCAGGATTCAGCCCTGCAGGCAAAGAGCATACGGGTTTTTCGTTCGACTACAGTAAACACGCAGCCGGTGCCGTTACGTCCGGATTCGACCGTATCCACCTCAAAATGGCCGAATTCACCGCGGCTTTCAATGCTGGCAGGACGGGTATGGACAGACCTCCCCGCCGTGTATTTCTTTGCCTTCCCTTCCTTCCGCTGAACGCGCCGCCTGCCTTTATGCCTGAGCAGTGACCGATCTCCATACAGAAGGAAGCCGGCGTACAGCCAGCGGTAAATACTGACTGTGGATACCAGGCCTTTAAGGACGGTATTTGCCATCTGCTCAGGAGAGTATCCGCGGCGGATTAATTTCTCAGCCGTTTCGATAACCCGGGGCAGTAATTTTCCTTTCGGTTTTGATTTCTTCCTGTTCTCCCTGTACCGGGTATGAGCAGCAGCTGCTTCATACCTTTTACGGCGTTCTTTCAGAGGGATACCCTGAGGAAACTGTCTGGAAAATTCCCTGGAAACAGTCGCTTCAGAGATTCCGCAGTGCCGCGCGATGCGGGCGCCAGAGAAGCCTTCTCTGGCCAATGCCATAATTGCGGCTCTTTTCTCTTCTGAAAGGTGATGATATGCTCTTTGCAGGCTCATGCCGTTCTCCTGTGAACCGTTTGGTTTTGTACTCAACACAGGATTACTGCATGGGCCTTTTTTATTCCAGCCCGTCGAAACCGAACTTTTTCCGCATAGGGAGGGGCGCGCCCCTCCCTATGCGGCCCCCTAAAAAATCCGGGGAACACTACGCTGACCTGGTTCCTTAAATTGCTGAACCGTATCAGTGCGTTGCCCCCAAACCTTGCACTTGGAATGAAAACTCACAGGCGTCTTCGGGTATGGTTGAAATCGCAAAACAACAACCTACAACCGAGAGGCAGCACCATGGCAGAGATCATTCTTACCTTTAAAATCGGAGAAATTCTACAGGCCCTGAGGCAGGGAGCAGGGCTGACGCATCAAACTTCGGTTGGGTTGTAACCCAAAACGGAGTAGAGATATTTTGTGCTCATCCCAGCCTTTGTCATCATCCTCATCTTGGTATCCGCAGACCCCAGTGTCAAGCGACAGAAAATGGACCCCCTGAAACGACATAAAACTGACCCCCTCTCGAGAGAGCGTCGATGGCCGAGACCTTATTTTGAAGGCTGTGGGGCTGACGCCTCCGGCCTTCAGCAACACCATGGGCGATCTCAAAAAGAGACTCGGCGTTTACTCGCTTCCGGATACTGCATTGATTTCCGCCGAGCATGCGAAGTACCTCGCAGATATGGCCGGGCCATGGAAAAATGAGAAAGAGTAAGTTTTCACCCCTATAAGAAAAAAATTAAAAAACCCCGCAGACCCGCTCCTGGCGCGGGTTTGCGGGGTTTTAGATCCTAAAGACGGGTATCAGATTTTTTTGATGCGTCAGCCCTAAGCCAACCAAGGGCTTTCCTGCTCCAGGAACTCCAGTTACGATGCAGATACATTTCTTCCGATTTAATTTTGTATAATTTGCTTCAACCAGTTCATGGCTCCGGCCAGATCGTAATAGCGCAGAACAGCGTCCTTCATCCTGAGCTCCGCGGGGAGCAGGGAGTCGAACTTCCCGTACAGGCTTTCGGGGATATTGCGTGAGAGAAGGTTTTTGTCCGGAGCAGAGCCGTCCCGCACACTGCGGATAGCGTCCATGACCGCGCGGCGGCTCGTGTCCTTCACTTCGATGATGCCGTGAAGGTCGCTCGCGTCCAGCCCTTTCGCCCGCAGGAGGGCGGAGATGGTGCGCGTGGTTCTGTCGCCGAGCCATGGCAGAATATAGAACTTTTCTCCCCAGGAAACGCAGCCGCGCGAGAGAAGTCCGAGTTCCCGGAAGGCATTGGCGCCCTCGTCAAAGAGCTTTCTGGCCATGAAGTCGCAGAGCCCGGGTTCCTTCCCGGCCCGGTAAAGTCCAAGCATTTCCCTGCGCACAATATCGTGCACGGCTGCGCCTCCTCCGGAAAAGCGCGGCGACAGGCCATCCTGTGCGGGCTCAAGGCTGATTTTCCTTCCGGCCTCATCGATATCCGTGATTTTCCAGAAACGGCCGGCAAAGAGGATGCGCTGATTTTTTTCCAGCGGTTCTTCAAGGGGCAGGGCCCCGATATGCTCGTCGCCGCTTTCGAGATCGTAATATTCCGTGGTGCTGAAGGATGTGGAAAACTGGCTGTCTTCCGCCATGGAGAGGCCCCTGTCCGTGAGCTCTATCCTGTGATCCTCGGCGGAACGGATGACGTCCCTGTCGGCGAGCGTGTGCAGAAGCTGGATAAAATCTCTGTCACTGACAAGGAACGGTCCGTTTTTGCATAGCAGATTCCACAGTTGTGAAGGGCGTACACCTCCATACTGGGCAGTAACAGAAATGATTTGCTGCACAAGTGTGGAAAAGTGGGGACGGGGTGGCGCGAGCGGTTCGAAACGCCCCTGGCTGAGCAGGCTGAGCATGGCCAGGCTCTGAAAGAGCTCCAGCCGCAGCATGTCCCAGATTGAGCTTTTGCGTGTGAGAACATTCTCGGTAATGAAGAGCCTGAGCAGAGGGCGGCCGCCCCGCCTGCCGGATCGTCCGAGCCTCTGACGCAGGCTGGCAACGGACCATGGGGCCGCTACCTGGGCTATGCTGTCCACACTGCCTATGTCGATGCCGAGTTCCAGTGTTTTGGTGCAGACAGCGGTGGTGGGCTGGCTGCCTTCCTGCAGGCGTTTTTCAAGGCTGAGGCGCAGGTGCCGGGCAAGGCTCCCGTGATGCGGGAAAAATTCGTTGTCCATGCCCTTTTCCCTGCACAGGGCGCTCAGGCTCCCGGCGATCTGTTCGGTGCGGGAACGGGAGTTGGTGAAGATGAGATTGTTCTTCCCCCCGAGGAGCGTGAAAAGATCCTGAATAAGCCTCTCGTCACGGGGAGACTGGTTCTTCGCCCACGGGGACCTGAAATGGTGTGTGTATCCGCGCACCTGAATGACTGGTCTGGCGGTCGTTTTTTCGTCATCGATGATGACGCAGGGGTAATCACCCCTTCCCGGACGCAGAAAGTTTTCCGTTTCGCCGATATCGCCCAGCGTGGCGCTCAGGGCAATGCGCGGCACGGGGCGGTGCACCTTGCTTTCGATCCGTTTCAGGAGAGACTGTGTCTGCCAGCCGCGTTCTCCGGAAAGGAAGTCGTGGAACTCGTCAATGACAACACAGAGGAGATCGCTGAATGCGGCGCGGCACCATGTGTTGTGCCGCATGAGGAGTGTTTCAAGGGATTCCGGGGTGATGAGCAGAATGCCGCGCGGACATTCCAAGAAGTTCCGTTTGGTTTCCCAGCCGGCGTCGCCGTGCCAGGCAGTGACGGGAACGCCCGTGTCCCGGAAAATGCCGGCGAGGCGCTCAGCCTGATTGTTGATGAGGGCCTTGAGCGGGCTCAGGCAGAGGGCGCCCAGACTGCTGGCGGGCTTTGTGATGAGGAGCGAGCCGATGGGCAGAAAGGCCGCTTCTGTTTTGCCTGAGGCCGTGGCTGCTGAGATGATGACGTCGCTTCCGCCCCTGAGGATGACGGGTATGGCCTTTTCCTGAATGGGGCGCAGTTTTGCCCAGTGCTGATCGGCTGTCCATTTCTGCATGGCCGGAGCAAGAAGGCTGATGGCTGACTGCGGCATGAAGATCCTCGGTCTTAAGGGCAAAAAAGCTCCGGTCCGCGGTGGCGGGCCGGAGCGTGAAAGCGCCGGAAGGGAAAGGGAAAAGGCTAGGCGATGGTCAGGGTGATGGCCCTCTTCAGGCGATCAAGGCTCTCTTCCTTCCCGAGGAATTCCATGATGTCCGGAAGGTGCGATCCGCCCATGAAACCGACCAGGGCGGTGCGCAGCGCCGGGGCGACGTCCTTGAATTTCAGGCCGTGCCCGTCGACATAGGCTTTGAGAGCATCGTTGATTGGCTCGCTTCTGAAGTCGGAAACGTCACCGAACACGCTGATCAGAGCGGAGAGATATTCCTTGGTCTGAGGCGTGAGATTTTTGGCAACGGCCTTTTCATCATATTCAAGATCGGCTGCCTTCTTCAGCATGGGGGCGAAGTTCGCGGCCAGCTGGATAAGAGTCTTGGCGCGGTCGCGGAACATGGCGCACAGGGCCTGCAGCTTCGGTTCCGGAAGATCCCTGTAACCGGCTTCTTCGGCGAAGGGCCTGGTCAGACGGGCGAGTTCTTCCACCGGCAGATTGCGCATGTAGTGCGCGTTGAGCCATTCCAGCTTGCGCACGTCAAAGCGGGCGGCAGAAGGATTCATGTGCGTGCCGTCGAAGAGCCCGATGAGTTCGTCAAGGCTGAAGATCTCCTGGTCGCCGTGGGACCAGCCGAGGCGGACAAGGTAGTTCACCAGAGCCTGGGGCAGGAGACCGTCCTTCTGGTACTCGATGACGGCCCTGGCGCCGTGGCGCTTGGAGAGCTTGGCTCCGTCCGGGCCGAGAATCATGGGCACGTGACCGAAGGTGGGAACAGGAAAGCCGAGAGCCTGATAGATGAGAATCTGGCGGGGGGTATTGGACACGTGGTCGTCACCGCGGATGACGTGGGTGATGCCCATGTCGTGGTCATCTACAACCACGGCCATGTTGTATGTGGGGGTGCCGTCCGAGCGGCGGATGACCATGTCGTCAAGTTCCCTCACATCGACACTGATGCGGCCTTTGACCATATCATCGAAGACAACCTTGCCTTCCAGGGGACACTTGAGGCGCACGCAGCGGCCCTCGCCGGGGCCGAGGTTGAGATTGCGGCAGTGGCCGTCATAGCGGGGCTTGAGGCCGCGGGCCTTGGCGCGCTCGCGCATGGCGTTGACCTCTTCCTCTGTGCATCCGCACCAGTAGGCGTGGCCGGTTTCAAGAAGCTTGTCCACGTACTTGTTGTAGAGGTCCATGCGTTTGGTCTGGTAGGTCAGCTCGCCGTCCCAGGTGAGGCCGAGCCATTTCATGGAGGCCAGAATGGAATCCGTGTATTCCTGTTTGGAACGCAGGAGGTCGGTATCCTCAATGCGGAAACGGAACTGCCCCTTGAAATGGCGGGCGAGGAGCCAGGAGAAAATGGCGGTGCGGGCGCCGCCGATATGCAGGTGCCCCGTCGGGCTGGGGGCGAAGCGGGTTATGACAGACATTCGGAAACTCTTTTTTGCGTAAAGGTGTGAATTTTCAGACGGCACGGCGTTATCACGGGCACCGTAAAAAACGGGCTTGTTTGTACCCAGTTTTTGCCGGCTTCGCAACGCTGGCTCCGTTCATTCCTTTCCTGGACGGTCCGAGGGGCGCGGGGCCGCGCTTCTGCGCTG
>ERZ779874.2183-NODE-2183-length-16812-cov-7.603986_pt1 | contig 16812 bp, 8 predicted proteins | sample MGYA00511031_ERZ779874 | MGnify/ENA primary metagenome ERZ779874 (study PRJEB29588, sample SAMEA2156850) | human gut metagenome | biome: human gut; feature: human-associated habitat; material: faeces | place: Denmark | collected 2008/2010 ...
TTGTCTTACTTTTTTAAATATATTTCAATCCACGCTCTCCGTGAGGAGAGCGACACCTTTAAGCTTGACTATGTTCCCTTCAAGTTTAATTTCAATCCACGCTCTCCGTGAGGAGAGCGACTAGCAGCTTCAATTAAATCGCGATGCAGCTCTTTAGATTTCAATCCACGCTCTCCGTGAGGAGAGCGACATTATTATTTTAGTTAATTTATATAAAAAATAAAGATTTCAATCCACGCTCTCCGTGAGGAGAGCGACCTTTCTTCTAATTCTTGTCTTACTTTTTTAAATATATTTCAATCCACGCTCTCCGTGAGGAGAGCGACAAAGCTTGCGTTTGCATTTATCAGTTCATTATAATTTCAATCCACGCTCTCCGTGAGGAGAGCGACCTTGGCGGATACCTACTACTATCAAGCAGTCCCAATTTCAATCCACGCTCTCCGTGAGGAGAGCGACATATCAAACCCTCAGACGATAGATAAGACAGCTACCATTTCAATCCACGCTCTCCGTGAGGAGAGCGACCGGCTTTGAAACCAACTGAAAATCTTCTGACGGATTTCAATCCACGCTCTCCGTGAGGAGAGCGACAGTCTGTGGATAGACTTGGAAAGTATGACAACATCATTTCAATCCACGCTCTCCGTGAGGAGAGCGACACTTTCAACTGCCGAAATAGATTCTCTTTGTTTAATTTCAATCCACGCTCTCCGTGAGGAGAGCGACTTGATACCCAGTTGCGTATGAAAAGTATGTCCCTCATTTCAATCCACGCTCTCCGTGAGGAGAGCGACATGTCATCTTTTGCGGATTTATCCTCGTTTTTTCGATTTCAATCCACGCTCTCCGTGAGGAGAGCGACGAATGTATGCTGGCAAAGCGTTTTGGATAAATCACATTTCAATCCACGCTCTCCGTGAGGAGAGCGACCCGTCCCTGTCGTAAATTGCTATGTAACCTCCAGGATTTCAATCCACGCTCTCCGTGAGGAGAGCGACTTGCACCAATAGCAAAACCGTTTCCAAAAGTTCTTATTTCAATCCACGCTCTCCGTGAGGAGAGCGACCGAAAATGCAATGACTATTGCAAATGAAATTGCGATTTCAATCCACGCTCTCCGTGAGGAGAGCGACGTTTAATTCCGATAACCCTTGTAATAGGTCTATCAGTATTTCAATCCACGCTCTCCGTGAGGAGAGCGACATATGATTGTAAAAGAGCTGCATATCTTGAACAACATTTCAATCCACGCTCTCCGTGAGGAGAGCGACATGGCTAAATTTTGTATAAATATGGAACAAATAATTTCAATCCACGCTCTCCGTGAGGAGAGCGACTGCACAAGCTTGTGCAGGGCATATGCGAGCGTGGATTTCAATCCACGCTCTCCGTGAGGAGAGCGACCAGACAGCGATGTGGCGTTAGTCAGCTTAAATGGATTTCAATCCACGCTCTCCGTGAGGAGAGCGACAAAGGATTGGGATTCAGAGTATAATGGTGGTCTTATTTCAATCCACGCTCTCCGTGAGGAGAGCGACGATGAAGGAATGGACATTAGGGTTAATCTTGATATTATTTCAATCCACGCTCTCCGTGAGGAGAGCGACTTGATCAGCCATTTCGCAATATCTTTATTGTCGTATTTCAATCCACGCTCTCCGTGAGGAGAGCGACCCAACACTTTTACCAAAATCAAAGCCAGCAGTAGATTTCAATCCACGCTCTCCGTGAGGAGAGCGACTAATAGTTTGTCAATAAAAATTTAAGCGGTGTAGATTTCAATCCACGCTCTCCGTGAGGAGAGCGACAGGGTGTTATGTCATTATATAAGGCTCCCGGTCAAATTTCAATCCACGCTCTCCGTGAGGAGAGCGACTAAGCTGGCTACTCAGATAGTCAGAACTATTGGATTTCAATCCACGCTCTCCGTGAGGAGAGCGACATAGTGTAGTTTGGTACATTTGACGGCTGAACAGATTTCAATCCACGCTCTCCGTGAGGAGAGCGACTAGGTCATTGCGGTGCAGATGTTTCCGAGCTCTTATTTCAATCCACGCTCTACGTGAGGAGAGCGACAACGCTCAGAAAATCTTATTGTTATTCAAAAGGGTATTTCAATCCACGCTCTCCGTGAGGAGAGCGACAAAGATTTATGACGCAGTAGCTGCACTTGATGATATTTCAATCCACGCTCTCCGTGAGGAGAGCGACATATAACCATTGATATATGGTATCCTTGCAAAATATTTCAATCCACGCTCTCCGTGAGGAGAGCGACCTGTCGGCGATTTGCCAACGGATTTTGAAAAGCAATTTCAATCCACGCTCTCCGTGAGGAGAGCGACTGCAAGCAAAAGGAGGTGACAAGATATGTATTCGATTTCAATCCACGCTCTCCGTGAGGAGAGCGACCAAAGTAAGAATAGTAATAAATCCTGATTTGCTTATTTCAATCCACGCTCTCCGTGAGGAGAGCGACATTGCAAATGTGCTAAAATTGAACCAAGGAGGTATTTCAATCCACGCTCTCCGTGAGGAGAGCGACAGGGTGATAATATGGCAATAAGTTTATATACAGATTTCAATCCACGCTCTCCGTGAGGAGAGCGACCTTTCAATATTAACAGCCTTTGCCAGCTATTTTATTTCAATCCACGCTCTCCGTGAGGAGAGCGACATTAGTAAAAGTCGCATATAAATCAACTCCACCAGCTATTTCAATCCACGCTCTCCGTGAGGAGAGCGACATATGCTCCACTATCAAGACCGTTTTGAAGTATAATTTCAATCCACGCTCTCCGTGAGGAGAGCGACGCATATAACGCAGTCAATGACCCTGCATATTGCATTTCAATCCACGCTCTCCGTGAGGAGAGCGACGATGTTTTAAATTTTAAATTGATAGCAGGTGATGATTTCAATCCACGCTCTCCGTGAGGAGAGCGACCTAAAATCAACAGTACCCATTTGAGTAGGACCTTATTTCAATCCACGCTCTCCGTGAGGAGAGCGACTATGATTTGTTGTTGCTGATATTGCCGAACCGATATTTCAATCCACGCTCTCCGTGAGGAGAGCGACTAAACTACCACATTATAGAGCCCCAAAAAAACATAAGATTTCAATCCACGCTCTCCGTGAGGAGAGCGACAATATGTTAGAGAAAACAGGCTGTGAAAATCGCATTTCAATCCACGCTCTCCGTGAGGAGAGCGACCGCAATTTTCAGCGACTCATCAGCGGCTTTTAAATATTTCAATCCACGCTCTCCGTGAGGAGAGCGACTCTTCGTTTCGACAAGTGTTTTAAAATTCTTGTATTTCAATCCACGCTCTCCGTGAGGAGAGCGACTTCCATTCCGGCGATGCATTTCTCATCATTCCAGCGATTTCAATCCACGCTCTCCGTGAGGAGAGCGACCGGTCGTGGTTCAACAAAATCTTCTTTCTGTGGTCTATTTCAATCCACGCTCTCCGTGAGGAGAGCGACCGAAAAAATCATTATTTGGTGTAAGTACAAGCACATTTCAATCCACGCTCTCCGTGAGGAGAGCGACGTGGTTTGAGGAGCTTGACCAGTTTGCAGGCGAATTTCAATCCACGCTCTCCGTGAGGAGAGCGACGCATACAGCATACCGTTTGCACAAGTTAGTTTGCATTTCAATCCACGCTCTCCGTGAGGAGAGCGACGTCAAGAGTGCAGACAACTTATACTCAATGATTATATTTCAATCCACGCTCTCCGTGAGGAGAGCGACGCGATTTAACTCTCAAAAACGGCGAAAAAATCAAGATTTCAATCCACGCTCTCCGTGAGGAGAGCGACTACATACTCATACCTGCAATACAATCTATGTTAAATTTCAATCCACGCTCTCCGTGAGGAGAGCGACCAAGCTCCGCTAATACAAATGTTTCAATGCTAGGCATTTCAATCCACGCTCTCCGTGAGGAGAGCGACCTCAAAAACATTAGCACTGGCGAGGTCTACGAGGGCATTTCAATCCACGCTCTCCGTGAGGAGAGCGACAATGTACAATGTATCTTTTGATGTGGATAATATACATTTCAATCCACGCTCTCCGTGAGGAGAGCGACTCATGACTTATTAGTTGTTGGTCAAATTAATCAAATTTCAATCCACGCTCTCCGTGAGGAGAGCGACGCTACAACAGGCTCTATTGCTGGCTGGAAGATGGAATTTCAATCCACGCTCTCCGTGAGGAGAGCGACGATTGTCAACAATATTACCATCATATATATTTTATTTCAATCCACGCTCTCCGTGAGGAGAGCGACGTTTATGTGAGTTGTTATATTTCCGCTCGCCTTTACAATTTCAATCCACGCTCTCCGTGAGGAGAGCGACGATACTTATCTACTCGTGACGAATGAGTGTATGAATTTCAATCCACGCTCTCCGTGAGGAGAGCGACTAAATATTATGGCAAACTGTCCTTTAAAAAAAGGATTTCAATCCACGCTCTCCGTGAGGAGAGCGACTGCAAACTGGGTGCAGTATCGAGATTTTTTGCTTATTTCAATCCACGCTCTCCGTGAGGAGAGCGACGACGCTATAACAAAGCTTTTTAATAGCAATGGTTTATTTCAATCCACGCTCTCCGTGAGGAGAGCGACCAGCCTTTGAACTTTCTACACTGACCTCAGATACAACAATTTCAATCCACGCTCTCCGTGAGGAGAGCGACATTGCAAAAATCAAGGCTTGATAACCTTCTGTTCGATTTCAATCCACGCTCTCCGTGAGGAGAGCGACTCTGTTGAGCTATCTCAAAGAGCATAACCTCATTATTTCAATCCACGCTCTCCGTGAGGAGAGCGACGCAATCGAGCTATTGCTACTGGCGTCCGAAGAGCCATTTCAATCCACGCTCTCCGTGAGGAGAGCGACCCGAGAAAAGGCAGAACCCTTTTGCTTTCTCACCGTATTTCAATCCACGCTCTCCGTGAGGAGAGCGACGTGAGTGCCTCTGTTCAGAGCCTTGCAAGACGCCTTATTTCAATCCACGCTCTCCGTGAGGAGAGCGACGGAAAATCTGATGATATTAAAAGTAAACGACACAAAATTTCAATCCACGCTCTCCGTGAGGAGAGCGACTAGAGACAAATATTTAGTGTGCCGTCCTCATCCTGATTTCAATCCACGCTCTCCGTGAGGAGAGCGACCGGGCAGTGGGCGGAGGCTTTAAGATTAACCTCCGAATTTCAATCCACGCTCTCCGTGAGGAGAGCGACCCCCTTACATATAATTTTATTGACATTATACACCAAATTTCAATCCACGCTCTCCGTGAGGAGAGCGACAAGTAAATATGCTTTTAAAGGTTGTAAAAATCTTGATATTTCAATCCACGCTCTCCGTGAGGAGAGCGACATTATACTCCTACTGTCGGCATTCCATCTTCCGATTTCAATCCACGCTCTCCGTGAGGAGAGCGACTAATGAGCGAACTGTTATTAATTTGCTTGGTCTTATTTCAATCCACGCTCTCCGTGAGGAGAGCGACGTATGGTGGTCATTCCTATTGGTCTGATAAGGACGATTTCAATCCACGCTCTCCGTGAGGAGAGCGACTTATTTCAGCTTGGAATAAAACAAGACAAGTAAATATTTCAATCCACGCTCTCCGTGAGGAGAGCGACTGAGATTAACGAGCTTCCGGCACTTCTCCTTGATATTTCAATCCACGCTCTCCGTGAGGAGAGCGACCTTGAGGTGTTTAATTAAGTGATTTATAATATTATTATTTCAATCCACGCTCTCCGTGAGGAGAGCGACCTATTGCTGTTATTGGTGCTTTCTTTGGTATCAGAATTTCAATCCACGCTCTCCGTGAGGAGAGCGACTTTGTTTGTAAACTACGATTTTGATAATGTCGATATTTCAATCCACGCTCTCCGTGAGGAGAGCGACAATATTCCTTTCCTGGCTATCAAGGTGATGAAAAAGGATTTCAATCCACGCTCTCCGTGAGGAGAGCGACCATTTTATTGCTTTAAATGCTTATAAAACAAAAATTTCAATCCACGCTCTCCGTGAGGAGAGCGACAATTCTGCATACCGACCGGTAGAGGTTCTGTCAAATTTCAATCCACGCTCTCCGTGAGGAGAGCGACGTCGCTCGGCTTGCAAATTTTACCGACCGTTCGAATTTCAATCCACGCTCTCCGTGAGGAGAGCGACATATGGCTACGGCTGCTATCCAAGCAGCTAAAACAATTTCAATCCACGCTCTCCGTGAGGAGAGCGACCGCCTTGCACGCATAACTTTGCGGACTATACGCAATTTCAATCCACGCTCTCCGTGAGGAGAGCGACATTATCATAAAGATATTCAAACAAATCCATAAAAATTTCAATCCACGCTCTCCGTGAGGAGAGCGACAGCTGTTATAATCATTACCGGGTTCTACATATAGAATTTCAATCCACGCTCTCCGTGAGGAGAGCGACAAAAACGCAAAGCAAGGCGATGTCGCAAGTATTAAAATTTCAATCCACGCTCTCCGTGAGGAGAGCGACCATTTGAAGATTATTGCGAGAACATGGTCGGCATATTTCAATCCACGCTCTCCGTGAGGAGAGCGACCAGTTGGAATTTTGGAGTTTAAGGACGGACATATTATTTCAATCCACGCTCTCCGTGAGGAGAGCGACCTACTTTGGTTCTTCGGAATCTGATGTTAGATTCCATTTCAATCCACGCTCTCCGTGAGGAGAGCGACCATATATTGATTTTGCTACATATCTATATATCAACATTTCAATCCACGCTCTCCGTGAGGAGAGCGACTCTGTGATTTTATATGCTTCTTTTAATGCTTCTTCCATTTCAATCCACGCTCTCCGTGAGGAGAGCGACGCTTTGCCTTGCACTCTTTGACCTATAACCAAGCGGGATTTCAATCCACGCTCTCCGTGAGGAGAGCGACAAGTTATTGACGGCGTAACACACGTTTTTATTATCAATATTTCAATCCACGCTCTCCGTGAGGAGAGCGACTCTCTTCCCGATACGCTTCCTTGCTTAGTTAATGTCATTTCAATCCACGCTCTCCGTGAGGAGAGCGACTGGATGTTTTTAGAGATATATTTAACTGGTTGATTTCAATCCACGCTCTCCGTGAGGAGAGCGACGCCGAGCGAAAGAAATATATTAAGGCATATATCAAAATTTCAATCCACGCTCTCCGTGAGGAGAGCGACTTAAAGAAGTAGTAGCAAGATTAATAGCACCAGCAATTTCAATCCACGCTCTCCGTGAGGAGAGCGACAAAAAAATTTTTTATTTTCGGATGGTTGCTCTTTATTTCAATCCACGCTCTCCGTGAGGAGAGCGACATTAGTTTTAACATCAACAGCAGTATCAGCTATGATTTCAATCCACGCTCTCCGTGAGGAGAGCGACTATATATTAGGACTATCTGATGAACCTATACCAAATTTCAATCCACGCTCTCCGTGAGGAGAGCGACCGCCTGCGGTAGCTCAAAAACGCAACCGCAGGCATTTCAATCCACGCTCTCCGTGAGGAGAGCGACAGGATACCATATATCAATAGTCATATATAAACCCCTATTTCAATCCACGCTCTCCGTGAGGAGAGCGACTTTCCCTATGCGGGTTAAAATTTAATTTACTAAAAAATTTCAATCCACGCTCTCCGTGAGGAGAGCGACCCTCATAGGCTTTAGACAAAATTATAAAGATAAAATTTCAATCCACGCTCTCCGTGAGGAGAGCGACGGTTCTATCTACAAAGGAGATTTTTAAACAATGATTTCAATCCACGCTCTCCGTGAGGAGAGCGACTTGATAACGCCTGCAAGATTGTATTCAGAGCGAGATTTCAATCCACGCTCTCCGTGAGGAGAGCGACGCTCGCCGTCTTTGACTGTGTAACTACTTTCCATATTTCAATCCACGCTCTCCGTGAGGAGAGCGACGCTTGACCCGCATAATCCTCAGGTGATAATGCGACAATTTCAATCCACGCTCTCCGTGAGGAGAGCGACGGAATACATAAAAAATGATGTCCTTGTGTTAAAAATTTCAATCCACGCTCTCCGTGAGGAGAGCGACCCTATTTATTTTATTATGGGAGTGATTTATTATATATTTCAATCCACGCTCTCCGTGAGGAGAGCGACAGCAAAATCCAACATAATATTTACTCTTAAATCAACTATGTATCTGCACTTTTTCACAAAATTATAGTTAGGTATATAAAAGCAGATTTAATATTAGATTTGCAAAATTATATTTTTATGGTGCGAATATCCTTGTAAATTTATGTAAGCTTACTATTCGCACTAAAATAGCAACACTCCCTCCACATCGAATGTATTATCTATACCATAATGTTCCACTTTAGTTTTATAGTTATTACCAAGGTAATAGAATCTTATGCTATCAAATTTCTCATCTATTATATTTATTAGTTTTTCTTTGACTAGCCTGCATGTTGCTGCATCCATAACACACTCGAAAACCGAGTTTTGAACTCTTTTTCCATAGTTAACACATTCTTTAGCAACCTTACGCAAGCGTTTTTTGCCGTCAGTAGTTTCAGTATTTACATCATAGGTAATAAGCACAAGCATATAAATTACACCTACTTCCACATAAAGGGCGGATAACCATCAAGATCACCTCTAAAACATCTTGCAAGAAGTAATGACTGAACATAAGGAACCATACCCCATTCAACTTTCTCTTCTAAAAATGGGTGTTTTATTTCAAGTGATTTTTTATTCTGCCATGACTTAATAATTTTCTTTTTACCATCATCATTAAGCAAGACCGCTCCATTTTCTTTGATAAAGAAATCATTCTTATTTACGATTTTTTTATTTATTACAGTAAGCACAAAACGGTCTGCAAAAACCGCTCTGAGTTCTTCTATCATATCAAGAGCAAGCGATACTCTTCCAGGACGGTCTTTGTGCATAAAGCCAACATATGGGTCAAGTCCCACACAATAAAGAGCTGAAGCAGTCATATTTGTAAGCAGTGTATACGAAAATGATAACAAAGCATTAACTCTGTCTGTTGGAGGTCTTCTGTTTCTTCCATTAAAAACAAAGTCCTCCTTTTGTTGTAAAATCAAATCATTAAATACAGAAAAATATCTCGTTGCAGCTTCGCCTTCAATACCTCTAAGCTGTTCGGTATTTTTGCAGTCATTAAGATTTGCTATTGAATCTTTAAGTTTTGCAGAAACACTCTTTAATTTATTAATATCAAGCGAATTAGGATAATCACGAGTTGCTCTTTCAATAACCCAACGAGAATTATATAGTTTTCCAGCTATCATATTTCTAGCTATTTCAGTACAAGCATTTTCATCATCAGAAAGTTTATATTGGGTTTTCCTAAGAATCACATTACCGCAATATGAACCTACCACATTTGCAAGGAATCTTCCACTTCTGCTCAGAAATGAAACACCTATACTATTATCAGCACATTTTCCAAGCAAAGCAGGACTCATTCCACTATATCCCAAAGTAACAATTGATTCTATGTTATGTAATGGAACTCTCGTTATTTCCTGTCTTTCTTTTGATAGAACAACATTTTCTCCATCGAGTGATAAATATGTATCCGGAGAACTGATATAGAGTGTATTAAGAAGCTTTTTCATAATTCAATCCTCGTTTGTCATATCAGAAATATATCTTTTTACAGTTTTTATTTTTGTTATCTTTGGCAAGCATAAATCCTTTAGTGAACACGCTCTGCAATTTTTATTTTGCTTAACTTTAGGTGTATATTTTCGTCTATAAAGTTCATGCATTTCTTCAACTACACTCTTTAAGCGAATTCTTATATCATCAGTAAGCTCTATTCTCTGTCTGCGTTTTGTTTTACCATAGAATATATGCACCTCATTTATGCTTGTACAAAACATATCTTCAAGGCACAAAGCTTGTGCGGCAACCTGTAATATATCTGCATCTGATACCTTTGGTTCACCATGCTTGTATTCAACGGGAATGATAGTATATTTTCCAGGCTTATCATAAAGCAATGCACCGCTTTCAGACGGAATAAATTCAACAACATCACATTCGCCGAATATGCCAAGTTCATATGAAGCAACTTGCATTCCTCTTGATACTATTACACCGTTTCTTGTTTCCGAGAAAGTATTGTCATGAGCCTTATTGTGCATAATTTCGCCGCTAACAGTAAGTAAATTTTCTGCCCATTGCTGTTCAATATGAATTAAAGCCCATTGTCTGCGGCAAAACACAAAATGTTGTATTCCAGATATACTTAGTATGTTGTCATCATCATAAGTCATTCAATCACTTCCGGAGTTAAACCTTCAAGATTTCCATCATATATAAATTCATAATCCTTAGCTGATGTAGGCTCTTCACACAAAGCCTTTGCGATAACGCTGTTATGTACCTTTGCTGATGAATATTGTCCCGACTTGCAGTTATGCTTAAACCAGAAAAGCTTTTCAATGTTCATAGTTCCTTCAGGGCGAGCTGATGAACAATCATTCTCAAAAAGTGTTGCTACTGCGTTTTTAATCTTCTCAGCGTCTTCTTCTGTAAAGCCTGTCTTTTCTGCAAGCTGGCAGTTGATGCTTCCTTTCAATACATATATACCAAACCTGACTCTATGCTTCATACCCATTGTATCAGATGCTTTACCTGACTTACTTTCACTATTAACGCTCTTAGTAATCTGTATATCTTCAATTTCAATTGGTTCAAGACTAAATGCAGGTTGAATAGTCACAGGGCCTCTTACGCCTACCGAAACAGCATCGCCTTTAAAAGCAAAAACCTGTCCGAAGGTTCTTACATCAATCCATTTTTCGCAAGCCAATTTTGCAAAAGCATCTTTGCCTGTTTCCTTACCTTTTGAAAGCTTTTTCAATTCCTCATAGCTATCTGCTCGTTCTTTAAGACTCTTACAACCATCGTCGCTGCGCTCATCTGATTGTACAAATACACATTCACCCATATCCTGAAGTCTGTTTCTGATTTTACGCTTAATGCAGACATCAGAAATCTCTCCAAAACCTTCCATTGTATCTCTCGGACGATTACCATTGATTGGGTCGCCATTAGGGTTTGCATGATTAACGGAAATAAAAGCTACAAAATCCACCTTGTTATTAAATACTGACATAATTATAAATCCTCCTTGTTATCATCATTTTTGTTTTTTCTTGATGTATAAAGATATTGTTGTTCGCCGTAATAGCCCATAAAGAATAAAGGCTCAAGAGGCTTTTTCATTTCATATTCTCCAGCTTTAAACATATTATATATTTCTCCAAGCTCTTTCTGATAATAAACACAAAGACCTGGGTTTTTACTTTGTATTTTGTTTATATATGGGATAAGTCTTTTACAAACATTTCCCCAAGACTTATATGGAGATGCAATAACCGAGTTCATAAATCTTGCCGCATTAGTCATTCTTGCCTCGTTATCATCATATGTATCAGTTTCAAGTTTCTCAGCAACAGCCATAAGTCTACCATAAAGATAGCTTCTATTATTGTAACTTCTATTAAGTTCCATAGTAAGTTCAACTCCTTTATCTTCATAATATTTTCTATATAATGCACAACAGACATCAAGAACCCTTTTCCAGTTGTTTTGCTCACTATAAAGCTGAGGGTTTGAGGCTCTTGTGAAAATTCTTTTCAGTATGTTCTCTGGAAATCTTGCTCCAAGAGTAATGCAAGGATAGATTTGCTTAATTACCGTCTTGAAAATACCAGATTTATAATCAATAATAAGATCTCCATCTCTCTCATTGCCATAAGCACATCTTGCAATCTCGATAGGGGTAGGTGTTTGCACACAATGTATAACTTCACCATCATCTGTCTTATAGCAACTATGCCAGTATACTTTGCTATACCATTCTTGAATATTTTTATAAAAATCAGTAGAAGTAAGTTCCTGATACATAATAATCGAAAGCCTGCCAGGTGTAGCAGAATCTAATGCCATAAGAATAACCTTTGAAGAATTTAAATCCAGGTTTTTTTTATATCCCTTAATTGCCATTTCGATTATATTCTTATACTGCTCTGCCGTCTTTGCATAAACCTTATCGTCCTTATCCTTTGCAAAAGAGCCAGAATTTTCGCTTGCATCAAGCGCTATTCTACCAAACACATTTGGTATTTCATTCAGACAGCTTTCCCATGCAACATATTTTTCATCACCAACACTTATACCACCAGTTTTTATAAGCCACTTTAAAGCAAGATGAGCTTTCTGACTTACAATTTCACCTACTGCAAAAGCTTCTTCTCTATTTGCAAATCTGCCTCTATAAGTAAAATTCGATTCATCGTTTGAAGAGATAAGTTTGGCACTATCACCTGAATTTCGAATTCTAGCCATATGCTTATATGTTACAGGAACGATTTTTCCGCTTGCATAACAAAGCTGGCAATCTCTTTTCTTGCCTAAAGATTCATAATAAGCTATGTATTTATCAAAAAGTACCTTACTTTTCCAAACCTTTATATTTTCCCCTGAATCCAAATCATTGACAACAAAGCGTACAAATGAATCTATTTGCTTTACTGACTTTGTTATTTTATATTCTTCATCAAGAACAGCACCTTTTAATCTCAGTATCCCATCGCCTATAAGGTCGTTTATGAGCATTCTTTTGCTAAGATAATCGTATATAGCTGTAATACAAATATCTGAATACTCCGACTCTGCCCAAGCCTTTAAAGCCTTGATATATTTCACAAAACATTCGTCAGCATCACTTTCAGCTTTTGCAACATACATGCTGTAATCACCTGCAATATAAATCAGCTTATCACAAAGTGGATGTGGTGGTGGCTTTGTTCCGCTTCTAGAACCTGAATCTTCCGTAACAGGTATTATAGTTTTTGCATCATCAGTATCAACTACTTCTGCGTGTGAAAATGTTCCGTCGCTAAAAATAGTAACCTGTATCTGTGCATTATTTGTAGAATGATAAAGCGGAAGAATAGGTTCCCATTCATCGCTATTATTAACCTTTTCCTTGATTTCATCGTATAAGGCGGCAGTTTCAGTTATCCAACTCATTTTTATCTACCTCCCTAAATAATTCCGTATGAAGTGTATCAACACTCTCACATTTTTCTGCATCAAAAACTTTCTGTTTAGCATCTCTTATATGACGCTTAATTGTGCATTGCTCAGGTCGAATAAAATCAATCTGTCCATTTTTCATAACTGGCGTATGGAAACAAACAGTCATCTTACCTTTATCTTCTTCGTTAATAGCCTCATCACAATATATTATGCTGTGATACATTAAGCCAAATGAGATTTCCGAGTTATTGCCATCATCATAGCAACTTTTTTCCTCATCAAAATTACAAGGCTCAACATATGCTGGACACTCGCTAACACCAAGCTGAGGAGAGCGTCTGCCGCCAAGCTTTATCATTCGTTTAAGTATTTGATAATGCTTGTCCTCATTTCTGTCATTTGCAAATTCGGGACGATTTTCGTTCCAAATGAAATGCCCTTTTACTGCATAAGCAACATCAGTAAGATAGGTATAGATTGAGAGGTCATTTCCGCCGTTGTTGTATTTAATTGGTCTGACTCCCTTAGATACCGTTCTTATTGGTTTAAGCACTTTTACAGAATCAATCACATAAAGCAAAGTCGGTTTAAAATAGATAGCTTTTGTAATACCTATAAGAGCTGAATATGTAGGTATAGGGTAACTCATCTTTTCTCCACCAACTCTTGTTATAGGGTCGGAAAAAAGTGCATAATCTCCATAGACCTTATAACAAAATTCATTTTTATATTTCACCTCACAAACTCCTTTCTATTAATTTGAATTTATTATATATCGATTTTTTATACTTGTCAATAGAATTTGTAAAATAATTTATTTTAGGCTATAATATTTTTGTCATAGCTAATATCTTAGTTATGTGGATTGAAATTATTACTTTGACTTTATTATTGTAGTTTGCCAAAGGCTCTATCGAAAGATAGGGCTTTTGGCTTTTTATTTAGAAATAGCAAAAATCCAAATTAGGATTTTCCGAGAAACCATATATTTCATCATAATATCCATCTGCAAGAAAACGAATACCAGTTTTCTTATCGACACTTATATAAGAGTCTTTAAGCTTATTTTTCGGCAATCCTATCAAATATCGCTGAGCCTTTTTTATAATTGCGTCATAATCCTTATATCCCTCTGATAAAAGCTCGGATATAAGCTCCTTGCCGTCTTTATAGGGTACAAGGACGCTTTCATTTATATCAGTTATAACTTCAAAGCATTCTCCAGCGGTTTTCATAGCCGCCCTAAGAAGTGTTTTAGTATGGTATGAGCCTTTTTCATTAGTGGAAAGCATTTCAAATATTGAGCATGTAAAATCTTCAACATATAAATCTTTTTTGTCAAAATTTTTATAATAATCAATATAAAACTTTTTTATTGCTTTTAAATCAAGCAAATCCTCATATTCATCTGTTTTTTTCTTTATGCGTTTAAGCAAACCAATAGTAGCACTTTTACCCTTTTGAATGCTTTTCAAGCTTGAAACATTTTCATATTCATTGCTTATATTCAATATGTAAACATAGCCAATATCTCTTTCAGCATTTCTGTTACATCTGCCTGCCGCCTGTACAATACTATCTGTACCAGCAAGAGAGCGGACAACTGTTTCAAAAGAAATATCAACGCCCGCCTCAATAAGCTGAGTACTTACACAAAGAACACGCTTGCCATTTTTCATTTCATCTTTCATATTTTTGATAACATTAGCTCTATGTTCAGGACACATATTAGTTGAAAGATGCACAAGCACTATTTTTTCATCTTCAAATAAATGCTTTGCACTCTTAAACACCTCAAAAGCCGCTTTTTTTGTATTAACTACGCAAAGAATAGTTCGACAATCTTCTGAAAGAGAATGTAAAAAATCAGCAACATTATCAGCAGTATATCCTCCTGGAATTGTTTTATCTATAATTCTTGTACGCCTCATTTTTTCGCTGTAATCTTCAAAACCGTTTATCATTTCATAGCTTTCATCAAGCCTTAAACAATAATCCATATGTTCAAAAGGTGGTTGTGTTGCTGTACATAAAACAATTGTACAATTACATATATAAGCAAGAAATTTCATTGCCATATTAAATAATCTGATGAATTCATATGGAATAGACTGCACCTCGTCTATAATAATTACCGAATTTATAAGACCTCTCATTCTTCTTATTGAACTTATTTTTCCATCAAAAAGAGAATTTAAAAACTGCACCATTGATGTAGCTATAACATAAGAATTCCAATTTTCACTCATATATTTAATATTTTGTTCAGTAGCTAAACTTTCATTATAATTACAATAAAGCATATCTCCGAAATGTGGCAAAACAGAAACATCATCAGGCAAAAAAGATTTTATTTCATTATAATTCTGTTCAAGTATTGAATTAAAAGGAGCAACATAAAAAATCCTGTTCTTATTAAATTTTTTAGCATGATGAATGGCATATCTTAGTGAGCTTATAGTCTTTCCACCACCTGTTGGAACAGTCATTCTTACGATATTTTCAGAAATTTCTGAATAAGCTAATGCCTTATCAGATATTTCTGCTCTTATCTTATTGAGTTCAGTATCTTTATTAAATAGCTTAATCTTTTCTTCAAAATAATTGCAACATTTCTCCCATAGTTCTGCATCTCCATATAACTTAGGTCGTTCTATCCGATTAACAAATTCCGCAGTATCAGAATGGTCAGAATCAACCAATATTGAAAGTAACACTCTTATCAGCAAAGAACAATTAAATAACTTAATCCTTTCTATAGATTCGCCACCTTTTCTTTTATCTTCATCTTTACTGCAAAAATTCAGAAATTCATTAACTTCATTTTTAGCGTTGAGATAAAGCTCTTCAATTTCCTTTTCGCTTATAACCTCATCGAGTGTAAGCTTTTTACATTCATTGTAATCGTAATTTGTATTATTTATTTTTGTAACAAAGCCATTTTCTTTGCCTGATTTAGGATAATCAAAATCAAACAAACCATGATGTGACATAATAACCGAAGAAATAATTTCAACAGTATAGTTATTTGTTTTATCAGAATCATTGTTCTTTATAAATTTTTCGTATATATATCTTCCGCCACAATTTGAATGTATAACCTTACCTTTGTTCCACTCACCACCTGAACCAACTGTCCTTTGATATTCATCACTGCGAGCAGTGTTTTTACCCATATCGTGTAAAATTGCTGCAAGATAATAAAGGCTTGGCATATTTATAAGCTCAGAGTCCCTTTTACCTTTTTCGGCTACACTTATGAGATGCTCTTTAACAGTTTGTAATCTTCCATCTTCTGTAAAATGTGCTGCATATTCCATATAATTTCCTCTAATCTTTGCTTATATTATTTGTTTTGAAAGGTATATATCAAATTTTATTTAATTCACAAATTTCAACAAGACATATGTAAATTTGATATAGCTATTATAGCATATAAGGAAATAATTGTAAACTGTTAATTATTTTTTGTTAAAACTGTATAATATTATACAAAACTTTTTCTTTTCAAATATGAGTCAGTTTTGTTTTCATAAACACTTATATGTTAATAACTTTTTGACATTAAAAAATTCCTCCTGATGTATATTCTAAATCAGAAGGGTTCTGTTTTCCTAATTTTACGGACTTGTCCATTTTTGTTGATTACTTTATTGTTTTTTTATTCAGAAAATATCGACAATATTATTATTTATATGTATAA
>ERZ779874.2189-NODE-2189-length-16788-cov-2.098428_pt1 | contig 16788 bp, 16 predicted proteins | sample MGYA00511031_ERZ779874 | MGnify/ENA primary metagenome ERZ779874 (study PRJEB29588, sample SAMEA2156850) | human gut metagenome | biome: human gut; feature: human-associated habitat; material: faeces | place: Denmark | collected 2008/2010 ...
TTTGTTGTTTTAAACAAGTTTTTGATTTTTTTCAAGCAACTCATGGATCACATTCTGTGTGTATACACCGAGATGTTTCTGGTCTTCTCTGGAAAGCTCTTTTACGTAGATTGGTTTGCCGTATTCCAAAACGACATGAGTTGATTTGATCTTTGGCATATGTGCCTCAAAGATTTCTACGGTGTTGTTAAGTGCCATTGGAATGATCGCACAGCCTGTCTTGGAAGCAATCTTGAAGCTTCCGTCGTGGAAAGGAAGAAGCTCCAGGTCGTCCGCATTCTTGTTACGTGTACCTTCAGGGAAGATACAGATGGAAATGCCGGACTTGATCTTGTCGATGGCTGCGAGGATGGTCTTGAGTCCCTGTTTGATATCCTTACGATCCAGAAACAGGCAATGCAGATAGCGCATCCAGTTGGAAAGAAGCGGGTAGCGTTCCATTTCTTTCTTGGCAATGTAGCCGGTACGGATCGGACAGCGGCTGTAAGTAAGCACGATGTCAAAATAACTTCTGTGATTGCCAATGTAGAGAACCGGAGTATCCTTGGGAACATTTTCTTCGCCGATGATCGTAACTTTGGTTCCGGCTTCCCAGAGAATGAATTTAAATACTCCCTGGACAATTCGAAGAGAACTGATTTCCTTGGCCCTTGGTGAAAATTTTCCGATGATCCATTCGATCAGAAGAATCGGAATGGAAAGGATCAGAAACCCGATGACCGTAATGGCAACAATGATAAAACGAATCATAACGAATTCCTCTTTCTGTTAAATTTGCATGGGTTTCGCGTGTTCGAAACTCTGCTATCAGTATAAGGGATATTTGAAATAGTTGCAATAAATCTTTTGGTTTTGGCATAGAATACATATTGAAAAAGAGCGGACAGGAGAATTGTGCCTATGCAGATACCACTGTCTGCAGGAATCAGACAAAATCGGTCAAAACGATATATGACGGTTGTCTGGTGCATATTGCTGGCTTTTTTGCTGAGTGCAGGAGGATGCAGCCTGGTAAAGATAGAGGAAGGGGAGAGGACACCTCTTGAATATACGGTGGTGGATACAGCAGAACTTCCGCAGAGTGCACAGGAACTGATTCAGGAAAAGAAAGCGGACGATTTTCAGATGACTTATCAGAAGGGAGATACCCTGTATCTGATCCGGGGATATGGAAAGCAGATGAGCGGAGGATACAGTATTCAGGTGGCTGAACTTTCGGCTTCGTCTACGACGATTTTTTTCAAAACGAGACTGATCGGACCGGAGAAAGAAAATCAGAGCGGAGCGCCATCTTATCCTTATATTGCAGTAAAGACCGATTACAGAGAAGAACCTGTTGTGTTTGAATAGTATGAGAGGAGCGGTCAGCGATGGAACTAAGAAAAGAAGATATTCAAGTGCTGCGGACAAAGAGCAGAGCGACCAGCCAGGTGACTTTTGATGTGGATTATAATGTGCCGGATGTAAAACCGGATATCGGACGGATGGTCCAGAACAAGGGCGATGTTTCGGTAGAAGAAGTCCGATTAAGCGACGGTCATGCTTTTCTGAAAGGAAGCCTGCAGGTGGATCTTCTCTATGTAGGAGAAGAAGAGGGCAAAGTTTACAGTCTCTCAGCCAAACTGCCGGTGGAAGAGACGATGAACCTTGAGGGGATCGTAAGTGGCGATAAGATGTGTCTTCGGTGGGAAATAGAGGATCTGAGCCTGCATCTGATCCATTCAAGAAAACTGAGTCTGCGTGCGATGGTGGAACTGGAAGTCGGCAGGGAAAAGCTGGTAGATGAAGAGACCGTGACGGATGCAGAAGGGGATGTTCCGCTGTATAAAAAAATGAAAAAAGTGCAGCTCCTGCAACTGGAAGTGACCAAAAAAGATACATACAGAATCAAAGAAGAAATTACGATTCCGGGAACGAAAGAAAGCATAGGGCAGATCTTATTTACCGATATCAGTGAGCGAAAACTGGAACTGCGTCCAGGACAGGATGAATTGATCGTGCGGGGAGAACTGTTCCTGTTCTGTATGTATCTGTCCGGGGATGAAAAGCCGGACTGGATCTCTCAGACGATCCCTTATGAGGGAAGGATTCCGTGTGAGGGAATCAGTGAAGAGATGTATTTTTCTATTCGCCATACGATGGAGGATACACTGACCGATCTCAGAATGGATGAAGACGGGGAAATGCGGATTCTTGGAATTGAAGGAACGCTGGCACTCCATATGAATTTTTACCGGGAGGAAAGCGTGGAACTGCTGGAAGATCTGTATTCACTTCAGAAACAGTGTCTTTTTGATACGACTGAGGTGGTATGTGAAGAATTATTAATGCAGAATCAGTCAAAATGTAAGGTGACGGAACGACTGTCACTGCCGGAGCTGAAGACAGATGTTCTGCAGATCTTGCATGCCAGAGGAGCAATCCAGGTGGAGCATGCGGATAGGACCGGAGAGGGAATCCGGGTGGAAGGAATTTTACACCTCTCGTTCCTTTATTTGCGTGGAGATGATGCAGAACCATATGGAAGCTGGCAGGGAATGATCCCATTTGAACATCAGATCGAGTGTAAAGAAATGCCGGAGGAAACAGTCTACAATATGGAACAGCATATCGAGCAGTTGCAGATTACACTGGTCGGAAGTGAATCAGTGGAGATCAAAGGAATCCTCACATTTGATACATTTTTAAGAAGACCGGTGAAAGTGTGGACGATGGAGAATGTCAGGGAAGAACCGCTGGACCTGGAACAGCTTGAAAAAAGACCGTCGATCGTGGGGCATATCGTGCAGAGAGGAGAAGATCTGTGGCAGCTTGCAAAGCAGTATATGACAACAAAAGAGGGCATTATGGAAGTGAACGGAATGCAGAATGAAAATGTGAAAGAGGGGGATAAATTATTGATTTTTAAAGAAAATATGAGTATACTGTAAGTACAATGTATACAAGATACAGCATGTATTTTGCGATTGAGAGGATGGAAGATACGGATGAATCAGATCGAGCTGAAAGCACTTGCAAAAATAAACCTGGGACTGGATGTACTGGGAAGAAGAGAGAACGGATATCATGATGTGCGTATGGTCATGCAGACCATTTATCTGTATGACGAAGTAAAGCTGACAAAGAAGAAAGAACCTGGGATCGAACTTACGACCAACCTGGGATTTCTCCCGACAGGAGATACCAATATTGCTTATAAGGCAGCAAAGCTCCTGATCGAGGAATTTGGGATCAGCGAGGGTGTGAAGATCGTGTTGAATAAGCATATTCCGGTGGCAGCGGGACTGGCAGGCGGCAGTTCGGATGCAGCGGCTGTCTTATTCGGGATGAACCGCATGTTCGGACTGCACCTGCAGCAAAAAGATCTGATGGAACGTGGGGTAAAGCTGGGAGCAGATGTGCCTTACTGTATTATGAGAGGGACGGTGCTGGCAGAAGGGATCGGAGAGGAATTAAGTGTCCTCCCTGCCATGCCGAAATGTACGGTCCTGATCGCAAAGCCACCGGTCAGTGTATCAACCAAAGTAGTTTATGAGGCACTGGACTCAGAGGAGATCATAGAACATCCTGATATAGATGCTCTGATCGAGGGTCTGAGGCAGAAGGATCTTCACAGGATTTCAGAAAATATGGGGAACGTGCTGGAGGATGTTACGATCCCGATGCATCCGGTGATCGAAGAATTGAAGCAGGTCATGAGAGAGAATGGTGCGATTGGTGCGATGATGAGTGGCAGTGGTCCTACTGTTTTCGGACTTTTTGAAAACCGTGCTGCGGCAAGGGAGGCACAGAGGAAGATTCGTGAGAGCGGACTGACGAAGCAGGTCTATGTGACGAATGTGCATAACGTAAGGAGAAAATAATATGGGAACAGATTTTGAAGTAACGATGGATGAGTACCTGCCTCTGAGAGATGTGGTATTTAATACGCTGCGGCAGGCAATCTTAAGAGGGGAACTGAAGCCGGGAGAAAGACTGATGGAGATCCAGCTTGCGAACAAACTCGGAGTGAGCCGGACACCGATCCGTGAGGCGATCCGTAAGCTTGAGCTGGAAGGTCTTGTCCTGATGATCCCAAGGAAAGGTGCAGAAGTTGCAGAAATCACGGAAAAGAATTTAAGAGATGTACTGGAAGTGCGGTGTGCGTTGGAGGAACTGGCAGTCCAGCTTGCCTGCGACCGTATGGATGAAGAAGGGATCAAAGCGATGAAGGAGGCTTCCGCAGAATTTTGTAATACGCTGGACAGCGATGATATTACCCGGATCGCACAGGCGGATGTGGCATTTCATGATATCATTTATGCAGCTACGGATAACCGCCGTCTGATCCAGCTTCTGAACAATTTGCGGGAGCAGATGTATCGCTACAGGATTGAATATCTGAAAAAGAAAGAGTGTTATCCGCAGTTGCTGGAAGAACATCAGACGATCATTGATTCGATCGAAAGCCGGGATAAAGATCGTGCAACCCAGATCACAGGACAGCATATCAAGAACCAGGCAGAGGCAGTAGTAGACACGATCCGTGAAAAAGAAGAAAGCATATAAAAAATGAATAGAGTGCAGCTTTCAGGTAATACTCCATATATCAGCCGATCGGATGACCGGAAAAAGATGAGAAAGATCAGGAAGAACCTGACCGGACAATGGATATATGGAGGGATTACATATGAAAGAGGCAGATAAAAAAGTGTGGATCGTACCGGGGAAAATCCGGGTAGCAAGTGTCTTTTTTGCACTGATCGTGGCAGCCGTGGTGACAACATCAGTAGTGATGGGAGATGTGCAGAGGAAAGAACGGGCAGTACAGGAGCATCTGGCGGAGGAAGTGCTGCGGTTTCATGTTCTTGCGAACAGTGACAGCAGGACAGATCAGGCGGTGAAGATGGAGGTGCGGGATGCAGTCTTATCCTATTTAAAAGAAGTACTTCCTGAGGAACTGGATGTAAAGGAGACGACCCGGTGGATGAGGGGGCATACGGAGGAGATCCGGCGGGTGGCTGAGCAGAAAATGACAGACCTGCAGATGCAGCAGACAGTCAGTGTGGCGGTGACGACATGCTATTTCCCGGATCGGACCTATGGAGATGTCACATTTCCTGCCGGAAATTACAAGACCCTGAGGATCGAACTGGGAGAAGCGGCAGGACATAACTGGTGGTGCGTACTGTATCCGAATCTGTGTTTTCTGGATACAACAAATGCAGTACTTCCTGAAAAGGGAAAACAACAGTTAAAGAAGGTATTGACGGAGGAAGAATATTCGGAAGTGACGGCAGGTTCAAAGTTTCAGATCCGCTGGTTCTTCTGGAAGGAAAAATAAATATGACAGAATTTCTTATCAGGCATTTTGTAAAAGATTATGAGGAGGTGGAAAAGGTGTCCGTGCGGACGGCATATGGTATGCTGTCCGGCATTGTGGGCATCTTTTGTAATGTAATATTATTTCTGACAAAATTGATTGTCGGACTGGTACTGAACAGTGTATCTGTTACGGCAGATGCTTTTAATAACCTGTCCGATGCAGGCTCATCGGTGATCAGTTTTGTGGGAGTCCGTATGGCAGGAAAGCCGGCGGACAAAGATCATCCGTTCGGGCATGGGCGGATCGAGTACATAGCAGCACTGATTGTTTCTTTTCTGGTGCTGGAGGTTGGATTTACCTTTCTGAAGGATTCGGTGGGAAAGATCCTTCATCCGGAGCAGTTGAAATTTCTTCCGGTCTCGGTGTTGATTTTATGCCTTTCGATCGCAGTGAAACTGTGGCTGGGACTGTTCAACAAAAAGCTGGGAGAGAAGATTGATTCTCAGGTGATGAAGGCGGTCTTTACTGATTCTATGGGAGACGTGATCACGACTTCAGCGACAATTTTTTCGATTCTCTTTTTTGCGGCAACAGGGATCAATATGGATGGTTTTGTCGGTCTTGGCGTGGCACTGGTTGTGATGTGGGCCGGTTTCGGGATTGCAAAAGATACATTGAATACTCTGATTGGTGAACCGGTCAGTCCGGAGGTTTATGAGAAGATTAAAAAATTTGTAGAGAGCTACGATGGGATCGAGGGAGTTCATGATCTGATCGTGCATAATTACGGACCGGGCAGAAGTATGGCATCCATCCACGCAGAAGTTCCCAACGACCAGGAGTTTGAAAAGTCGCATGAGATCATAGACCGTGTCGAACGGGATGCGGCAAAAGAACTTGGGATGATGCTGGTGATCCATATGGATCCGGTGGAAATGAAAGATGAAAAGGTGATCCGTATCAGGAAGAAGACAGAGCATCTTCTGAAAGAGCTGGATCCGGCATGCAGCATCCACGATTTTCGTGTCGTGTGGGGAGCGGAGAGGATCAATCTGATTTTCGATATGGTGATCCCGATCGAATATGATGAAAAAAGACGCAATGACCTTCCGTTACAGTTGATGGAGCGGTTAAAGGGAGTGGATTCCAGATACGAGAGTGTGATTACGGTAGATTATGATTATGTAGCAAAAACGGAGGATAAATAAAATGTATGAATTTAACAGCAGAGTACGTTACAGTGAGATCGATCATCATGGAACACTGACCCTTCCTGCACTGATCAATTATTTTCAGGATTGCAGCACGTTCCAGTCAGAAGATGTGGGACTTGGAACGGAGGTACTGAAGGCAGAAAAGCGTGCCTGGATTCTGTCCTACTGGCAGGTGATCGCAGAACGGTATCCTGCGTTGGGAGAAAGGATCACGATCGGAACATTTCCGACAGAATTTAAGGGATTATTCGGAAATCGTAATTTTTACCTAAAAGATGAAAGCGGGAACATGATCGCAAAGGCTTATTCTGTATGGGTATTTCTTGATACAGAGACCGGGCGGCCGGTAAGACCGGAGGAAAAAGACATAAAGCCATACGGCATGGGTGAGGCACTGGATATGCCTTATAAGGGAAGAAAAATCTCCCTATCGAAAGAGACTGAGGCACTGGAGGCATTCCCGGTACGTCGTTATCATATTGATACGAATGAGCATGTAAATAACTGCCAGTATGTGCAGATGGCACTGGAATTTCTTCCGGCTGACCGCCAGTTCAGACAGATCCGTGTGGAGTATAAGAAATCGGCAGTCCTGGGAGATGTCATTTATCCGAAAAGGAGCAGGGAGGAAGACCGGACGGTTATTGAACTGTGTGCGGAGGATGGAAGACCCTACGCAGTTGTAGAATTGAAATAGAGCAGACTTTCGTTACGTTTGATACAAAAATGAACAGAGCAAACTTCCGTCACATTTGATACACAAAAGATTCACAAACTTCTGATAACGTTGACAGGTAAAAAGAAACTCTGTGTTATGCAGAGAGAAATAGGAGGATGGAGACTTTGATAGAAGTAAAGAATCTGGTGAAAAAGTACGGAAATCATTTAGCTGTAGATCACCTGAATTTTACCATTGAAGAAGGGCATATCTACGGCTTTTTAGGTCCTAACGGAGCCGGAAAGTCTACGACCATGAATATCATGACGGGATATCTCGGAGCTACAGAAGGGGAGGTGCTGATCAACGGGCATGATATTTTAAAAGAGCCTGAGGAGGCGAAAAAGCAGATCGGATATCTGCCGGAGCTTCCACCGCTGTATATGGATATGACGGTCAGGGAATATATGGAATTTGCCGCAGAACTGAAGAAAATTCCGAAGGCAAAAAGAGCAGAGTCGATTGATGATGTGGAAAAGCTTGTAAAGATCAAAGACGTGGAAAAGCGTCTGATCAAGAATCTGTCCAAAGGATACCGGCAGAGGGTCGGACTGGCACAGGCTGTGCTGGGATTCCCGGAGATCATTATTCTGGATGAGCCAAGTGTAGGTCTTGACCCGAAGCAGATTATTGAGATCCGTGAACTGATCCGTAAACTGGCGAAGAAGCATACAGTTATCTTAAGTTCTCATATTCTGGCAGAAGTAAGAGAAGTGTGTGACTATATCATGATCATTTCCAAAGGAAAGCTGGTTGCCAGTGATACACCGGAGAATCTGGAACGTTACCTGGGTGAGTCTGGGCTGATCGAGATTGAGACCAGGACAGAAGCTTCCAAAGTAAAAGAAGTACTGAAAAATGTACCTGGAATTGAAAAGGTTTCGGTGAAGACAGATGCCAGTGGCATAACAAGCGGACAGATCCGGGAGAAGAGAGGACAGGATATCCGGGAAGAACTCTTTACGACATTTGCAGAAAAGAAGATGCCGCTGCTGAAACTGAATGCGGTTCAGGTCAGCCTGGAGGATGTATTTATGGAACTGACCCAGAGCGACAAGGCTGCAGAAGAATTTGCCAGAAAGGCAAAAGAGGCAGAAAAGGGGGAAGTAAGCAATGCTGGCGATTTATAAAAGAGAATTGAAGTCCTATTTCCAGTCTATGGTGGGATGTGTATTTGTGGCATTCCTTCTGGTATTTACGGGCATTTATTTTGTTGCATATAATCTGTCTGCGGGATATCCGTATTTTTCCTATTCGCTGGCAGGATCTCTGATCGTATTTATTGTCGGGATTCCGCTGATCACGATGCGAAGCTTTTCAGAAGAAAGGAAAAATAAGACGGATCAGCTTCTGCTGACCGCACCGGTGAGTCTGTGGAAAGTAGTTCTTGGAAAGTATCTTGCAATGATCACAGTGATCGGAATCCCGAGTGTGATCTTCTGCATTTATCCGCTGATCATCAAATCCCAGGGAACAGCATACCTTGGAGTGGACTATATTTCTATTCTGGTATTTTTCCTGCTTGGATGCGTATTTGCAGCGATCGGAATGTTCCTGTCTTCGCTGACAGAAAGTCAGATTATTGCATTTATCAGTACATTTGGTATCCTTTTGATCCTGTATTTATGGAACGGAATCCTGACACTGCTTCCGAGTTCGGCTGTCAGTGGGCTGGTGGGAGTTCTGATCGTGCTTACGATCGTTGCTTTCTATATTTTCCATATGACATCGAACCTGATGCTTGCAGGAGGGCTGGAAGTGATCGGAGTTGCTGCGGCAGTCATTGCTTATTTTGTAAAATCTTCTTTATTTGAGAATCTTCTCTCCAAAATGTTTGGAAGACTGGCACTGTCGGATGTATTTACAGATATCACATCCAACAGTATTGTAGACGTGACGGGAATCGCACTTTATCTGTCACTGATCGCAGTCTTTGTATTTCTTACAGTGCAGTCGATTCAGAAAAGACGTTGGAGTTAGGAGGTTTGGATCATGGAGAAATTAAAAAGTAAAAAAGGAAACTTAAAAAGAATGTTCCATACTTCCGGAACAAAGCATGGTTCCTACAGTGTAGGAATGACGGTGGTTGTAGCAGTCATTATCGTATTGAATCTGGTCGTCGGTCAGATTCCGGAAGCATACAGAAATATTGATGTCAGCAGTACAAAGATTTATGACATTTCCGATACATCGAAAGATCTGCTGAAAGGTCTGGATGATAAGATTGATATGAAAGTACTGGCAGTCAAAGATGAGACAGATGACAGGATCACAACATTTATCAGTAAATATGCGGCACTGTCGGATAAGATCAAGGTGGAATGGATCGACCCGGTTCTGCATCCGTCAGCTTTGACAGAATACAATACTTCACAGAATACGATCTATGTATCCTGCGAGGCAACAGGAAAGTCGACAACCATTTCTTTTGATAAGATCCTGGTATCAGATTCTTCTTATTACTATTCAGGTTCATCGAGTTATACCTCCTTTGATGGTGAGGGACAGCTCAGCAGTGCGGTAAACTATGTGACCAGTGATGTCCAGAAGAAGATCTATACTGTAACAGGACATGGAGAGGACTCCCTTTCTACAACGATCACGGATCTGATGACAAAGAATAATTATACAACCGAGGAGCTGAATCTTCTGATGACAGATTCTATACCGGATGACTGTGACCTTCTGTTAATGGATGGTCCGACCAATGATCTTTCTGATGATGAAGTCAGCCTCTTAAGCGGATATCTTGGAGAAGGCGGCAAGGTGATGTGTCTGCTGGGAGATACCGGACTTGCTTCTTTACCGAAACTTGCAGGACTTCTGAAAGATTATGGAATTGAAGGAGCAGACGGTTATATCGCAGATCCACAGAGATGCTATCAGAATCAGCCGTATTATATCTTCCCGGTAATGAATTTATCCGGTGATATGGCAGACGGAATCAGTTCCCAGATGGTACTTCTGATGAATTCCCGTGGACTGACGACAACGGATCCGGCAAGAGATACGATCACAACGAGTGCCTTTATGACAACCTCTGAGCAGGCATATGCAGTGACAGAAGAAGATCAGAAGCAGGGAACGTATGATCTGGGAGTGGTTGCAACTGAAACTATCAGTTCCGACAGTGACTCATCCGATGATACCTCATCCGACAGCGATTCTTCCACAGATACTTCATCAGACGACAGTACTGAGAGCAAAGAGAGCAGACTGACGGTTATTTCCGCAGGAAGCCTGATCGATCAGCAGATCACGGATGCATTTTCACAGCTTGAAAATACGCAGGTATTTATGAATGCAGTGACAGCAAACTTTGAGGGTGTGACAAATCTTTCCATCGAGGCAAAGAGCCTGACAACAGAGTATAATACAGTTCAGCATGCAGGCGGATTCAGTATTCTTGTTGTATTTGGTATTCCGGCAGTCATTCTGATCGGTGGCTTTGTCGTATGGTTCAGAAGAAGAAAGGCCTGAGGTGTCAGTATGAAAAAGAAAAAAGGACCATTGATTTTAACAGGAGTGCTGGTCATCCTTTTGATTCTTTATTTTGGACTAAGCTCCTGGAATAAAAAGCAGGATAAAAAAGAAGAAAAAGAAACGGTCAAAGTGACGGATTTGGATGAGTCAACGATCACTGCGATCAAGTATCAGGTGGCAGCAGGCGAGATGTCTTTTGAAAAAGATGGAGATACCTGGTATTATTCAGAAGACAAGGATTTCCCGTTAAAGCAGAGTGAGCCGGAGAAGATCGCAAAGGCGGCTGCCCAGATCACCGCAGACCGGAAACTGGAGGATGGAGACAGCCTGGATGCATATGGACTGGATGACCCGAATTATTCCATCGAGATCACGGAAGAAGACGGAACAGTAACAACAGTCAGCTTCGGAGATTCAACCGGAACAGATTATTATGTAACGGTGGGAGATACCGGTGTTGTCTATACGGTCGCATCCAGCGTGTTGGATGATTTCAAGACGGAGTTGTCTGACCTTGCACAACTGGATGAATATCCAAGCATTGGCAGCGGCAATCTGAAAAAAGAAGTGATCACGGAAAATGGAACGACGACAACCTATGATTCAGAAAATGAAGATCAGGAAGAAGAGATTGCCGCGGTTGCAGGTGGACTGGGGGCGGTGTCACTGACAACGGTTGCTGATTATTCTGTGGAAGATGCAGACCTGGCAGGCTATGGACTGGATGAAGCCAGCCGGATCACGGTAGAGGCTGCTTATACAAAGGATGATGATGAAAAGACGATGAAAATGTATATCGGCAGTGAAGATGGAAGTGGAAACCGTTATGTCATGCTGGATGGATCGAAGATTGTCTATCAGATTTCAGATGAAGTATGCAAAAATATTCTGAATCAGGAATAATTTTAGATTTATTTAATTGACTTTGATTGAAAAACGGAGCAGAATAGAATCCATATTAATTCAAGACAGGAAGTGCAGATCATGAAAGAAAAGTTTATGCGGTTTATGCAGGGAAGATACGGTGTGGATCAGTTATCGAAAGCATTGCTGGTGATCGGTCTGATCAGTATATTGCTGGCTTCGTTTTTCAGGGGAAGTCTTGTCGGGACATTTTTTTACTATGTCGGATGGTTCCTGATCATCTACTGTTATTTCAGAATGTTTTCAAAGAATGTATCGAAGCGTTATGCGGAGAATCAGGCGTATCTTGCAAAGTCATACAAGATCCGTTGCTTTTTTGCAAAGCAGAAAGATCTGTTCCGGCAGAGAAAGCAGTATCATATTTATAAATGCCCGGGATGCAGTCAGAAGATCAGGATTCCAAGAGGCAAAGGAAAGATTGAGATCTGTTGTCCGAAGTGTGGCACAAAGTTCATTAAAAAGAGCTGAGAAAGTGTAGGCAGAATGCAGGAAAGCGGGCAGTGGAAAAAGAGAATGAGAGGAAATTAAGAAAAAGATGTCAGATCCATATCAGATTTTAGGAGTAGACCGGAGCACATCGGACGAGGAGATCAAGAAGGCATACAGAAAGCTGAGCCGTCAGTATCATCCGGATGCGAATATCAATAATCCTCATAAAGATGAGGCAGAGGCTAAGTTCAAGGAAGTCCAGCAGGCGTATCAGCAGATCATGGATGAGCGTGAAAAAGGCTGCTCTTCGTCAGGAGCAGGAGGCGGTTCACAGGGCAGCGGATACGGTGATTATGGTCCGTTTGGCGGCTTTGGCGGTTTTGGAGGTTACGGGAATTTCGGTGGCTACGGAAACGGGACTTCCGGAAGAACAGCAGGTATGAGCGAGGAAGATGCACATCTGCAGGCGGCAGCCAATTATATCAGAAGCGGACATTTCAGGGAAGCACTGAATGTCCTTGACGGAATTGCAAACCACAGTGCCTTATGGTATTTTCTGAGTGCTTCTGCAAATTCGGGACTGGGCAATAACGTGACGGCACTGGAGCATGCCAGGGAGGCTGTCCGGCTTGATCCTCAGAATATGCAGTATCAGATGCTGCTGCAGCGGCTGGAAGGCGGTGGAAGCTGGTATCAGACACGACAGACGATGTATGGATTTCCGGGTACATTTGATAACAGCTATTGCGTGAAGTTATGCGTGGCAAATCTGATGTGCAATCTTTGCTGTGGCGGAAGCGGTCTCTGCTGCGGCGGAGGTAATTATGGCGGAGGGACCGGAACATTTCTGTAAAGTGCAGGAAAGAAATGTAACAATTCTTAATGAAAGCGTTCATCTTTTTTAAAATTTGTATCTTATAATAGGCATCAGTCGGGTAAGAAGCATCAGTCAGGAGTTTTCCCCGGCTGATGTTTTTTCTATATGGATTGATTCATGATCCGGGAAAACCCTATTACGAATGAGGAGCAGATAATAGATGGAAGAACACAGAAGAAATCGTCAGAACCGGTATGGAAGGATTTTATGTGGGCTTGTATTTCTTGCACTTTGCGGTACAATTTTCTGCATGGGAGTGAATGCGAGAGAAGCAAGACAGGAGGCCAGAAAAGCTGAGGCTGTAAAAGAGGTAGAGGCAGAAAAGAAAAAGGCAGAAAAAGAAGAAAAGAAGAAAGAAAAAGAAGCAGAGGAGCAGCGGAAGAAAGAGCTTTCGGTGCAGCCGGGTGTTGCAGTGGGGACAACGGAAGCGAGTGATGAAAAGATCGTATATCTGACATTTGATGACGGCCCTTCGGAGAATACGCAGAAAGTGCTGGATATACTGGATCAGTATGATGCCAAAGCAACTTTTTTTATTACGGGGCAGAAACCGGAGTACCGTCCGATGATAAAAAAAGCATATGATGCAGGGCATACGATCGGTCTGCACAGTTTCTGTCATGATTATGAGATCGTATATTCTTCAGAAGAAGCGTACCTGAAAGATCTGGAAGAAGTGGGAGAGATCGCAAAGGAGCAGATCGGATTCGTCCCGTGTTTTATCCGTTTTCCGGGTGGCTCGTCCAATACGGTTTCAAGGAATTATATGGAGGGAATCATGAGTGTACTTGTGCCGAAAGTACTTGAGCTGGGATATCAGTATTATGACTGGAATGTCAGCAGCGGGGATGGAGGAACAGCTACGACAGAGGAAATCATTGCACAGTCGGAGACAGACAAGTATCATCAGGTAATGCTGCTGTTTCATGATGCAGCAACAAAAGAGACAACGATCGAGGCATTGCCGACCGTTCTGGAGTATTATAAAAATCTTGGCTATTCTTTTAAAGCAATCGACAGAGAAAGCCTGGTTGTGCATCATCAGGTGAATAATTAAGGAGAAGGAGAAAGAGAAGATTTATGAGCGGACAGGAAAGAAAAACAGGAAAAAGAGTACTCAATGTTGGCCTGCTGGCTCATGTAGATGCAGGAAAGACGACCCTTTCGGAAAGTATTCTTTATCAAAGTGGTGCAATACGAAATTTAGGCAGGGTCGATCATCAGGATGCTTTTCTGGATACAGATGAAATGGAACGGGAACGTGGAATTACGATCTTTTCCAAGCAGGCGGTGCTTACCTGGAAAGATACGGAGATCACATTGCTGGATACACCGGGACACGTTGATTTTTCAGCGGAGATGGAGCGGGTACTGCAGGTGCTGGACTGTGCGGTGCTGGTGATCAGCGGGGCAGACGGTGTGCAGGGACATACGGAGACTTTGTGGAAACTTTTAACAAGATACGGAATACCGGTGTTCCTTTTTGTGAATAAAATGGATCAGGAAGGGACGGACTGTGGAAAACTTCTTGCAGAACTGAAATCCCGGTTTTCAGAAGGATGTATTGATTTCGGCAGAGTGGAAACCGGAGCAGAAGAAGTGATCGAAGAGATTGCAGTGTGTGATGAACAGACGATGGAAGAATATCTTGAGAAAGGCAGTGTCGCCGCTGCCTCGATCCGCCGGCTGGTCGCAGAAAGAAAGATTTTTCCATGCTATTTTGGTTCGGCGTTACATTTGCAGGGTGTGGAAGAACTGATGAACGGGATCTGCACATATCAGATGCAGAAAGAATATCCGGCAGTATTCGGAGCGAAGGTTTATAAGATTGCGAGAGACGGTCAGGGAAACAGGCTGACTTACCTGAAAGTGACCGGTGGCACGCTGAAGGTGAAGGATGTGATCGGTGAAAATGGTGATAAGGTAAATCAGATCCGTGTATATTCCGGTGAAAAGTATGAGCTTCTTTCGGAGGCAGATGCGGGAAAAGTCTGTGCAGTGACCGGTTTGGCGGAAACATATCCGGGGCAGGGACTTGGAGCAGAAAAAGATTCTGAGCTGCCGATCCTTGAGCCAGTGCTGACGTACAGGATCATTTTGCCGGATGACTGTAATGTTCATACGATGTTAAGAGATTTGAAGCTTTTGGAGGAAGAAGAGCCGGAACTGCATGTCGTATGGATCGAAAAGAGTCAGGAGATCCATGTGCAACTGATGGGCGATGTGCAGATTGAAATCCTTCAGAGAATCATAAAAGAACGCTTTGGAGTACTGGTTGAGTTCGGGGAAGGCAGCATTGTCTATAAAGAGACGATCGCAGCACCGGTGGAAGGTGTCGGGCATTTTGAACCGTTACGCCATTATGCAGAGGTACATCTGCGGTTAGAACCGGGAGAACGCGGATCAGGAATACAGTTTGATTCAGAATGCAGTGAGGATGTGTTGGATCGGAACTGGCAGCGGCTGGTGCTGACCCATCTGGAGGAAAAGGAACATAAAGGAGTTCTGACGGGATCGGTTATTACAGATATGAAGATCACACTGACTTCAGGAAAAGCCCATCTGAAGCATACGGAGGGCGGGGATTTCCGACAGGCAACTTACCGGGCTGTGCGGCAGGGACTGAAAAAAGCAGAAAGCGTACTGCTTGAACCGTATTATGAGTTCAGGATCGAATTACCTTCTGAAAATGTGGGACGTGCCATGACGGATATACAGAACCGTTTCGGAAAATTTGAGGCACCGGAAACGTTGGGAGAAATGACTGTGCTGACGGGAATTGCACCGGTATCGACTTTAAGCGGTTATCAGAAAGATGTCATTGCATATACAGGTGGAAGAGGAAGAATTTCTCTGACCCTGAAGGGGTATGATCTCTGCCATAATCAGGAAGAAGTTGTAGCGGCGAGAGGGTATGATTCAGAGCTGGATCTTGCGAATCCTACCGGTTCGGTCTTTTGTGCCCATGGTGCAGGATTTGTCGTGGACTGGGATGAAGTCGAAGAATATATGCACATGGAACGCACACTGGATCAGACGGGAGAAGAAGGACTTGCGGAAGTCACACTTCCGAAGCGGCGGCATTCCAGTATTGAACTGACACAGGAGGAACTGGATGCAATTTATGTAAGAACTCCTGATCCGGTGAAGCAGAATCATGGTCCGGTGACAGTCTGTGCAAAGGAAAAGGACAGAGAACCGGGCAGTGCCTATACAGATCCGAAATGGGAAAGACGCAGACGGGAAAAGGAAGGCCGACAGGAATATCTTCTGGTGGATGGATACAATATTATTTTCTCATGGGAGGAACTAAGAGAGCTGTCCGAAAAGGATATTGGTGCGGCACGCGGGAAACTTGCGGATATCTTAAGCAACTATCAGGGATTTAAGAAATGTACGTTAATTCTTGTATTTGATGCATATAAAGTTGAAGGCAATCCGGGTGAAGTGATGAAATATCATAATATTTATATTGTCTATACCAAAGAGGCGGAAACGGCAGACCAGTATATCGAAAAGACTGTAAGACGGATCGCAAAGGATGCTGCTGTAACTGTGGCAACTTCAGACGGACTGGAGCAGGTGATCATCTTAGGACAGGGTGCGAACCGGATGTCTGCTCCGGGACTGAAAGAGGAAATTGAGAGGACGCTGGCAGAAGTCAGAGGTGAGCATCTTGGAAAGAAAGGCAGTGTCGGAAATTATCTTTTTGATTATCTGGATGAAGAGACTGCAGAGGAGATGGAAAAAGTCCGACTGGGGAAAGCAGGAAAGAATGGACGGGATAAAAAATGACAATCGGGATTATTGAAGATGACCGCCTGTTAAGCAGGTCTTT
>ERZ779874.2198-NODE-2198-length-16761-cov-6.403029_pt1 | contig 16761 bp, 14 predicted proteins | sample MGYA00511031_ERZ779874 | MGnify/ENA primary metagenome ERZ779874 (study PRJEB29588, sample SAMEA2156850) | human gut metagenome | biome: human gut; feature: human-associated habitat; material: faeces | place: Denmark | collected 2008/2010 ...
CATGCTGGTGGTCGGTGTGGTTGCCGCCGATCTCGGTGCGGCCAGGGGCACTATACAAACCGGCCTCGGTATGTGCGCCGAAGGTGGTCTCTAACCCGTCCAGAACAGCCGCATAGCGGGCTGCCTGTGCAGGGGTCTCGTCGGGGGTGCAGCAGTACAGCGCAGCCAGACGCGCAGCGTGTGCGCCCTTGGTCAGCTCCTGCTTCCAGGTGGAAATGGACTTCATCATGGAAATTTCCTCCTACTATTATGATCGGAAAAGTCGATGCAGCCGTTCGCAGCTGCCGTAGCTGCTTCTATAATAGTCAAACGCAACGCAAAAAACCATGTGTTATTGTTGCATCTCGATGAAAAGTTGCAAAAAGCGCCTGTGCAGCTCAATCGACTGCTGTCGAACAAATAAAATAAAAGTTTTTCGGGCGAATCGAAATGCTTGGCATAAATGCACACAAATCCCGGAATTTTGAGCGCAGCGCCCAAAAAAGACGGGATGGAAAATTGCACTTTGCACAAAAAAATACCCCCGCACCGATGCAGCCATCGGGTGCGGGAGTGTGGTTCAGCGGGTAAATTCGCTGCCAGTCAGACCATCAAGGTTCAGCATTCCTTCCAGTGCGGCAATGTCGGCGTTCACGTCCAGCGCGTCGGCTTGGAACAGCTTGTCCAACTGGTTTTCAAAGGCGGTCACCAGCAGGTCTATGCTGCGCTCGATGCTGTGCTTGGCTTCGGTAATGTTCGTGCCCTCCACCGCCTGCCGGGAAAGGCTGGCGTAGGTGTTCAGCAGCTTGAGCGCGGTAGGCAGATAGTAGTTCATAAACTTTTGCAGCTGCGCCTTTTTGTCCGGGTCCTTCTGCGCCAGCGCAAAGATACGCCCGCTGACCTCCTCCAGCCGGGAGATCTTCTGGCTCATCACCGGGTCAGGAATGGCATCGTTCACTTCCCGCAGCTGGCGCAGCAGTGCAGCGTACTCGTCCTCTGCGGCGGGCTGGGGCTTGGGTGCCGGAGCGGGTGCGGGCTTTTTCGGCTGCGGTGCTGCGCCCCGCACCACCAGCGTGTCGGTGCGGTTGTCAATGTAGGCGTCTGCGCCGAAGTATCCGTGCTCGATGGCACTTTTCACGGCAGCGCGTCCCCGGGCAGCGTCCACCCCGGCGGCGGCAAACAGTTCCGGCAGGGGGATATTATCGCGCTCGCCCACAACCTTATCCAGCAGCTGCTCCAGCTTGCGGGTGCGGTTCATCCGCAGACCGGTCAGCAGCGCACCGCCGCCGCCAATGGCCATGACGATATCGGAAAACAGCTCCCCGGGGTCGGGCAGAATCTGCCATGCACCGATGATATCCACCGCATCCGTCACCCCGGCAAACAGGAAAACGGCACCCATGATGGTGCAGAGGACGGCAATGTTTTTATGCCATTCCTTTGCACTTTTCTGCTCTGCCGTGGGAACATCCTGCCCGGGGAAAGGCGGCGTTTTCGGCATGGATGCAGGTTCCGGGTCGGGGCGGTAGCCGCCCCGGGCACGGGCAGCTTCCTGCTCTTCTTTCTGCATCTTCTGGTCAATGCCTTTCAGGATGAACAGTAGCACCCCTAATGGTCCGGACATCGCCATCACGATAAAGATGGCAATGGTGGGGATCTTTGCAAAATAATGTTTTCTCGGCTCCATGAAACAGATTTCCTTTCACAGAAAGATAAAAATAAAAGACCGCGTTCCACTCTATTATAGCGGAGCGCGGCCTTTTTGTTAAGGGGGTATTTCTGTTCTCGTGAAAATGCGCTTGGAACGGTCCACAGACCGCGACAAGCGCAAAATCAAAAATCATCAGCAACAAAAGAAGCCGCTGCGCAAAACACAGCGGCCTCTTCCTGAAAACTTACTTCATCAGGCTGCAAACGGCCTCGGCATAAGCGGCGGGGTCATCCACGGGCAGACCTTCGATCAACTGTGCCTGTGCGTACAGCAGGGCGCTGTACTTGTTCAGCTTCTCGGTGTCACCGGCTTCCTGTGCGGCCTTCAGGGCGGCAAACACAGGGTGGTTCACGTTCAGCTCCAGCACCTTGTCGCTCTTCACGCCCTCGCTGCCGGGCTGCTTGGACAGCACCTTCTCCATCTCAATGGACAGCGGGCCGTCAGCGCTCAGGCAGACGGGGTGATCCTTCAGGCGAGTGGAGACCTTGACCTCCTTCACCTTGCCGTTCAAGGCGTCCTTCATGGCATCGAACAGAGCCTTGTTCTCGGCAGTGGCATCCTCGGCGGCTTTCTTCTCCTCCTCGGACTCCAGACCCAGATCGCCGCTGTTCACGTTCTTGAACTCCACGGTGCCGTCCTTGCCTTCAGCATCCTTGCGGGGGTAGCTGTGCAGGATCTGCAGGCAGAACTCATCCACATCCTCAGTCAGCAGCAGTACGTCAAAGCCCTTGTCCAGCACAAGCTCTGCGGAGGGCAGCTTTGCCAGACGGTCGGTGGAATCGCCTGCGGCAAAGTAGATGTACTTCTGCTCTGCGGGCATCTTGTCGATGTACTCCTGCAGGGTGACCATCTTCTGCTCCTTGGCAGACCAGAACAGCAGCAGGTCGCGCAGCAGTTCGGCGTGCATTCCGTAGTCAGAGTAAGCACCAAACTTGATCTGACGACCGAACTCCTTCCAGAACTCCTCGTACTTCGCACGGTCGTTGTTCAGCATGGCGTGCAGCTCGTTCTTGATCTTCTTTTCCAGCGCGTTATGGATCAGCTTCAGCTGGCTGTCCTTCTGCAGCATCTCACGGCTGATATTCAGGCTCAGATCCTGACTGTCCACAATGCCCTTTACAAAGCTGAAGTAATCCGGCAGCAGGTCGGCACACTTTTCCATAATCAGCACACCGGAGGCGTACAGTGCCAGACCCTTCTCGTAGTCCTTGGTGTAGAAATCGTAGGGGCGGTGGCTGGGTACGAACAGCAGGGCATTGTAGTTGGCGGTACCCTCGGTGCGGCTCACGATGACCCGGGCGGGGTCAGCGTAATCACCGAACTTATCCTTGTAGAAGCTGTTGTACTCCTCATCGGTCACTTCGCTCTTCTGCTTCTTCCAGATGGGGATCATGCTGTTCAGGGTCTCCAGCTCGGTGTAGGTCTCCCACTCGGGCTTATAATCTTCGGGCTTGGGGTCCGGTTCCGGCTTCTGACGGCTCTTTTCGCGCTCCATCTGGATGGGGTAGCGCACATAGTCGCTGTACTTCTTCACGATGGCCACAATGCCGTATTCGTCCAGGAAGTTGTCGTATTTCTCAGTGTCGGTATCCGGCTTGATGTGCAGAATGACCTGGGTGCCCACGGTATCCTTCTGGGCGGGGGTCATCTCGTAGCCGTCCACACCGGAGGACTCCCACTGCCATGCCTCGTCCGAGCCATAAGCCTTGGAGATAACGGTCAGCTTATCGGCCACCATAAAGGCGGAATAGAAGCCCACGCCGAACTGACCGATGATATCAATGTTCTCGTCCTTGTTGTCCTTTTTGAAATCCAGAGAACCGGAGTGTGCAATGGTGCCCAGATTCTGCTCCAGCTCTTCCTTGGTCATACCAATGCCGTTATCCTCCACGGTCAGGATGCGGTTTTCCTTATCGCGGGTGATGAGAATACGGAAATCGCTCTTGTTCATGCCCACGGAGGCGTCGGTCAGGCTCTTATAATACAGCTTATCAATGGCGTCCGAAGCATTGGAGATCAGTTCCCGCAGGAAGATCTCTTTATTGGTATAGATGGAGTTGATCATCATGTCCATCAGTTTTTTGCTCTCTGCCTGAAATTCTTTCTTGGCCATAATACAAAACCTCTTTTATCACATATTTGGTGCACCGTACCCGGTAAACTGCCGGAATACTTAGCACTCATAACTTCTGAGTGCTAATATACAACGACTTGCAGGGAAAATCAAGGCTTTTCATAAAAAGTTAAAATTTGTTCTCCTGTACGCGAAGCGGCGCTCCGGATTCGTTTCTTATATGGAAAATAAAATTTCTTGCAAAGTCTTTCCCACTTTTGCGCAGACTGTGCTATAATGGAACGAGTATGCCGGAAGGATGTGAGAAAATGTCAAAACAGGGCGATGCCGCCTACGCATGGTTCTTAAAGGGCTATAATTGCAGTCAGAGCGTGGTGGCGGCGTTTGCACCCCAGCTTGGCCTGACCGAAGAAACAGCGCTGCGCCTTTCCGCAGGCTTTGGCGCAGGTATTGGCCGGATGCGGGAGGTGTGCGGGGCGTTCTGCGGTGTGGTGACCGTGCTGAGCATGGTCTATGCCGACCCCACCGACCCCAAGGATAAATCCCGGATATACGCACTGGTACAGGAGGCTGCGGAGCAGTACCGCAGCCGCAACGGCGGCAGCATTATCTGCCGGGAGCTGCTGGCAAAGGCGGGTGCTGCTCCTACTGGGGGCACGGCGGCAGAGGACCGCACCGCAGACTATTATAAAAAGCGCCCCTGCCCGGAGCTGTGCCGCATTTGCGCCGACCTGTGCGCAGAATTTATTGCGGCGCATCCGGAGGGGCGGCATGGCTTTTATAAGGAGGATGCGTAAATGCAGCTTGAGCAACTGGAACTGACCGGCGGCGGTACGCTGACGCTCTACCTGCGGGAGAGCGTGGAGGCCATGCCGCACTTCCGGCAGCGTCCGCTGGTGCTGGTGGTGCCCGGCGGCGGCTATACCCACGTCAGCCCCCGGGAGAGCGACCCCGTAGCGCTGCAATTTGCGGCAGCTGGCTACCACACGGCGGTACTGCACTACGCAGTAGGGGAGAGCGCCCGGGATGCGCTGCCCATGCGGCAGCTGGCACAGGCCATCGGCCTTGTGCGGCAGCACGCAGAACAGTGGAATATTTTGCCGGATAAGATCGCCCTGTGCGGCTTTTCTGCCGGCGGGCATCTGGCACTGTCCGGTGCAGTGTGGGAGATCCCCGGCATGGCAGACCAGCCGCGGCCCAACGCCCTGCTGCTGGCATACCCGGTGGTCACCGCCGGGGAATACGCCCACAGGGACAGCTTTGTGCAGCTGACAGGAACGCAGGACATTGCCGCCCACCGGCGCTTTACGCTGGAGGATAAGATCACCCCGGTCACACCGCCGGTGTTTGTCTGGCATACCATGGAGGACGAGACCGTCCCGGTGGAGAACACCCTGCTGTTACTGAACGCTCTGCACAAGGCGGGCGTGCCGTGCGAAGCACACATATTTGAAAAAGGCTGCCACGGCACCAGTATCTCCACCCCGGAGGTGGATGCCGACAGCACCCACCGCAACCGCTGGGTTAAACTTGCGGTGGAGTGGCTGGACGATACCTTTTCTTTCCATGCCTGAGATAATCGACTGAAACAGAAAAAGCGTTTGTGAATTTTGGCCGTACCTACAAAAAATTCACAAATAAACCGTTGACTTGCACAGGCGTATGCCGTATACTGTCCAACGGGGATAAAACCACGAAAGAAGGAAACAAAAATGGTTATGGATCCCACACTGCCGCGCATCAAGGTGCGCGATCTGCTTATGCAGGCATTCCTCACCGGCTGGGAGCGCTCCGATAAGAGTACCTCGCAGGACGAATACCTGCAAAGCTCTATTCAGGTCATTGAGATGCTTCAGGTAGAGCCGGAAAACCTCTACGCAGAGGAAGGTCTTGGCCTGCCGGACGGCGAAGAGGTGGATCATCTGGACGATCTGCTGCGCGCGGACGGCTTCTGGCTGTACTACGGGGTGGAAGCAGAAAACTTCTTCCTGATCCAGTGGTACCCGGACGAGGCTTCTGCCAATGCAAAGCTTGCCCAGCTGGAAGAACTGGGCGACGGCAAGCAGTATCTGGTAGACCTGACCCTCAAGCGGGCAAACCCTTCCGAGGCTGAAAACTTCGGCAATTCCAACCCGGTGCAGCTCCGCTCCTGAAACAAACGTTAACGTATTGAGTTGAAAGGAAATTTTGCTCATGCAGCTTTCTGTTACGGAACGCGAACGGCTTTATGCCATTTTGGAAAAATACGATCAAAACCCCAAGGTGCAGCAGATGCGGGAGTTCATCCAGCACGGGGACGTTACCACCTATCAGCACTGCAAGAATGTGGTGCTGGTCAGCTGTTGGCTGAACCATCGGCTGCATTTGGGTGCAGACGAGACCTCACTGGCTGTCGGTGCTTTCCTGCACGATTTTTATCTGTACGACTGGCATAAAAAAGGTACTTTCCATGGTATCCGCCGCCTGTTCGAGATGCACGGCTTCTCCCACCCGGGCTGCGCCTGCGTCAACGCAGAAAAGGTGTTCCATATCACCAAAAAGGAACAGAGCATCATTTCCAGCCATATGTGGCCGCTGACCTTCCGTCATGTGCCCAGCTGCCGCGAGGCCATCATCGTCTGCCTTGCCGATAAGTACTGCGCTGTGGTGGAAAGTATGTTCAAGCACAGCCGTGTGGCTGCCGCCAAAAACGCCAACGGCGAATACGACGAGTGGTAAAACTGAATCATCACAAATAACAGGAGCCGCTGCACTTTTTGGTTGCAGCGGCTCCTTCTGCCTTATACGTCGTGAAAAAAGCAGAGCGGGAAAATCTGCGGATTTTTCCGCTCTGCAAATAAAAATAATTCTGCGTCCGGTGGGGCTGGTTACAGCTTTTTGAACCCCTCCGGTTCGTCTGCGGCGGCGCGGCGTTCCATCAGATAGGTGTCCAGCCAGTGGCCGTGGCAGTCCCGCGCAATGCGCTCCCGATGCCCCACCAGCCGGAAGCCGCACTTGGCGTGCAGGGCACGGCTGGCAGCGTTATCCTGTAAAACGGTGGATTGCAGCGTCCAGTACCCGGCTTTTTCGGCAGCGGCGCACAGGGCACTCAACAGCTGAAAGCCCAGTCCGTGCCCACGGAACTGCTCGCCTACATAGATGCTTACCTCGGCCACGCCCCGGTAACACCACCGGGGGTCTACCCGGTGCAAAGCACACCACCCTGCCAGAACCCCGCCGGAAAGGATGACCAGACGGCACTCCTTTGTGTGGGAAGCGTCCCACGCGGTATAGGGCGGGCATTCGGTCTGGAAGGTGGCGTATTCCGTGGCAATGCCCTCAACATAAATTCTGGAGACCGCGCCCCAGTCCTCCGGCGTCATAGGCCGGATGATGATCTTATCCATACTTTCATCCTCGGCGGGCCGAAAATTGCCCGCATTCTCTTTCCACTCCCGGATAAATTTCAGTATAGCAGAATTTGCCGCGCGGTACAAGAAGCGGACTGCACAGAAATTGCTTTGACATCCTACTTGTTTGTGATACAATAAGGGAACAAGAATGCGGCGCGGGGGGTGCGCCGTCTCCCATGGAGGATGTATGAGAAAAACTGCTTGGGTACTGCTGTGTATGGTTTGGCTTATGCTTTGCGCGGCGCTGCCTGCCTTTGGCGCAGAGAGCGCACCCCATGTCACGGCAGAAACTACAATGGCTCAGCTGCGCGCAAACCCGGCGATCCAGGGAACCGGCTATTATACATATTGCCGTGAGATGACGCCGCTGATGGTGGAACGCTGGAAAAACAAGACCTTGCACGATTATTTTGGCGACACCGACCGGGAATCCGGCATTGCTGCGCTGAACCTTATCATTGATAACTATAATAAGGGCGTCAAGGTCACCTATCAGGTCTACACGCCTGAGGAGATCGAACACAATTCCAGTCTGGGCTGTGTGCAGCTGTTTTATTATCCGGTCGAGACCCCCAACGCCAAAACCGCTATCGTAGTGCCCGGCAACGCCTTGACCGCAACCTCGGAGATGGGTGAGGGCGGCTCCACGGCCTACGAGCTGCATAACCGGGGCTATGCCGTGTTCGTGTTGCGCTACCGCACCTTTTTGGACCTGGGCAATAACGCCCCGCTGGAGGATCTGGCAAGGGCGGTGCAGCTGGTGACAAGCCTTGACGAGGAGCTTTCCATCCATACACAGGGCTATGCGCTGGTGGGCTACTCCTCTGGCGGCCAGCTTGTGGGCGTGTTCGCAAATAAGGAGCGCGGCTACGGCCATTACGGCGCTGCAAAACCCGGTGCACTGCTGTTGGCTTATCCGGTAGTGAACTTTTCAGAGGTAAAGATCGCGTATCAGGCGCTTATGGATACCGGCAACTATGGGTGGCACTATTACTGCTCCAGTGTGGCAGATCTTGTCACGGACGATTATCCGCCAGTATTTTTCTGGTACGGAAAGGACGACAAGGTGCTGCCCTGGATGATCAATCAGGTGCAGGGCCCGGCGCTGCAAGCGGCGCTGGAAGCCCACAAGGTGCCTTATGTTATGAAGGTGTTTGAGTCTGCGCCGCATAGTATCGGGGTGGGCTATACCACCGATGCCGAGGGCTGGCTGACAGATGCCGTGGCTTTTTGGGAGCAGCAGACCGCTGCCTGACCATAAATAAAAAAGGAGTAGAACATGATGGATCAGAATACTTGTTTTGCATACCTGAATATGGAGCTGCCGGATGATATCCGCCGTCTGAAGGAAGCGGGCTACTACGATGCTGCCATTGCGCGCATCGATGCCTGTCTGGCCGAAGACTGGACTGCCAGCCAGAACCAGCCCCTACACCCGCAGGGTGCGCTGCCGGTAAACCCCACCCCCCACGGCGTGGATGCGTGGCGGCAGGGTCTATTGGCACACCGGGAAATTTTGCGCCGTCTGCCGCGGGACTACACTCTCACCGCCGACCAGCTGCTGAACAAGCTGCAGGCCACCCTGCGGGACTTTACCGCAGAGGAGTTCGCCGCACTGGACGCTGCCGGGCAGATGGACTGGCGCTTTGTGGAAGGGCAGAAGCGCTATATCTACCGCGCCGCCGAAACGCTGGTGGCTACCCATCCCGACCTTGCCGCCCGTCAGCTGGACCCGCCCGTCCCGGAGCGCAGCTGGGATCGTTTTGAGCCCCAGCACGACCAGATGATGCGCACCGGCGCAGCCAGCGCAGACATCACCCTGCGCACCAGCATCGGCATGACCGACGAAACCTTTGCCCGCGCCCTTGCCGCCGCAAAGGCCAAGGGCAGAAACACCGTGCACGTCAAGGTATGGCTGCCGCTGCCCGCTGCCTGCCCGGCACAGAGCAATATCACGCTGGACAGCTTTACCGCCCAGCCCACTTATATTGCGCCGGAAACCGCACCCCAGCGCACCGCGTACTGGGAGGCAGACCTTGCCGAGAACTGCCGCTTTGGGGCACAGTACAGCTACCGCAGCACTGCGCACTACGCTGCCCCGCTGGAAATGCAGGCCGACCCGGTGCAGCCGGATTTTGACACCGCCGAGCAGCTGCCCCACATCGCCTTTACCCCCTATATGAAGGCACTGGCTGCGCAGCTGACCGAGGGCATTACCGACCCGGTGCAGAAGGCAAAGCGCATTTATGATTTTGTCACCCTGAATGTGCACTACCACTTCCAGCCCATGTATTTTGTGCACGAGAATATCACCGATAATTGCGCCCGCAGCCGCCGGGGCGATTGCGGCGTGATGGCCGCTACCTTCATCACTCTTTGCCGCATTGCAGGCATCCCGGCAAAGTGGCAGAGCGGCATGGTGGCACGGCCGGAGACAGCCGGCTGCCACGATTGGGCAATGTTCTATATTGCCCCCAAGGGCTGGATGTACGCCGATTGCTCTGCCGGTGCCTCCATGGCGCGTGCGGGCAACGAGAAGATGCGCCTGCACTACTTCGGCAATCTGGACACCGACCGCATGGTGGCCAACAGCGACATCTGCGCGCCTTTCGACCCGCCCATGTGCTCCTTCCGCGCCGACCCCTGTGATAATCAGGTAGGCGAGATGGAGGTAGACGGCGTGGGTCTGTACGGCCAGCAGGTGGAGACCACGCAGGAGATCGTAAAGCATCAGGAAGTATAAGCACATCCGGGTCTGCCATTACCGCAAGACCCGGATTTTTGAGTTAAAAGGAGAATGTCTATGGAATTTTTGGCAGGACTGTACACGCTTCTGCTGGTGGCTATCTGCCTGCTGCAGGCGCTTTTGCTGTACCGCACCGGCAAGCCCGCCGCCCGGCAGGATGATGAAGCCCTGAAGGAGTGGCTGCGCCAGCAGCTGGAAGCACAGGCGCGGGTGCTGGAAGAAAAGCAGGCGCAGCAGGCACAGCAGAATCTGGCCGCAATGGCACACATCAGCGATACCCTGCAAACCGCAGTGCAGGGCATGAGCAGCACCCTGACGGCAGGGCAGAACACCCAGCAGCAGACCATGGAGCAGCGCTTGCAGGGGCTGGAAGCCTCCAATGCCCGCAAGCTGGAAGAGATGCGCAAAGCGCTGGCAGACGGCCTTGCCGCCATGCAGGCGCAGAACGCCCAGAAGCTGGACGAGATTCGCCACACTGTGGACGAGCAATTGCAGGACGCGCTGCAAAAGCGGGTGACCGAAAGCTTTAAGGCGGTCAACGACCAGCTGGAGCAGGTGTACAAGGGCTTGGGTGAGATGCAGAGCCTTGCCGCCGATGTGGGCGGGCTGAAGCAGGTACTCTCCGGCGTTAAGACCCGCGGCATTCTGGGCGAGATCCAGCTGGGCGCGATTCTGGAAGAGATTCTTGCGCCGGAGCAGTACGACACCAACGTAGCCACCATCCCCGGCAGCACCCAGCGGGTGGAGTACGCCATCCGTATGCCCGGTGTGGACGGCAACAGTGTTTGGCTGCCCATCGACTCCAAATTTCCCGGCGATACCTACGCCCACCTACAGGACGCGCAGACCTCTGGCGATGCGCAGGCAGTGGAAAACGCCCGCCACGCGCTGGAACTGGTGCTGCGCAGCGAGGCAAAGGATATCCGGGAAAAATATGTGGAGCCGCCATATACCACGGCCTTCGGCATCCTGTTTCTGCCCTTTGAAGGTCTGTATGCCGAGGTGGTGAACGCCGGGCTGCTGGAAGTTTTGCAGCGGGATTATCAGGTGAACGTGGCCGGCCCCAGCACCATGGCGGCGCTGCTCAACAGCCTGCAAATGGGCTTCAAGACCCTTGCCATCCAGAAGCGCTCCGGCGAGGTGTGGCAGCTGCTGGGTGCGGTCAAAACCGAGTTCGACAAGTTCGGGCAGGGGCTTTCCAAAATGCAGCAGCGCCTGCGCCAGACGGACGAAGAACTGGACAACCTCATCGGGGTGCGCAGCCGCGCCATCAGCCGCAAGCTGCGTGCGGTGCAGACGCTGGACGAAAACACCGCCGCCACCCTGCTGGAACTGGACACCGAGCCGGGCAGACCGGTAACGGCACGTCTGCCGGAGAGCGGGGAAGAGCTTTGATGCGCAGAAGCTCCCCGCATTATCCCTTGCGAAATTTCTGACGATGTGCTACAATAGGAATTGTTCTCAGAAATATTTGCCAATTTACGGCACAAGATAAACCCAAAAGGAGTCTGAACGGTATGAGCATGAAAAAAATCAGCGAAGCCATCCTTGGTGTGGGCGTGGACGATACCACCATCGACCTGTTCGAGAGCCAGTATCCGGTGCCCACCGGGGTCAGCTATAATTCCTATGTCATTCTGGACGAAAAGACCACCATTCTGGACACAGTGGACGCCCGCGCTACTGAGCCTTGGCTGGAAAACCTTGCCGAGGCACTGGGCGATTGCAAGCCCGCCTATCTGGTAGTCTCCCACATGGAGCCGGATCACGGTGCCAACGTGGCAAAGCTGGCAGCACTTTACCCGGAAATGCAGGTGGTGGGCAACGCCAAGACCTTCCAGTATATGGAGCAGTTCTTTGGCGCAGATGCCATTGCCCCGGAGCGCCGCGTGGTGGTGAAAGATGGCGAGAGCCTGAGCCTTGGTGCCCACGCCCTCACCTTTGTGTTTGCCCCCATGGTGCACTGGCCGGAGGTCATGGTCAGCTACGAGAGCAGCGAGAAGGTGCTGTTCTCCGCCGATGGCTTTGGCCGCTTTGGTGCAGTGGCAAAGTTTGACAAAAATGCCGACTGGGCCAGCGAAGCCCGCCGCTACTACCTGAACATCGTGGGAAAGTACGGCCCGCAGGTGCAGGCATTGCTCAAAAAGGCTGCGGCACTGGATATCAAGACGATCTGCCCGCTGCACGGCCCGGTGCTTACCGGTGATCTGAGCAAGTACCTGAACTACTACGATCTCTGGTCCAGCTACAAGGCCGAGGAGCCGGAAAAGGTTCTGGTAGCCAGCGCCTCCATCCACGGCCACACCCGTGCCGCTGCCCACACCATGGCTGAAAAGCTGCGTGCACAGGGCGCAAAGGTGGTGGAGATGGACCTGACCCGCACGGATGTTTCCTATGCCGTTACTGAAGCCTTCCGCTGCGGTAAGATCGTGCTGGCCTGCGCCACCTACGACGGTTTCCTCTTCCCGCCGATGGAGAATCTGCTGACTCACCTCAAGACCAAGAGCTTTCAGAACCGCACCGTCGGCCTGATGGAAAACGGCACTTGGGCACCCATGGCTGCAAAGCTTATGCGTGCCGAGCTGGAGAGCATGAAGAACATCACCCTCTGTGAGAACGTGGTCACCATCCGCTCTGCCGTCAACGCCGCCGCCGAGGCGCAGATGGACGCCCTTGCCGCCGAACTTGTGGCAAAGTAACGCGATATAAAATCAGTTAAACGCAAACACTCCCGGGCTTTTTTAGAAAGCCCAGGAGTGTTTTTTTGTTCCTTTGTTTGCTCCATTATCTGCTAGATTGTGAGCGGAAAACACGAAATTTTACGTCATTTTTTGAAATGGACACAAACAAAAAAGCGGTGAAACGAACAAATTTTGAACGCCTCACCGCTATATTCTGGAGCAGGATACGGGACTCGAACCCGCCGCCTACTGCTTGGGAAGCAGTCGCTCTACCGGATGAGCTAACCCTGCAAGTGCTCCATTATTGTAACAAAGCAGGGCAGGAATGTCAAGGCTTTTCCGCACGAAATTTGCGGTCAGCTCATTTTGGCCCAAGTCAGGTCCAGCACCGGGAAGAACGGGTCGAATACCAAGTCCCGCACGCCGTTTGCCAGCAGCAGACGTTTCTGCTGCGCCATCAGGGGCACCACGGTGCAACTTTCCAGCAGTTGCCGCTCGCACTGCGCCAACAGAGCGCAACGGTCCTTGCCGGTCTGCTGTGCGCTCAGTGCCAGCCGGTCGGCATAAACAGTATCGGCGTAGCCGGTCAGACTGCCGCCTGCGGTGGTGAACTGCTGCAGCATCTGATATACGCTGCCGCCCTCGGCACGGATGGGCGCAAGGGCAATGGTGTATTTCCCGGCGGCAATGCGGGCGTCAAACTCGTCCTGCTCTACCTCTTCCACCGAGAAGAACAGGGAACACTCCTTCTGCCATGCGCTGTTGATCTGGTCGGCCAGTTCGCCCAGCCCGGCGTTCTTGGGCAGCAGCAGGGTCACGCCGGAAAAATCCGAGGTAGCCATGCCCTGCCGCGCAGCCAGATACAGAGCCTTTGGCTCCGGGATGGTGGGCAGGGGATTCCCGGCAGTTTCGCGGTAGTCCAGCCCATCCACGGTCAGACCCTCCGGCACAAGCCCCTTTGCAGCGGCGTACAGGCCGCTGGAGGGCACATCGGCGTTTTCCCGGGCAATACCGGCCAGCGCCTGCCGCAGCTGCTGGTTCTGGAACACCGACCCCTCTGCCGCGTTGAACAGCAGTGCCCATGTGGTGTCGGAATAGCTTACCGTCTGTAAGCTAGTGGTTTCGCCGCTCTCGTCCAGCGCGGCAGAGCATTTGTCATCAGCAATGAGCTGGGCTGCGCTTTTGCCGCTGCCGCTGGTGTCCTGCACCAGACGCAGACTGCCGACCAGCGGGCTTTCCACGGTACGGCGCAAAAACAGGCCGCTTGTCGTCCAGTTATACAGGTAAAAGCTGCCGCTGGCAAGTGTGGTCTTGGCGGTCAGTCCGTAGGTGCCCCGGGTGCTCTCAAAAAAGGCCTCGTCACAGGGGGCTGCACCGGGCAATGCCAGCTTTGCTAAAAAGTTATCGTCCCGCTCGCTCAGCCGGAACACCAACGTCAGCGGCCCATTGGCCGAAACGCCCAGACTGCTTTCGTCTGCAAGCCCCGCCAGCACGGCGGCGCTGTTCTGAATGGCGGAGAACTCCACCGCATAGGGCGAGGCAGTCTCGGCATGGAAAATGCGCCGGAACGCAAATACAAAATCCTCGGCGGTAATGTCGTACTCTGTGGCGGCGCCCTTGACGGCTGCGTAGGTCAGGCCGTCCTTCAGGGTAAAGGTGTAGGTCAGCCCGTCTGAGGAGACCGTCCACTTCTCACAGAGCCCCGGCACAAGTTCGCCGTCCGGGTCCTTGCGCACCAGCGTGCCGTACAGATTCTCACAGGCGATGACATCCGACGCACTGGAGGCCACCTGCGGGTCCAGATTTGCAGGGATGCTGTCCACAAACCAAGTAAAGCTGGCAGAGTTTGTGGAGCTGCCGCAGCCGGTCAGGGCAAAAAGAAACGCAGCAGCCAGCACCGCTGCGGTAAAACGCAACCATCGTTTCAAAAAGAATAACCTCATTCCGTTCATCTTCGCGCAGAAACGGCAAAAAGCGCTCTGCAACGACAAGTGTAGCAGAAAGCAACAGAAAAAACAATTGCCTTTTTGTGAATTTATCGGGCTTTTTGAAGCAGACTGTGCGGTTTTCCGTTGCCAATTGCACGCAAATGGACTATAATGGTACAGCAAAGTGATCCCCGCGCTGCCCGTGCGGCGCGGTGTTATACCATGATCCTATTAGAGGAGGAACTGTTTTTATGCAGAAAGATCAGCAGAAGCTTGCCCAGCTTATTCAGGGCAAAAAGGTCGCCTTTATCGGCGCAGGCGTCAGCCACAAGACCCTCATCAAGGAGTTTGTGGAGTTGGGCGCTCATGTGACTTTGTGCGACCAGAAAAAGAGCGTGGAGGACTTTGGCGATTACGCCGCCACCATCCGGGAGCTGGGCATCGACCTGAGCCTTGGCGAAAACTATCTGGACGGCTTCAAGGGGCAGGACATCATCATGCGCACCCCGGGTTTTGTGGGTTACTTTGAAAAGCCACTGCAGGATGCCATGGCCGCCGGTACCATGGTCACCAGTGAGGTGGAACTGTTCTTTGATTTCTGCCCCTGCGAGATCGTAGCAGTGACCGGTTCGGACGGCAAGACCACCACCACCACCCTTATCTCCAAGTTCTACGAGGCCGCAGGCCGCAAGGTGCACTTGGGCGGCAATATCGGCGCAGCACTGCTGCCCATGCTGCCGGAGGTGTCCCCGGAGGATGTGGCTGTGGTAGAGCTGTCCAGCTTCCAGCTGATCAGCATGCACGCCAGCCCCAACATTGCGGTGGTCACCAACGTGACCCCGAACCATCTGGATCACCACAAGGATATGCAGGAATACATTGATGCAAAGCGCAATATCCTGCTGTACCAGAAGCAGCCCTGCCGCGCCGTGCTGGGCTATGAGAACGAGATCAGCCGCTCCATGCAGGCAGACTGCAAGGGCAAGCAGGTGTGGTTCACCCGTCTGCACGATACCGACAACGGTGCCTTCCTGCGCAAGGAGGACGGCATGCTCTGCATGGCCGAGGATGGTGTCGTGACCCCCTTCCTTGCCCAGAAGGATGTCAAGCTGCGCGGTCTGCACAACATCGAGAACCTGCTGGCTGCTGCCGCTGCCGTGTGGGGCGAGGTGCCCGTGGAAGCCATCCAGAAGGTGGGCAGCACCTTTACCGGTGTGGAGCACCGCATTGAGCCGGTGCGCACGCTGGACGGCGTGCTGTACTACAACGACTCCATCGGCACCAGCCCGACGCGCACCATTGCCGGTCTGCGCAGCTTTAACCAGAAGGTCATTCTGATCGCTGGCGGCTACGACAAGCACATTCCCTATGAGCAGGCCAAGCAGACCGTTTACGACGCGCTGGCGCCTCTGGGCGACGATTACCGCACCATTCTGAAAAACGGCTTCGACCACCGCTGGATCGACGTGTACCAGAACGAGGGCAAGCGCAGCGGCGCGTATTCCGCCGGGACGGTGGTGCATCCCTACGTCCTGCTGAACTACACCGGAACGCTGGACAGCCAGTTCACGCTGGCCCATGAGATGGGTCACGCTCTGCACTCCTACCTGTCCAACAAGCACCAGAACCCCATCGATGCGGACTACGTGATCTTCGTGGCAGAGGTGGCCTCTACCTGCAACGAGGCGCTGCTGATGGAATATCTGCTGGGCAAGACCACGGATAAGAAGGAGCGGGCGTACCTCATCAACCATTTCCTCGACCAGTTCAAGGGAACGCTGTACCGTCAGACCATGTTCGCCGAGTTTGAGCTAAACATCGGAAAGATGGCAGCTGAGGGACAGACCCTGACGGCGGACGTCCTGTGCGCCGAGTACAAGCGCCTGAACGAGCTGTACTACGGCCCGGACATGGTGGTGGACGACAACATCGCCATGGAGTGGGCGCGCATCCCCCACTTCTACTACAACTACTACGTCTTCCAGTACGCAACGGGCTATGCGGCGGCGATTGCGCTCTCAGAGGGTATTTTGAAAGACAGTGAGCCCGCGGTCGAGCGATACCTCGGCTTCCTCTCCGGCGGATGCAGCAAGAGCCCGATTGAGCTTCTCAAGGGTGCGGGCGTCGACATGACGACAGCGGAGCCTGTCAACCAGGCGCTCGAGCTGTTCTCGAAGCTGCTTGACGAAATGGAGGCGCTGACGGCGTAAATGGAAGAGCTATTTCTGCCGGTGCTGCACAGCTTTGAAA
>ERZ779874.2201-NODE-2201-length-16737-cov-59.232166_pt1 | contig 16737 bp, 14 predicted proteins | sample MGYA00511031_ERZ779874 | MGnify/ENA primary metagenome ERZ779874 (study PRJEB29588, sample SAMEA2156850) | human gut metagenome | biome: human gut; feature: human-associated habitat; material: faeces | place: Denmark | collected 2008/2010 ...
TTTCCCGAGTTTTGCCCCGTTTACCACGGTTGACGGGCAGAAACTCCCGAGTTTCATGCCATTTACCGCGGTTTTCGGGCGACTTTCCCGAGTTTTGCCCCGTTTACCACGGTTGACGGGCAGAAACTCCCGAGTTTCGGCCTGCCGCTTCCCCTTGCTTCGGGGCTGAGGCTTTATTCATCCCTCAACGCCTCCGTCGGCAGCGTACGGGCCGCACGGCGTACAGGGACATACGTTCCGACCAGCGCTATCAGCATCAGAACAACGTAACTGAGTGCCAGCACCACGGTGAAGTGGAAGCCGAAACGGTTTTGCCCGTAGGCGGGATTGGGCACGAACTTGTCATTCATCTCTACCGTGTACAGGCCGTTGACATGGGCATGATAGAGCAGGAATGGAATGACCAGCACGAAGGCCACCGTCAGCAACAGCCAGGCTTCGATGAGGAACTGCCGCACGATGCACCCCTGCGAGGCGCCCATGCTGCGCATCACCCCAATCTCGCCGCGACGGGCATTACTGCGTATCCAGAAAGTACCCACCATGCCCAGGAAGATGCAGAGCAGGGCGAAACCCGTCAGGGCGTATTGCAGGCGGAGCTTGTTGGTGACGCCACTCTTCATGGCATAGTCCTCGCTCAGCTCCGAAAATTCCTTCAGGCTGTCGAAGTAGAAGTTGCCTACAGAGAGCTGCGGCGCCACTTCCTGCTGGAAACGCTGCTTGAAAGCCGATACGTCCACACCCGGCTTCAGACGGATGACAAAATTGTACCACCACGGCATATACGGACTTCCATACATTTCGCTGTACATGGTGACAATGAGTGGATAAGGCTGCTCGTAGTCGCGGTGCTTGAAGTCACGGAATACACCCGCTACCTCCAAAGCGTCCTCGCCCTGGTAGACTTTCTTTCCTACGGCATCGGCCGTACCGAACAGGCGCTGAGCCAGCCGTTCGGAGATGAATGCCTTGTCCTCCACCTGCTCAGGCAAGCGGATGTCACCACCCGTACGGGCATCCTTCATGCCATAGGTATGAAGCATATTGCTGCCATCGGTTGCCACAAAACTATAAGTCTGGGCATGTACGAAACCTTCCCTTTTGTGCAAAGAGGCGGTATCGGCATAGATTTGCGTACCGCTCCACGAGTTGCTACAAGGGAAACTTTGATTACCGGCAATGGCCCAGCACTCCACCTCGGGCTGCTCGCGTACGATGCGTGCAAGGCGTGTGTAGGCCACCAGATTCATCGAGTCGGAAGCCATGTCGGGGTCGAAGTTGCCGTTCGTCTCGTCGTACATGCCGATGTTCACCACGTAAAGCCCCTCGGGGTCGTAGCCACGGTCGATGGCATGGTTGGCGGTCAATACATAGATAGGGTCGATGACGGTCCACAGGAAGAAACTGACGACCAGCAGTTCCAGGAATATCCAGCCGTTCTGACGGCGCTGGTTCCATAGTTGATGTAAGATGGTTTGAAGCATGAGATTTTATCTTTTCGTATTCAACGATTCCATAATCGGGTGGCGCATTGCCCCCAGCGCGGGCACGAGGGCCGACACCACATTGAGCACCACACACACGGCCAGCGCACAGCCGAACACGGCGGGATTGAACAGCATCTCGGGCGTGAGCGACGTGGAGAGCGAAGTGTCGTAGATGTTCTTGTCGAACAGCGTCAGAATCCAGTCGCTGGCCGTCAGCACAATCAGGTAGGAGAACAACAGGCCTGCCAAACCACCCAGCAACGTGAGTAACAGGTTCTCGCAGAGCACCTGCTCCAGCAGGCGGCGGCGCGTAGCCCCGTAAGCCTTGCGGATGCCCAGCTCGGCAATGCGGCTGTCCATGCGCGAGGAAATCATACCGCTCAGGTTCAGGGCCGGGATGAAGAGCAGGGCCAGCAGGATGTAGAGGAAGTCCTTGGCCAGTTCCATCGTGTCGGGCGCCTTCTCCACATCCTGGCGGAAAGTGCTGAGCCAGTATGGATCGGGTTGCCCCATCAGGTCGTATTCATAATCCTTGTCTTGCTGGGTATAGCGCCGGAACACATCCTGCACCTCGCTGCGCACGGCTTCGAAGTTCTCCGCATCGTCCACCAGCAGCGATACAAACACATTGCCCAGCAATCCCTGCCTGTCCAGCTCCTTGGAGATATACTGCGCATTGAGCAAGGGCAGCCACAGGTCGCCTGCCGTTTCGGGTGTGGCATTGGAAACATCCCGCACCACGCCACACACGCGGTAGTCGCGCCCGTTGAAGGCGAAGTGCCGGCCCGACACACCCTCGACGGCGGCAAACAACCGCTTGGCCATCGACTCACCGATGACGGCCACTTGCGCTTTGGCCTCCACATCTTCCTGCGTGAATGGCTGGCCGTCGACAAAGCGGAAGGAAAAGACTTTCCAGAAAGCGCCGTTGGCAAAACGGGGAGTAACCTTGAAGGGCTTTACGTCTGTGGCAGACACCTGATAATCTCCCCAAAAATCAATCACACTGCCCGCCACCTGCTCCACATGAGGCAACCCCGGCAGCATCTGGTCCACGACATAATAGGCCACGCCGCCGTAGATGTTCCAGTTCTCGGGCTTTCCCTTCGGATAGCGTTTCAGGGGCTTCAGCACCAGCGTACGGTCGCGGTTATACTCGGGATAAACAGGGCCGAACTTGACGTAGAAGATGATGAACAGTGTCATCACCAGCGCAATGGACAGACCCGTGCCCACCACGTAGATGCCTGTAAAGAGGCGGTTCTGCCGCATCAGGGTCCAGGCTTGTTTGAAGTAGTTTTTCAGCATATCTGTATGTACTTTTAGTTTGTTCCATTCCCATTGTTTTCCGGCCGGTGCACCCCACGTAGGGGTACCGTCATACCCCACGGGTGGGGTACTTTCGGGTACAACTTGCGGTGGGTCAGTCTTTCAGTTTCAGCTTGTTCTTGTTCTTATACTGGCTCATGTCGCTCACCACCACCTGGTCGCCCGGCTTGAGGCCCGAAACTACTTCGACATATTCGAAGTTGGAGTCGCCCAGCTGCACCTTGCGCTTCACGAGCTGACCTTCGCCATCGCGCACAAAGAGGTCGTACTCGCCACGGCCCACATAGTACGAAGCGTTGGCCACACGCATCACGTCTTCCTTCACAGCGTTCATCACATAGACATCGGTCTTCAGGCCCGAACGCAGGCGGCGGTTACTGTCGTCCTCCAACTGCACGGTGAAAGAGATGACACCGTTCTTCGAAAGCGGGGTAACGCTGCTCACCTGCCCTTCCAGCTTCTCGCTGCCTATCTTCACGATGGCCCGCCCGCCGGCTGCCACACGGTCGCCGTAAGTATCGGCTATCTCGCCCTCCACCTTGAAGTGGCTCAAGTCGGAGATGACGGCTATCTGCGTGCCCTCGCCTACCTGCGCGCCAATCTGGTTGTTGATGTAGGTCAGGATGGCCTTGCGAGGCGAGCGCACCTGCGCATCGTCCAGCGTACGTTTGGTTTCGGCCAGGCTCTTGCGGAAGATCTCATACTCCAGCTGCTTCACCTTCAGGTCGGCGGCTTTCACCTTACGCTCGTTGGCCAGCTGCTGACGCAACTGTTCCAGCTCCAGTTTGCCCGTCTTGAAGTTCAGTTCCGCCTGATGCACACGGTCGGTCGTTCCCGATCCCAGGCTGTCCAGATAACGTTCGTTGCGCAGCTCCACCTCCATGCGGTTCAGCTTCATCTCGGACACCTTCACCTGCATCTCCAGGTCGCTCAGGTAGGTGCTGTTGTTCACCTCCAGCTGCTCCAGCTGGTAGCGCTTCATCTGCTCCTCGTCGAGCTGCTTCTTGTATTCGGTCTCGGCGCTCTGCAAGTCCAGTTTCAGGATGGGCGTACCTACGTCCACACTGTCACCCCCCTTTTTGTACACCTCGAGGATGCGCGTATTGATGGGCGAATTGATAATTTCTTCGAAAGCAGGCACCACCTTGCCCGAGGCGCTGACACTGACCTCGATGGTCCCCTGGTCTACGGTAGAAAACACCAGATCTTTCTCTTTCACGCCTGTCCGCATCAGCGAAATGAGCACACTGAGCACCACCACGCCTGCGACTCCTGCTACACCATAACGAATCAGTTTCTTGTTGCGCTCTCTACGGCGCTCTTCTTTGGGAATTTCTCTATCCATGGCAATAATTTTGAATTAGCTGTTTCAATCCATACACAGCCCACAACTATTATGCCAAAACCACAATTCACTGATTTTCAAAGATAAGTCATTATTCAGAGGTGTTCATTTTCGGACAGGTGTCCGATTTCGGGCGGACAGTTTCACTCGTTCACAGCTCCACAATGCGGACACACACCCTTGTGCATCAGCTTGCCGCCACAACAGCCGCAACGGTAGCGGGGCGAATGAAGCGAATGCTTCAGCCTTCCGATGAAAATCCAGATAAAAGCCGCCAGAAAAACATAGCCCACGTAGATGTGCGTAGTCAGGATAAAGAAGAAATAACAGAAGATACACGACGAAGCCAGTCCCAGCAGGTAGAACACCGCCGCCGCGGGCGAAAGCTGGCGGAAAAGGTCGTCGAGCACGGCCAGCAGTACAACCAGAAACAGCCACAGCCCCACCAGAAACATCGAAAGCACGAAGGGCACCTTGAAAGGCGAAAGCGTGGGGTTGTAATAGTAGTGTTCCCACGTGTCGGGTGCAAAGACCTGTATCGACTCGTAGACCGTCGCACAGAAAGCCATCAGCAAGCAAAGCGCCAGGGGATAAAGGCTGTCGATGTCGTTAAAGTAGACCAGCTGCAACTGCTTACGTCGGAATACGCGTACCAGCCAGACAGCCACAAAAATGGCAAAAACCACGATGAAGTACGAAGCATGCGTGTCGCTGAACACGTAGATGGCCTGCGAAATGCTGTCCGTAGGCACAAAGGCGCGCTTCAGGTCGACTTCGCGCAGCCACCCCTGTACCTCCTGCGAGTGGGCCAGCTTCACCCAGACGGAGTCTATCGAGTCGGCCGGATGGACAGCAAACTCGGCTACTACTACGCGGTCGCCCTTATGCAGCTGGTAGTAAGCCCCTTTCACGGGCAGAAGCTCCAGCTGGACGGAGTCGGTCTTCACCTCCAGATTGGTGTCCCACGTATAGTGTCGTTCGTACAGGTAGGTCAGCGAGTCGCGCATCTGCTGCGACAGGCCTTCGTCTTCCAGATTGGGGCGGGAGTAATGACAGGAAGAAAAAAAGAATAAAATGAAGAATAAAAAATGAGGCATGAAGAATCCGATGCGCCAAGGGGCATGAACCGTCCCGCGCTTTCTTCCAAGGCCATCTATCTTTAATTCTTCCTTCTCCATGCTCCACTCACCATTTATTCATTAGCCAACACCTTCATCTGACAGTTCTTGCAATCGAACTCCAGCCGGAAGCGGCGTCCGTCCGAGCTTGCCAGGTAGTACGGTTCCCGATAGGGCGAACGTCCTTTCTGATGAACAGGACACCAGCCCATGCTGTAGCGCAGACAGTGACGGCAGAACATCAACACCGCCCCGTCCGCAGGTTGCTTTTCGTAGGCGGGCGCCACAGCTTTCACTCCATGATCCAGGTAGAAACGTCGTGCCTCGTCGTTCATTACGTTGCCCAGATAGGTCAGCGTGGCCGCAGGATAAGCATGGCGCGTCGGCTTCCACACGGCCAGTTCGCGGCGGTAATTGATGCGGCGTGCAGCCGTCAGCCGCTCCACCACCTGCCTGCGCCAGTCGGCCACGACCGACGAGGGTACAAACCACTCTTCCGTCAGGGCGATTTCGGCCGGTTCTGTCAGTTCATAAGGCGTACCGCCAAGCTTGGCCAGCTGCGTGCGCAGGTTCTCTACCTGCGGCGTACGTGCCCGTTCCTTGGCATAGCCCAAAGCCAGCGTCACGCGGTTGTCGTCCTCGTCGACTGCCGTCAGCGAAAAACCAAAGGCATTCTCCTCCAGCCTGAGGCGCACCCCTATCTTCCGCTCGGCCGACTTGCGTGCCAGGGCCCGTTCAAACTCCTGATCCAGGTTGCGGAAGAGCGGCGTACGCGGCCGTATGCGCGCCACGTTGCCTGCCGGAAAAAGCTTGTTGCCCTCTACGCGATTGATGCGGAAGCCCTGCAGGCGCCCCTGCTCGTCAAGGTAGCACACGCCGTCACCGTTGTGGAAAGGCTTCACGCCCGCCACGCTCACCCATCCGCCACGCTGTTCCTTCAACGTACCCATGGCCTCGCCCAGCGATTTGGGCGTGTCGAACGAAGCGATATCCTCTCCCCTTCCCTCCAGAAAGTAGTGTGTGAATCCGCGGCTGAAGCTCTTCTCCGGCTGCGGACGGAAGTCCAGTCGGCACGTGCCCGACGAAGCACGCACATATTCCTTCCTGCGCTTCAGGATGGCGTCCAGGCGTTGGCTGTAGGCAGCCGTCACGTTCTTCACGTAGGCCACGTCCTTCAGCCGTCCCTCTATTTTCAGCGAGGTAACTCCTGCGTCGAGCAGCTGCTCCAGCATGTCCAGGCGGTTCATGTCCTTCAGCGACAGCAGGTGTTTGTCTTTCACCACCACCCGTCCGTCGGCATCCACCAGCGAGAAAGGCAGGCGGCAGAACTGGGCACACTCCCCACGGTTGGCGCTGCGCCCGAAGCAAGCCTGGCTGGCGTAACACTGTCCGCTATAACTTACACACAAAGCCCCGTGCACAAACACCTCGAGCGGCGTGTCGGGACAGGCCTTGTGGATGGCGGCTATCTCGTCGAGCGACAATTCGCGCGCCAGTACCACCTGTCGGAAGCCGGCCTCCGCCAGGAAGCGCACCTTTCCGGCCGTTCGGTTGTCCATCTGCGTGCTGGCATGCAGCGGGATGGGTGGCAGGTTCAGGCGTGTCAGGCCCATGTCCTGCACGATGAGTGCATCCACACCCCTGCGATACAGTTCCCAGATCATGTCCTCCGTCTCCTTCAGCTCTTCGTCCTTCAGGATGGTGTTCACCGTCACGTAGATGCGCACTCCGTAGAGGTGGGCATAGTCTGTCAGGCGTCCGATGTCGTCCATCGAGTTCGTAGCAGCCGCCCTGGCGCCAAACTTCGGCGCACCGATATACACCGCGTCGGCCCCGTGGTTCACCGCCTCGATGCCACACTCCAGATTCCGCGCCGGTGCCAGCAGTTCTATTTTCCTCAGTACCTTCATTCCCCGATCTCGTTGATGTTGTACGGCGTTTCCTGATAGACGAAGTAGTTCAGCCAGTTTGTAAAGAGGAGGTTCGCATGCCCCCTCCAGCGCACCAATACCCCCTTTTCGGGGTCATTGTCCCGATAGTAGTTTTTCGGCATGTCGATGGGCAGTCCCTTGCCCAGATCCCGTCTGTATTCCGTGTCCAGCGTCAGGGGCGAGTATTCCGAGTGTCCTGTCACGAAGAATTCTCTTCCTCCGCGTGCCATGACCATGTAGACCCCCGCTTCGTCCGACTCCGAGAGCAGTGTCAGTTCCTTCACCTTCAGGATATCCTCCCGTCTCACCTCCGTATGCCGGCTGTGAGGCACGTAGAACACGTCGTCGAATCCTCGGAAGATGGGGTGCAGCGGTTGCAGCGTATGATGTTCGAAGATGCCGAACATCTTTTTCTCGAGCGGATATTTCGGCACGCCATAGTGGTGGTAGAGTCCCGCCTGTGCCGCCCAGCAGATATAGAGCGTCGAGGTCACGTGTGTGCGTGCCCAGTCGAATATTTCCGTAATCTCGTTCCAGTAGCCCACCTCTTCGAAGTCCATCTGCTCCACGGGCGCCCCTGTGATAATCATGCCGTCATACTTCTCGTTCCTCATGAGTTCGAAGTCCGTATAGAAAGCCTTCATGTGTTCGATGGGCGTATTCTTGGGCGTATGACTTTTTATCTTCATGAAAGAGATCTCTATCTGTAGCGGCGTGTTAGACAGCAGCCTGACGAGATCCGTTTCCGTTGTTATCTTCAGGGGCATCAGGTTGAGGATGACGATTTTCAGGGGTCGTATATCCTGTCGCGTAGCTCGCGAATTGTCGATGACGAATATGTTTTCCCGCTTCAGCAGTTCGATGGCGGGCAGTTTATCGGGCAAGTTGAGTGGCATGGTATTTACATCTTTAGTTTCAGAGGGTCAAAGATAGTGCAAACTGAGAGAAGCACAAAGCGAAAACGAAGTTTTCAGGCTTTTAGATGAGGTAGTGAAGAAAAAAACGGCATTTTCACTTTTTAATATTTTTATTTTTTTACTTTTGCCACCGATAACCTTTCTAAAAAATTAATACCATGAAAAGACATCCTATTCTTACAGGTGTAGCCTATCGTTTAATGGGAGGAATTTTATTGCTCTTCCTATCCTGTAGTACTGAAAACAATGCATTTGACATGCAACCCGGCGACATCCCCATCACGTTCTCGGGCACTATCAGTGGACAATTACTCACAAAAGTTACCGCAACATCTTTCGAAACAAACGACCGCATCGGCCTGTTTGCCACGCTGACACCCAACTCTCTCGATGGAAAGAGATATATAGACAACCTGCAACTGACATGCAACAGCAACGGCAGCTCCTTCACACCAGCGCGGACGGTCTTTTATCCCGAAGGAGGAGGGACACTGGACTTCGTAGGCTATCACCCTTACCAAAAGGAAGGGCTACAAGCAGGGAGTACTACTCTATCTGTCAGCATCCAGTCCGACCAAAGCACACCTGAGAATTTCTCGGCAAGCGACTTCCTGACTGCCAAAAAACAAAACGTGGGAAGCAGCGAAAACGACGTGACACTGAACTTCAAGCATCGATTTGCCAAACTGAAATTTACCATTATCCCTGGCGAAGGCGAGGATGCGGCGAGCATTCTGGAGGACGATCCGAACATTATCGTCACCAATATCTACTCGCAAGCCAGCTACAATCTGACGGACGAAAGCATCACCAATCCGCAGGAGCCTACAGATATCCTCACCTACGGTTCGTGGAGCAACAGCGGAGAAAAACTCACAGGCAAAGAAATAATCATCATTCCGCAAAGCTTGACACAAACGGACAATAGCATTCTTATGGAATGGAACGGAAGGGTATACACCTGCCTGATGCCGGAACAAGTGATGAAGACAGGTACCCAATGCGAAATATCCATCACCGCCACCCAACAGGGAGGAGAATTTCTGACCGGCATAGCAGGTACCGTAAGCGACTGGACTACCGTCGACGGGCAAACGACGGACAACAACCAGGAAAACGTAGCCATCCACACGGCCATCTTGTCTTTCCGAGAGTCTGACGTTTATCGCATCTACCACGAAGGGAAGGCCCTGGCAGATGTGTGCAAGGAATATTTAATCTCGGACGAACTGACCTCCAGCGCTGTCGTCTACTATCCCATATCGGAGGAAACAGGGCGGCCCGACCTGACACGAGGAACTGTCCTGCGGCTGATGGACACGCCCGATGCCATCTGCGGAGGAACAATCGTCTGGAATACGGAAGCAAACAGCTTCACTTACAACCAAGGGAGCCAAACGAGCATCAACAAATTTTACGTATCCGAAGACGGAACGATCAGCCTGACCTCGGGCAGCAATGCCGTAAGCTGCGACGTCGTGAGCCTGACCATACGCGACACCCGCGACGCACAACCGTCCTCCTACCCGATCGTCAAAATAGGAACGCAGTACTGGATGAAAGAAGATTTACGGGCAACCTGCTATAAGGACGGAACACCCCTGAAGAAATTGGAGAAACTCGGCACAGAAGCCGCCTACTTCAAGCCGGAAGGGCTGGAGTACTATTTCTACAATGGCGAAGCAGTTCTGGCCGGCGAATTAAGTCCCGAAGGCTGGAGCATTCCAAGCGACAAAGACTGGGAGGCCCTAAAGAGTTACACAGGCGACAACACCTCGCTACTGAAAGCAGGCACGTGGCTGCTTGAGACGGACAATGCCGGGCAGGAGCAAGAAGGAGACGTGGCTCCCGTCAACAACCTGACCGGGTTCAGCGTCTATCCACACGGTTCGTGGTTGAGTGGACAGCACAATAATGATGGGCGCCTGAACGGATATTGGGCACTGAAAGAAGGCAGTACGGAGATAGCCGACAAAATGATATTCTTCACTGGAGGCAGCAACAACTTCTACCTGTCCGATCCGATTGTAAACGGGAAAGACTACTACAAAGCTGCATCCATCCGTTGCATCTTGAAGTAACCCCTATAATTTAGTTTGTGTCCATTATTCCTGTTTATCCTCTCATTTTAGAAGTCCCGGCGGGCCAACATCCGTTGGGACTTCCCTTTGCCGACAGGAATATTATACACTCGGCCCAATACAACTATTTTTGTCTACTGAGATAAAAAAGACAAACTGAGAATCGATTTTCATAAACTGTCAACTGTCAGCTGTAAGGCAAAAACATTATTTTGTTACCTCATTTCAAATTTTTGCAGATGTGGAAATCATACCCTACGAAGGCTGTAATTTAATATGGGTGGATACATTGTTGACAGGAATACGCGCAGGGAAGGACTGACTTTAGCCGGCTTGCTTATGTTTGGCAAAGGACTTGCTATTAGGGAGAGGTTTGACAATATCCGCATGGATTATCTTGATATGACCAACTTGCAACCAGACAGCCGCTGGAGTGACCGGCTGACTTACGACGGACGATGGGAGAACAATCTATATAATTTCTTTATGCGTGTACAGTCCAAGTTGGTGAGTGACATAAAACGTCCTTTCAGACTGGAGGGAATGAAACGAATAGATGATACCTCTGTACATAAAGCTATTCGTGAGGCATTGACCAATCTTGTTATTCATGCAGATTATATGGTGACAGGTGTGCTCAAAGTGGAGAAACACGATGACTGTTTTGTCTTTCCAATCCAGGCACACTTAAAATACCCGTTATGGATATTTATGCCGGAGGCAATTCAAAGGCAAGAAATCCCAATATGCAGTCAATGTTGCGAATGATTGGTTTCGGCGACAATATTGGCTCTGGATTTCCTACAATCCTGAACGCATGGAAGAAGGAAAATTGGCGTAAGCCGTTTTTAGTAGAGCGGACTGATTTACATCTTGTTGAATTAACCCTTTCTATGGTATCTCTTATTCCGGAAGAATGTCATCATGCGTTGAATGAGATTTATGGTAGTGAGTACAACAGACTTGATAAAGAATGTCAACTGGTTTTGGCTACAGCTATAACGGAAGATAATATATCCAATTATCGCATACAGCAATTATTAGGTAAAAATCCTTTGGAGGTAGGAAGAATTCTTTATGCGTTGGTTGACAAAGGAATGCTCTTATCCAACAATAGAGGACGATGGACTTCTTACTCCATTAATTCTGATTATAGTCAAGGAGTAGAAAACTCAAGGAGTAAAACTCAAGGAGTAGAAAACTCAAGGAGTAAAACTCAAGGTGTAAAATCAAGAGAGCAGAAAAAAAGGAAATACGCGATGCCTTAATTGCTTTCTGCCGAGAAGCACGTACCTTGCAGGAAATAGCCAATTATTTAGGATATGCTGATAGGAACAGGATGAAGCGTGTGTATATCGACCCGATACTTGGCGAACTGCTGGAAATGACGTCTTCAGAGAGTAAGAATTCTCCCAATCAAAAATATATAACGAAAACAAAATAAGAATAATATATAATCATGAAACCACATAAATTAGACTTGAGTTCGGTTGGGGTGTGCAACTCTCTTTGCCTATGACCAGTGAAGAAGTGGATGGAAAGATGGTTTATTCGGTTAATGATGGTGATCTTGTGGCTTGCTTTGCAGATGATATTACAGAAAATATCGTAAAAGCCATGGCTGACAAACAACCGCTCCGTGTATTGTTTCGTGACAGCTGCTTTGCCCGTGACGACGCAAAAAATCAATGTGTTTGAAACATTGAAACAGCTGTTGGACTGGAGCGAAGAAGATGCAATGAATAATATAAAGGTAATTTAAGAACATGATTTCAGTAGTTCGGAAATTCCGAACTACTGAAACAACAGCAAAAAGAATGAAAGAAGACAATCATAATAGGATTCAGACCAGTCAGAAAAGTGAGAGTTCGGGTTTGATAGATGAAATACGTGAAATCATTGAGCGTGGAAGAAGCCAAACGTATGCTTCAGCCAACCAGATTGTAATACAAACATACTGGAATATAGGTCGTCGTATTGTAGTGGAAGAACAGCTGGGAAAACAAAGAGCTGAATACGGTAAACGACTTATTGCGAACTTGGCAGAACAACTCTCAGCCATATATGGTAGCAACTATAGCAAACGTAATTTGGAATATTATCGTCAGTTCTATCTGTGCTTCAAAGATTTTGAAATTGTGAACACACGTGTTCGTAATCTTACCTGGTCGCATATCAGACGCATTATGAACGAGTCTGATCCGGAAGCAAGGGTATGGTATCTGAAGGAGGCTTCAGAACAGATGTGGAGTGTAAGGACTTTAAGCCGTAACATCAACACACAATATTACGGCCGCCGCATGGCGTGTTATAGGGAAAGCCTTGCTTTACCGAAGCCGATTATAGAAGATAATGATACACAAGAATATATAAAGAGCCCGGTCATTGCAGAGTTTCTGAGTTTCCGTAAGGATTCAAAGTTTGATGAAAGCAAACTGGAACAGGCTCTGATTGATAACCTTGAGCAATTCATTATGGAACTGGGGCGTGGATTTGCTACAGATTTGGCACTTGCGAGTGCCAAATCTTACATGAAGCGATATGAATGGTGTAAATTCATTATCGTTGTGCCCAGCATAGCCATTCTGAAGTTGTACAGAAAAATTTTGAGACCATGCAAGAACACTTTACGACGGAATATGATAACCGCATCCATCCGTTGCATCTGAAGTAATCCTATAAATCACCCGTTTCCCATCCCCCTTTTCTTTGTCGGGGTTCCAAGGCGGTGTTCACCACAACAGAAAAAGAAAAACTGAGAATCGATTTTCATAAACTGTCAACTGTCAGCTGTAAGGCGCACTTTTCAAAACAGATTTGTCCATACCTACGCCAGCTATGTCGACGCCCTGCTCCTGTTCTATCGTTCGGAAACCTACAAACGTCTGGCCGACGAATCTACCAAGTATTGGCATTTTGGGCCGGTAGCCCCTTTATCAGGAGTGGATGGAGGAGGTGGGGAGTGCTTCATGTGGAGAACCATTGAGGAGAGAAAAATCCTAAATCTTGAGTATTGATTTAGGAAGAAAATGACCTAAATTTAAAGGTTTCTTGGGAACAAGTATCGGATATACCAAAATGTTTTATTTGATTTATAATGAATAGATTATAATTCACCCACAAGTTGTGGGTGAATTATAGATTAATCCACATAAGTTATATGTCTGTCAATTTGGCATATTGTCATTTTTGTATAATTTTGGCACACCTTTTGATATTTTTACAATAGTGCCATCGGCATTCTGTTGTGCTTAATAGTCTCTTCGCAGACACAACAGCAGTTTACTTTAATCTTTCTGAAATCAAGATGACGAAGTTCCTCTCCGTTACCAAGGGCAATTAACATGTTTAATCTATTTATTCGAACCTATTATGGCAAAAAAAAGAGATACTTATAAGTATGAACTTACCAAGGGGAATAAAGTGGTGTATGTTGGGATAACCAATGACCCTGAAAGAAGAGAAGCAGAACACCATCAAGATAAAGATTTCGACAAGATGAGAATTGTCGGAAATGCTTCTACTCTTGATGGTGCTTCTCAGTGGGAATCCCAAAGAATACAAACTTACATGGATAACCACAATGGACAAACACCATTATACAACCAAAACGAGCACGGTAAGTAAACAATGTGTGTCCCTCACTTTTGGCCTTGTTGCACAAGGACATAAGTTATATAGGAGTTACTGTCATTTTGGCACTATGACAGTGACTTTTTCTTTAGCTTTGCAACAATAAAGCCTTATTCCATTGATGATTGCTGATTATAAAAAAGCTTTTCATATTCAGCTCTTCTAATGGTAGTATCCCAACCTCCTACTTCATCATCCTGATGCTTATCTATACCGGTATAGACAAGACTGGCATCTTCATAACGCTTGAATTTAAAAATAGCATCGTTCATAAGAGGAGCATTAAATACTCCTAACGTGCAAAGCATGTTGAAATCTTCCACACTCAGGCCGGTTACTTTCTTGAAAAGACCAGGTTCCAATTGGGTAATGATATCTTTCAGACAGCGTTCACGATAATCAGTTAAATACATAAAGACAGGAATACGCGTAGCAAACTTAATTAGTTTTTCCTGAATTTGTTTGCGTTTACTTTTCATCTCTTTTTCTTCAGCTGATAGCTCCTTTTTCTCTTTAGAAGTCAAATCATGCTTGTCTTTCTTAGCTTTCTTGATGGATTCAGACTGGTTGATGATAGTTGTCAGATCATTGTTGAGATTTCTAAATCCTTCAATATTCATTAAGGCTTTCATAGCCTCAGGGCTATCAAGAAGTCTTCTTAAAGTTTCATTATCTACATTGACAAGTAGGGCTGATTCCCATCGTTTGGCTAAAAGTGTAGCTGATGTTCCTGCTAGTGCAATGTCGAGGATGTCTTGGGCGTTAACTTCTTTCATACTACTTCCATCGTATGCTAGTACAGGCAGAAATCTGATAAATTTTCCTACTTTTGTTTCAGGATTAGATTCGTTTATATCCAACCTGCAACTGTAATCCGATATTTGGCGAAGGGCCCTGTCAAGAGCAAAATCAAAGACATAACATTCTTTTTTTATGATAATATTATCCCCGTCATCATCTATTATTTCCCAAGGGCTTTGCACACGAAAAGCCGCTTGGAAATATGTTTCTGGGCTTTTCAGATTTCTAAGCATAAAAATACCTGTCCAAGGTTTTACTGTTACACCGGTAGTCAGCTTGCCGCAGGTTAGGGTTATAGATTTAGTTTGTAATGGATTCCCCATAGCAACCTGAACAGGCCTCAAGGCATCTAAACCGATACCTGCCTGAGTACCAGCACAAACTATTATTTTATAATCATGGTAAAAAGTATTTTGTCTTTGTTTCAGCAAGTTTGCCATAGCATAGCAAGAAGCAACATTAGGCAGAAACCACAAGGTGTGTGACAAAACGTTAAGCAGTCGTGCATCACTAAAAGGCATTGGAGGTCTTTTGTCCTGGCCTATTTTTAAGTCGTCCACACTGGCAGGAAGGTATGAACCGCGAACAAGATTCAGCCATTTTTGGACCTCATTTTCATAATTAAATCGCGCATTCTCTCCGTTACCGTTTGCTGAAAAGAATACATTTAAGTCAAATTCATCAAATTCCCCTTGTTTGGCTACCTCTTGGATTTCTTCAGGCATGCGGTAGGTGAGCATAACCATTCTGGGGAGTGACAAATAGGGATTGTTATCGCCTTGCCATTCCGCCTTTGCTTTTTGTTCGTCCGAATACGTCCAGTTGAAGATTTGTTCTTCTATAAATTCACCTGTATTGATTGCTCTAAATGGAGTACCCGACAAGAACAAATAGAAACGTGTAGATATAGGAAGCCACGTCTCGTCTATGGCATTGTTGGCTTCGTCTTTTTGATATTTTTCAGCATCAAAGTTTACGGCATCTTCCTCATTTTCCTTCTCGAATAAATCCTTGGCCCGTTCTCGCCAAGCTCCGAAATGGTATTCATCAAAAATAACCAAATCCCAATTTGTAGTATGAATAAATTCATTTTTGGCCTTGATTCCTCCACTCTCATTTGTACCAAGGAGGTCTTGAAAAGAACCGAATACAACTATTGGATTGTTTTTGTCAGCTTGTTCAAACATTTGGTCGATATTCAAATCCCTGTCTTTGGCTTCTTTATTGGAGATATACTGCCATCCTTCAAAATCGACATGAGTAATCAGATCTTCGTGCCAAGCCGATTCAACAGCAGGCTTAAAAGTCAAGATAAGAATGCGTGATAGATGCATGCTTTTTGCTAACTGATAGCTGGCGAATGTTTTGCCAAATCGCATCTTAGCATTCCACAAATATTTGGGAGTTTGCGATGGCGTATCCTTCAGAGCTTGTTCAAAATATGCCTTCGTTTTGTTTACTGCACATATTTGTTCAGGCCTCATAGTAAAAGTTTGTGTCCTATTCTCAATATTTAATGTGCCAGTACGTAAGGCCACAATTGCAGCTTTTACATCGTTTACGCTACATTTGAACCATTCATCGGTCTTGTCAAGGGGATTCAATCGTTCAAATCCTTTCCTTTCCAGCACTTTGTGCACGTCTTTATCTGAAAAACAAGCACCGGTAGGCTTCATTGCCGATTCAATTAATACAATTTTATAGCGGACCTTACTGGTGTGTAATTGTTCTTCAATACGTTTCTTGGCTGTTCGATTAGTATAACCAATCTTTAAATAACCTTCATGAGTTTCAACTCCAATCAATTTATAAGCATAAATCGTTGGAGTTAAAGAAGGACGCTGAGGAAATAAGTTTTGAGCCATGATAAACAATTTATTCCATTGGACGAATGATTGATTCAATAAATGCTATTTCATCTGATTTTAATTGGTATAATTCGTATAAGTCTTTGTCTGTCCATCGTTTTGAAAAATCTAAAACTGGTACAAATTGGTATGTAGCTTTGGTCATATTCATAGAAGCTAATGATTGCATAATTAACTCAAGTTTCTGATTTAGCTTTTAGGTAGTTTGAGCATATGCCTGTAGTGCT
>ERZ779874.2207-NODE-2207-length-16713-cov-17.694741_pt1 | contig 16713 bp, 21 predicted proteins | sample MGYA00511031_ERZ779874 | MGnify/ENA primary metagenome ERZ779874 (study PRJEB29588, sample SAMEA2156850) | human gut metagenome | biome: human gut; feature: human-associated habitat; material: faeces | place: Denmark | collected 2008/2010 ...
ACCGATGAGTTTTATAGAGAAAAATAATGCGTGACACAGTTTATTTTACACTACCCCATTGCGTCAGATTCGTTTTTTCCTACGTTTTGATATATATGCTGCATTATCTAATGCCCATGCTATGAGATTGTTTAATATAGGAATCAAACTTTGCCCTACCTCAGTCAATGAATATTCCACTCTTGGAGGTATTTCAGCATATAATTTTCTTTTCACCAGCCCATCGGCTTCAAGAGTCTTTAATGTCTCCGTAAGGACTTTCGGTGAAATATCCGGAATTGTTTTACTTATAGTATTGAAGCGCGTTGATTTATTTTCAGAAAGTACACATAATATAAGCATAGCCCATTTATTGCATCGATATCGGAGTCGGCTACTGTGATTTCTCGTTCCTGCGGTATGCTACCGACCATGCTGACACGGATTATGTATTTCCCGCAAGGGGCGTTGGGGATGACAAACATTCCGTTTTCGTCTGTCATTGCTCCCATTGAGAGAGGCAAACCGGTTTCCGGGTTCACAAGAACTACTGTTGCAAAGTCAAGAGGCTCGGAAGTCCTCTTGTCATAGACTGTGCCTGTTATGTTGCCGTCGGCATACGCACTGCCAGCAATCAACAGGAATGCAACCAAAGAAAGTGGTAATTTTGTGTTCATATCTTATTTTACATTTGTTTTCGTGTGCAAAGTTACCAAATCTCCGATGCAACCGGTTTACAAACATAAATGGCAGGACTATTCAAAAAGAAATGTCCTGCCATTGAGATGTTTTTACTGATTGATAAGAAGTGATTATTATCCCTTTTCTTACTTACTTCTTAATATGTTTCTTTTCAAAAGAAAGAGCTTCACCATCATTTGGGATGAACAGTTTGTCGGAGAATCCATTGTTTATAGCAAACACTCTCAAAAATCTTCGGGTGACCATATTATGATTGACCCCTTCGAGATGTGTGGCGACAATTATGGCATCAGGAGCGTAATTATGAAGTTGCTTAACGTCCTCTTCGTTCATAATCAACCTGTGAAATCCTTTGATTTTGTTGCCGCCAGCATTTGCTATAATAATTTCGGGGTGAAATAAATCGATTACACCCCTTACGCCATCATACCAGATGGTATCACCGGCTAAATATAGCTTTTTCTCATCCTTATGCTCAAATGTTACCCCACAAGCCTTCCCGACATAAATTAAAAGAGGATAAGTGCCATGTTTTGCCGGGGTCTTGCCCAATTTGATTCCGCCAAAATAAGTGCTGTCACTTAAAATTTCCACATTTGAAAATCCTTTTCTAACGAACAGCCTATGGTTCCTTTCATCTTTGACAAATATTTTCATCCTTTTGGGGATTGCCTTGAACGCCGTTGAATCAAGGTGATCATAATGATAATGTGTCGCAATTACGGCATCGATGTCATGCAGTATTTCATCAATACTTATCGGAAGCTCAACTATCGGGTTCCTTTTCCAGCTATCCGCAAAAGGATATGGAGGGAATGACCCTTTGGGGCCAAGCATAGGGTCGATTAGAAATCGTTTGCCGGCATACTCAATAATCAATGTGGCATTCCTTATCTGAGTTATCTTCATACTGGTCTGTGACTTTTTTTTAGATTACTACTTACTGCATTTTGGGCAGATGCCTTTTATCATATAATTTATGGCATGAGGTGAAAATCCATCAGGAATGTTTACCAAAGGCACACTCACGTCCTCGAAGCAATACGTTTCTTTGCATCGCTCGCAATAGAAATGAACGTGCTGATCAGATATGGTATGATGAGTGCCGCTATGGCACAACTCATATTTCAGCGAACGGCTTCCGTCCTCTATCACATGAACGATATTTTTCTCGGAAAAAAGTTCAAGAACTCTGAATATACTTGCCTTGTCCATCGAAAAACCTAACAAGACTTCCAAATCAGCAAGGCTGACGGGATGCGAGGCTTTATTCAACTCTCTCATCACAAGAATGCGGTTGGAGGTGGGCTTGACACCTTTCCCGTTAAGAAGATTTTCTATGCCGATATTACCCATATTCTTATTTTTTGTGCAAAGGTACAACTTATATATTGCAAACCGTTTGCAAAGATGGTTTTGTAACTTCATAGCAACTAAAACCACGCAGTGTAAGCGAAAGTTAAATACGTTAAATTATTACCTTTTCGTATCTAAACAGAATCCACACAATCACTTTTCTACCGTTTAGAGCGTATAATACTGATAATCAACTAATAATAGATACTACTATTTTTAAATTAATATTTATCAAAGAATAATCCAAAGTGATGTAACAGAGATACAGCTTACATTTTTTCGAATAGTACATGCCTCTTTAACATTATATTTAGTTAACTATAAGCAACCTATTTGCATTTCTTACATTATAGAGACATACTGTAATGTATCGCATACATGAAATTTAATCCTTATTGTCCACTTTTGTAGGAACATTCTTGTCAATATACCTCCGACAAGATATTTAAATGCATATAGACTGCATTTAATACATGCTTTTGTGGCTTTAGGTACTATCCCAGCATTTCCTGTATGATCTGTTACCGAGTTTTTTAGAAATTATAAAATCATTTTTCTTCAGATTGTCAATTTTCCTTCCTACGAATTCTTCTAATTAATATCACATAGTAATTTATTAAAAATAGTTTGTATTTATTTAAGGTATAAACAGTAATCTGTATTCTTCTTTTCTTCTCCTTTCTATTGACGGAATTTTCTTTCCCTTATAATGGCAGTACCGTATGAAATCCGAATAAATGCCCCGGTTACCGGCTTCCAGTTTCCTTATCAACGTGCTTTTGGGCATCCTGCCATAACCGAGCAAATTATATGGTCCCACCTGGTATGCCAGACATGCAACCAAAAGCGAATCCTTTCCCAGATGTCGGAACAATACACACATTTCCTTCAGGTCTTTTCTCAGAATGCTGTCTCCCTCACTTTCTGTCAGTCTGGCAGGAAACTTTTCCCCTTTTCTGATACAGTGACCGTATGCAACATACGGATGATGTTCCGGACCATGCCATCCTTCGAACTTTTTGATACACCTGACAGCCGTTTCCCAACGTGAGTCTTCAACATTCTCCTGTGCCCGCAGGGAAGTTACCATCATGGTCAGTACCACCAACGGCAGTACCGACCTTAAAAGTCTAACAGTTATTATAGGACACCTCCTTCCTGAACTGACAATGAATCTTCCACGGCATCCGTCTCTTCATCACCTGCATTGTTGAAATCAAATTCCATTTCTGTCATGTTTCCCCAGTTGTCCTCGACAACGACAATGAAGTTCTGCGCCTCGTCACACAGTGAAGTATAATACAGCCTGAACCTCCGGTTCTCCAGCAGATAACGGTCATTCGGCTTGAATTCAAGACCGTTGTCCAGTTTCAGGGAACCTTCCCCGTCATACTGGAAATAACGGATTGTATAGACCGTACCGTCAAAATCGCCCTCACTTTTGAGTTCACATCGTATTTCCGCCGTCTCATTCCTGTTCAGTTCCTTGGGAACCGGCATTGTTTCCACGGTAAACGGATAACTCTGTTGGATTTCCAGCTCGGATTCGCACGAGATCAGTACAAGACTGACCAGACCTATGCAGAACATGGCAATCTTGCCTGCCAGCCCAAATCCTTTTCTTATATTCTTTTCTGTCTTCATTTGTTTTCCTTTGTTTTTGTCAGATATTCATTCAAGTCCTTAAATCCATCATACAGACCGGAACAGTCCATAACCTTATTCCCGAAATGTATGTTCAAAGTCTCCAGTGCGGTAATCCCGGCCCGGTCACGGTCAAGAAAGCACCGGATTCTGCCGTAACCCTCCAGTACGGCATACGACCGTTCCAGATTGGATACAGAGTTCAGCACCAGGCAGTCCTCGTCCGTCACAGTCCGCAATACCAATGCCGAAAGGAAATCTATAAACCCTTCAAACACGCAGCACGTATCCTGTTTCTTTCCGGACAGGGACACACAGGAAATGTCCTTGGGAGAGATGCATCCCTTGAACATCGGGTTACGGAGTTCATAACCGCCGCTCCGGTTCATGAAGCCTATGGCAAAATACCGTTTGCCCCGTATTCCATATGCCACTTCCTTGCAGAATCTCCCGGCTATGGCCGGATCAATGCCTCTCTCTTTCAGATAAGCTTTCAAAGCCTCATGATTCAGTTCCGTCACTTTCACGTCCTCGAATCCGGAAACGCGGGGTATCTTCTTACGTTCCTGTAAAGGCCGGAGGGGAAGGATGCCAGATTTCCCTGAAAGGAACTCCAGCTGTTCCATGAAACCGGTACTTCCGGTCAGTTCTCCGGCAAGATGGAAGATGTCACCTCCCTTTCCGAGGCCAAAATCAAACCAGACATTCCGCTGCGTATCCACCTTGAAGGATGCGGTTCTCTCATTTCTGAAAGGGGATCTGAACCAGACATCATTTCCTTTACGGGATACAGGCATATGCCCCAGATCTTCAAGAAAACCGACAAGGTAAATCTGTCTAATCTGTTCCAGTTCCATAACCCGCTAATTTATCATAAAACGGATGCCGATTCCATACTGGGTATGGCAATGTCCGAGACTTCCGCCCCACAGGAAACGCTCACGCAAGGAAGCCGTCAATGCCACACGGTCGGCAAGGTACAGTTCCATCTCCAGCGTCAGGGCACAGCCGTACACAAAGGCATCGCCGTTTTTCAGGGTGGCTCCGTCATAGAGTATTTTATCAGACCAATTTACCGTCTCATATCCGGCCAGTGCCGATCCTCCCAGATTGAGGAAGAACACTTTTCCCGCATCGGAAAGGAAATTCAGGTAATATCCACCCTCTGCCGTAAACTGCGCCGAAGGGATGGTCACATGACGGTAACCGTGCTTCATGTGCAGGTATTCCGCTCCATATACCCATTTGTTCCCGCCTTTGGCATAGCTTGAAAGTGTCATTCCCATATAGTATCCGTTATCGGAAGCCATACCTCCACGCATTTCCACACCCTGCATCCTTGGCAGAATCCGCTGAGCATCTGCCTGCCCTACGGAAAGTACAAGCAGCAATGCCAGCATATACAATACTTTCGTTCTCATCGTACCTTCAGTTCATTGATGGTTTCCGCACGCATCAGGTCTTCGTTGACCACCTCAAAACTCTGGTGACGGCCGCCCTGTTTCTCATACATCTCCACAACCAGTTTTTTGTCGTCCGGTATCGTAAACTTGGGAAGGGCGAATACCGTACATTCCGAATCCCTGCCGTTTACACGTGTCACATAATTATAGGCACGCAGCGGATAAATCACCTGCTCCTGCATGGCCGTACGCTTCATCACCTTTTTGTCCACCACCTTGAACGTAATAAAATCCACGTCAAAGGGCACATTCGAGGAGTTCTTTGCCTGGGTATGGAAATAAAGCAGGTCATTATGGGTGTATAACCCTTTGAGCAGATACTGGATACCGAAACGCTTGCAGCCGATATGACGGATACGGCGCTTGTCATTCTCATACACGGATTTCATGATAAGACGTACCAGACGGGGTGACTCGTTATCCAGCTCGGTCAGATAGATTTCCATGGCATTGTTGGGACGGTTCACCGATTCTCCGTCATGGATGAAATCACACATCTCCACATTCAGCAACAGCGGTTCATCAGCATACTTCACGTTGAAGGTATAGAAGTTCCCGTCTTCGGTTATTACAGACATATTGGTCTCCTCCCTGAAATTGCGTGTCGTGGCCTTTACTCGGATTACATTCTCGGCACCGTCGGCCTTGCCGGCTATCAGGTTTGTAGAACCGAGATCCACATACTTGACCGGAGCCGGGAAAATGACATGGACGGTCTTGTCATACGTTATTTCCAGTCCGTGCGGCGGAATCATCTGGCTGAAACCGATCTTGCGGGTCAGCCCCTCATAATAATCACCGCTACTCTGCTGCGCCCAGGCAGCCGATACGCCCAGTAAAAGGGCAAACATCATCAGAATCTTCTTCATGTGCTTTTGTTTAATGGTTGTCTTTTCTTTCATAGTTTCCTGTATTTCATTTCTCCGGTGAATGGAGCAGTACCCGGTGTCCGGCCTTCAAAGTAATCTTTACCGTACGCATCCGTTTGGATATGTACTGGGAAACGCCCTGTATCACACCTTTTCCCAGATCGGAGGCAATCTGCGCCCCGGCATCGGTGGAAATGTTGATGCTACTGTTCATCGAGGTTCCCATATTGGCGGCAATCTCTCTGGCAGCGTCATATTCCAGTGAACCCGGCACCAGGATTCCCTGCTGTCCGTCCAGATCATAGACTTCCAGTTCCACCGGCAGGATAGTTCCCTTGTATTCCACGGCATTGACCATGATTTCCAGCCGTTCACCCTGTATGCGTGTGCCACCTACCAGTACAGTCCCTTTCGGTATGAAACGTCCGGCAACGGACATGGGCTCGGTAAGCCGCAGGCGCAAGGCCTGTCCGTCGGATACGGTCTGCGTACCGTGTACACAGGCGGCAATGGTATTGCCTTCCGTTACGGTCTTCCGGCCGACAGCCGTATTGAAACCGGCATTGCGTTCTCCCGAAAAGGCGGATATGAACTCTTCGTCGCTCATAGGTCTGGAAAGCGAGGATACCACCTCATTGTGGACCTGTTTCACCGGTATGGCTTTTTTGTCCTCCGCTTTTCTGACGGGAGAAGGAGTCTCCACTGCCTGACGGTTATTGTATTTGGCGGCCAGTTCGTAGGATTTTTCCATCAGGGCCATTTTTTCCTCCATGCCTGACAGTGGCTCCTGCTTCTGCTGCTGTTGCTGTATACGCTCCAGTTCCTCAATCCTTTCCTGAAGCCTTTCCTTTTCCGGATCGGTCCGCGGTTCATAGATGCTTCCCAGCGTACGGTTCATCTCACGGTAGGCTCCGGCCGAGGAACTGACCGGTCCGGCATTGCCTTTTTCTGTTTCCGTTCCCATGTTTGTTTGCCTCTCCGATGGAATGTTATCGGGAAGACGGACAACACTGTCTTTCCGTTCCTCTTTGGCAAACATGGACTCCGCAGCTTCAAAGAATGTCTTCCTTTTCCTGCTTTCCTGTTCCATCAGGGCCTTCTCATAGGCATCCTTCTTGTTTCCTTCCAGGCGGCTGTCCTCGGGAGAAGGGATTTCCGTATTGAACCCCTGTCCTTTGTCCTGCCGCTCCTGTTCCTGCCCGGAAGGTGAGAATATCAGATAGAAACTTCCCAGACACAGCAGAAACATCAGCGGATACACCACAAATCCGGCGCGTTTGCGTTTCTGTTCCTCACTCAGCGGCTTCCTGTCCTTTGAGGACCGGAGCCTGAACGGTTTCATCAGCCGTTCCATTACTTTCTTGACTTTTTCTTTCTCCATTTCTTACAATAGATTGAATGAACTCCATACGGAGTGAATCCTTTTCCATAAATTCCATTCCGGACCCCCTATTATTACTGCCTATAAACGGTCTGCATGCCGTATAGACACATGCGGCGGCAAACGGGACAAACAGTATCCAGAGAACAGCCTTGCGCTGTTTAACGGTAAGTCTGTGGCAGAACCTCCTGAGTTGAAGGTCCGCCTGTCTCGTCAGGTTCCTTTTCATCGCTCTACACTCCTTATGTCCTTGTTTTCCAGTATGGTCAGATGTTCGATGATAAAGCCGTTGGGGTTGTCATCGGAACGGGACGTGTTCTGAAGCTGGCAGTCAGTCACCAGTGAACGTTCCGTCACATTACTCTCACGGATAATCATCTGGCGGGCATACGTCCTGGCCCTGTAGGGGTAGCCGGAAAAGTCGCAGACCACGCTGTCCACCCGTACCACCTGGTTGATGTTGCCGGAAATGAGACGGTTGTAATATCCTTTCTCGGCAAAATCCACATAGTAATGATAGGCGCTTTTATCCGCCAGCTGCAGAGCACGGTTGATATTGTGCTCGATGGCATCCTTCTGCGGCGACAGCCCGAAAAATAGCTCATGGAACCTTCTTACATGCTCCCTGGCTTCAGCCGGACGGTTCTGTGAAAGATCCTGTGAGAGGGCAAGCATCAGTGACTTGCCGCCATCGAGTACATAAATTTTCTCACGCTGTTTCTCCGCAAAGCGGTATGAGTTCCACAGGGCAAACACGGTCACGAGCGTGCAGCATCCGACAAAGACCGCAAGCATCAGGCGTATCCGTCTGAAGCTGCTTTCAATATTGGTCAGTGATTTGAATTCCATCTGTTTTCATGATTTTAATGTTCCTGTTCTGTTTATTTTCCACGCAGACGCCCTCCGATATTTCCCAGTCCGGAACCTGCGGCACCGGCTGCAAATCCTCCGGCCTTGGTCGCGGTACGGTTGATGTTTCGGTTGTAGTTTCCGCCACCGCCTGCCTGCACAATCCATCCGGCCACGGTCGGCACGGTAAAGTATCCGATGATACCTATCAGCATGAAGATCACATATACCGAATTGGAGTTGTCCAGCGAATAGTTCGGATTGTTCTGGAGCTCCAGGATGTCGTTCTGCAGCATAAGTACCTGAATCTTGGCCAGCATACAGCTGAAAAGGTCACTCACGGGAAGCCACAGATAGACGGAAATGTAACGTGTGAACCACTGGCTGAGCGTGGACTGGAAACCGTCCCACACGCTGAAGGCAAAGGCAATGGGACCGAGGATGGACAATACCACCAGAAAAAAGGTCCTTACCGTATCTATCAGCAGGGATGCCGCGGCAAAAAGCAGTTCCAGCAGACTGCGGAAAGCGTCACGGATATTCTTTTCCAGATTGTACATGCCCACTTCCATATACATGCCCATACGGGTTGCCATGGCATCGGGCGACCATCCGAGCTCGTCCAGCTGACGGTCAAACTCCTCATCGCTGACCAGATAGGCCGTTTCCGGATTGCGGAGCATGGCTTCACGTTCCAACCTGTCCTTCTGCTCACGGTACTGCTGCATGTCCATCGTCTGCCCCTCAAGCATCTTGTGGGTTCCCTGCACAATCGGACTCAGCACCGTATTCATCGTTCCGAGTACCAGGGTCGGGAAAAGCATGATGCAGATGCCTATCGCAAACGGACGCAGAAGCGGATACACGTCTATCGGTTCGGCACGGGCAAGCGACTGCCAGACACGGACGGCAACATAGAACAGGGCACCGAGTCCGGCAAGTCCCTTGGCCACATCCAGCATATCTCCGCAAAGGGGCATCATTTCATTGTAAAGGCTCTCCAGAATGGTATGGAGATTCGAGAAATCCACGGATAACAATACCATAGGCTACCAGTATTTGGAGGTGTCATTACCATAGAGCTTCAGGACACGGTCAAGGTCATTCTTCTTGCGGGCACGCAGGAAACTCACGGCTATATTCCTGTTCGTATAGTAATTCACGAGATTGCGGTAACGGCGCATACTGGCATAACAGTCATCCACCACGTCCATACGGTCCTTGTCGGTCATGGAAAGGGTGCTGACGTTGATTACCTGCTTGAGGTCCTGCAACACCCCGTTGCTCTCTTCCAGAAGTTTGGTATAACCGAAAGCGATGGCATCCAGCTCTTCGGGAGAAAAGTTCTCGTCACCCAGCATCTTCTGGAAATTGGTCACGTAGATTTCCGACACGTCACCGACCATCAGGATAATCTCACTGACCTTACGGGCATCCTTCACCAGATTGTTGACGGACTTCAGGGCATCATAGTATTTCTTGTACTGCTGGTATATCTTCACCGTCTCCGCAAAATTCTGGGCGGTACTTGTCGCAGTTGAAGAGGTATGCACGATATTGTCCGACATGTTGATGATACTCTGGGCAAGGTTTCCCGGATCTGTCACCACCCACTGTGCCCGTATCTGTCCGGCAAGGAATAAGGTTCCTGCACAAAGCAGCAGCAGTCTTTTTCTCATGGACGTACCTCCTTCCTTACATAGTCACCGTTCGGAGAAAAGGTCAATACGTCAGCCGCCTCATTGTAGGCGATGTCTATGCGGTAGCCGGTATTGATGAACAGGTTACCGTTTTCTTCCACCAGCAGATAGGTTTCCGGCTTCAGCTTCCGTGTCTTTCCGCTGCGTGCGAAGACCGTCACCTTGTAGGCGTCCCCTTCCTTATATATAAGGACATCGGGCTTGCCTTCCACACTGCTCCATGAACCGCACAGGCGGTCACAGTCCTTGAACCTGCTCTCACTGCAGCTCTGCAGCAGCAGTGATGCCGCCCCGATCAGGCAGGCGGCCAGTCTGTACAACTGTCTGTTTTTCATGTCTTGTCTTTTTTAATGATGTTGTTCTTGTTTTACTGAATCTCTCAAAGTCCCATCTTGCGTCTTTTTGGCTTCGGACTGACCGGGATGCGGACTTTTCCGGTCGGCCTGTCCTTACAGGCTGGCTGCCGACATTCCTTGCGGATAGCGTTGTCGTCCTTTTTGTTTGGGGACTTCAGGCCGACCATGGTTTCAAACCTGGCATAAAGTTCCTTATAGGCCTTTTCTGCCTGTTGCCGTCTGATTTCATCCGGGGAATTCCGGTCAATGCCGTATTTCATGAGAAAACCGGAATTAATGAAAGGGCTGTCAATATTCTTCGGGTTGGCGATGAAACCTCCCAGCTTTTCCAGTTCCCCGTACAGCTTGTCGAGATACTGTACGGGAGGAGGGGAACAAAGCCGCTCGAAGACCTTCTCCACAGCATGTGTCAGTCTTACATCGACCTCCACGGCATCAGGTATCTCGCCTCTGAGCCTTCTTTCCCTGTAATCTTCCGGTTCCATACTTTCAAGCCGGTGATACAGTTCATAGTCCTCTGAAAATCCGTAATGTTCACGGATATCCTTCGGTATGTCCCATCCGTTCATCAGGGACCAGTAGAGACATTCGATTGTCTCCTTACGCTTTCTTTCATCCGATTCAAAACTATCATTCATAACCGTCATGCTTTACCGTTTGACCTTTTCCTTTCCCTTCTCATTTCCGCAATGCGTTTCACGGCCAGTTCCAGATTTCCGCCCAGTTCCTTGGCCAGCTTCTGCAATTCCAGCTTTTCCGACTCTTCCGTGGTATATACGGCATATTCCTCATCGCTGACTTCCGTGGCATACACGGCCGAGTGGATACCGCCAAGACCGATCCAGACCTCACGGTAGAAACGTCCGGGATGGTTGGCCTGGTTAATGGACAGGATCTGTCCGCGTTCCTTGTCGGTCAGTCCGAGAAGCCGCTGGATATGGTCGAACTTGTTCATGTATTTCCGCTGGTCAAGAAGAATCTTGCAGTCACTGTTGTTAATGATAGCTTCCTTTACGACAGGGGAACTGATAATGTCATCCACTTCCTGGGTGACCACGACAGCCTCCCCGAAATATTTTCTGACGGTCTTAAAGAGATACTTTATGTACTCACTCATATTGGCGGACATCAGGGCTTTCCAGCATTCCTCAATGAGTATCATCTTGCGGATGCCTTTCAAACGGCGCATCTTGGCGATGAAGGTTTCCATGATTATCAGCGTGACCACGGGCAGAAGCACCTTGTTTCCGCTGATATTGTCCAGTTCAAATACGATAAAGCGCTTGTTGGTAAGATCCAGTTCCTTGTCCGAATTAAGCAGGAAATCATAATCACCGCCACGGTAGAACGGTTCCAGCACGTTCAGGAAACCGTCAATGTCAAAATCCTTCTCACGGACTTTCTTCTCCTCAATCATCCGGCGGTAGTCATCACGCACAAACTCATAGAATCCGTTGAAATCGGGTCTGACATCCCTGTTTTCCGTTATCCTGCGGATGTATGCGTTCACCGCTCCCGAAAGGGCCACTTCTTCCGAACGCCTTGGGGCTTCATCCTCACGTTTCCAGAGTGTGAGTATCAGTGTCTTGATGCTTTCACGCTTTTCCACGTCAAATTCCCCGGAATCCGTATAGAACGGATTGAAGGAGATGGGATTGTCCTCCTCATAGGTGATATAGATACCGTCCTCGCCATGTGTCCGGTCATGAATCAGGCTGCAAAGTCCCTGATAGCTGTTTCCGGTATCCACCAGCAGGATATGGGTACCCTGTTCATAATACTGGCGGACAAGGTGGTTCGTAAAGAAGGATTTACCGCTGCCGGAGGGACCGAGTATGAACTTGTTGCGGTTGGTGATGATTCCCTTGCGCATGGGCAGGTCACTGATGTCCAGATGAAGCGGTACGCCGCTCTGCCTGTCCGTCATACGGATACCGAACGGGCTGGGCGAACTGCGGTAATTCGTTTCCGAAGCAAACAGGCAGACAGCCTGTTCCAGAAAGGTATAGAAACTTTCCTCAGCCGGAAAATCGCCCGCATTGCCTGGAATACCAGACCAGTACAGCACCGGAGTATCTATCGTGTTGTAATGGGGTACGCATCCCATCAGAGCAAGCTGGCTGCCGGTATCGTTCTTGATACGCCTTAACTCTTCCTCGTCTTCCGCCCAGGCCAGTACGTTACAGTGGCACCGTACCGGAACAAGCCCTTTCGTATGCGCCTCGTCAAGATACATTTCTGCCCATTCATAGTTCACGGCATTGCTGCGGCTGTATTTCGACAGGGACAGCATGTTGCGTGAGGTCTTTTCCATGCGTTGCAGGATTTCCTGCGCGTCATCGATGAACACGTACTGCGAATAGACATGGTTGCATGAAAGCAGGAGTCCTACCGGAGCCGCAAACGAAAGACGGCAGTCGCTACGGTCCGTGGACAAGCGCTCATAGCGCATGTCTGTGCCCACACTGCCGGAAAGGTCTTCCGTATCGGAAAGCACATGCAGGCAAAGACGTTTGTCACCGATGCGCATACGTTCCGGATCAAGGCAGATGTCCTGTAATACGGGGTGCGTGTCCTCCATACCGAGAGTCAGGTATCTTTCAATCAGCCCGGGACATTCTTCCGTTCCGACCACCTCTTCCGTTCTGAGACGCTTCATCCTGACATGCCCCGAATCGTTCATGATACGCTCGAACTGCTCCACCGCCTCCAGGAATTTCACGACCGAATCCCAGTCCGTGATTTCCTTGGGAAGGATATAGCCGCGGCACAGGGTACTGAAATCACTGCGGCGACGGGCACGTTCGCGTGTGGTCTTTGTCAGATACAGGAAGCAGCGGTGTCTAAGATACGGGCGTTCGTTGAAATGACGCTCATAGCTGCGGGACAGGAAACTTTCCGTCCCGTCTCCTTCGCTCCGGTAGTTTTCCTTGACGAACCAGTCCTGCTTGTACACGACCGAATAATTGGGAAGCACCTTCATAGCCTTTACCCAGGTACCGTGAATGGCTTCATATTCCGCCGCCGTCACCGTGTACAGTTCAGGCAGCTCGACCTCGAAGGCTACCGTAATGTCCGCATCCTTGCTTACGATGCAGTTGTTTTCCACGGCCAGAATCGGGAATCTGTCTTCCAGATCACAGGCCTTCAATACACTTCTCATTTCTTTCTCTTCTTTTGGGTTAATGCTCTGAATATTCTGCGACGGGCTGACAGATAGCGCGGATGGCGTTTCTCGGCCAGCATCTTCATCAGCCCGTGCTCACCGTAGCGGGCATTCATGCGGAAGGTCAGCCATACGGCCAGGGAACCGGATACCGCTCCGAAAGACAGGCATACCAGCTGGCTGACACCGGCCATATACAGGACAACCACCGCAAGAAAGACCGATACAAGGCCTCCGGCAAAAAAGAACAGGTACTGTGATTTCAAGCCCTTGAACTCAATCGGACGGCCTGCTCCTTTGTTGATACGGTAATCCATGGCTTACAGGAAGAAGGAACGGAGAATGGTGGCGGCCACAATCAGGAAGATGCAGGCGAAGAACCAGCTCGCCGCAGTCTTGGACGTATCGGGATCGCCGCTGCTGAACTTGCCATACGTCTTGATACCGCCGACCAGACCGAGTACGGCTCCGATGGCATAACACAATTTGGTGGCCGGATCGAAATACGAAGTCATAAGGCTGGTAGCCTCATTGATGCCGGCAAGACCCTGTCCCTGTGCGAAGGCACCTGCCGCTGCCAGCACACACAATACTGAAAATAGGATTCTTCTCTTCATTGTCGAATCATTTTTGGGTTTGACATAAATGTTGAATTCGACTGCAAATATATAAGGCTTAAACCGCTGTGATACAACACTGTCATCAGGTGTCACCGGATGTCATCAGATGTCATTCAGGAAGCCTTACAGACATAAAAAAAGCATCCCGAAAAGATTTCCGGGATGCCTGAATATATCGGTGTCAGATATATTTCCGCCACTCGTCAGACGGTTCATTCCCATCCTTTACCTTAAGCGGTCTGGGATTGCCGTCCTCATCAAGATACCTGTCTATCAGTTCCTCTACAATAGCGGAATTCTCCATATTGGAAAGGAACACATCAATCAGGCTGGTCTGCCTGATGGAGAACAGGACACGGGCTGCCTGCATGGCCTTCTCATGGTCGGCTTCATCCTGATGTGTCAGATATTCGCCGAGTACTTCCATGTCCCTGCTGGACAGAACAGGTGATACGGATTCCACTTCGGGAGACTCCGCATCAAGGTCTTCCTGGACTTCCTGCAGGAGTTTCATCTTTTCCAGCTGAAGGTTGCATTCCACATCTTCCTGCTGCACGTCCTCCTCCTCACCGATAAAATTCCTTTCAAGTGGCTGGCTCATGAAGGGAGCAGCAGTCTTTCCGGCATTCTCGTCCAGATAGACATAACGGGTACTTCCCATCACTTCTGCATCTGAAACCGCAGATTCCGTTCCGGCAGCTTCTTTCTTTTCCTTCTTCACGCAAGGTTTCCCATAAAGCAGGGTACAAACAGTTTCGATACGCCTTCTCCAGCCATACACGCTGTACAGCAAATAGCCTATACAGACAATCCGTACACAGAAGTATATCAGTTCTTCCATAAAGAATCCTTATAGAGAAAGCATTCAAGTTCATTCTTCAGCAATTCTCCGTGGCGTTTCAAGTGTTCCTCCACGATATTGCTCACATAGACTGAAACACTCATGCCGGGAGCCATAAACGGAATAAGGCGGCTTGCCTTATTGTACAAACCGCAACGGATACGAATCTGGCGTCCTTTTCCGACTGGAGCATCGTTCAGATACACACGGCTATATTCGGGAAAGCAGTTCGCTATTCCTATTTTCTCATTCAACTCTCTGACCTGTCTTTTCAGTGAACAAATCTTATTGGACAGTACATAAACGCAACATAACAGCAGGCCGCAAACCAATACGGCAACAGTCAATACAATCCACATCATTTTCAGAATGTTTTTGGGGTTTTTCGGCGAAACAGCTCGCCAAGCTCTTCACTGTAAGTCTCAAGATGGTGTGCCAGCACATTATCCAAAAAAGCGGGCACACTCATGTCATCACTCAGAAGGGGAAGGATACGGGCCAGCCTGCAATACATGTCGTAGCTGATATAGGTCTGCTTTCTGTGTACGGACTTCTTTCTGTCCAGAAACAGTTCCTTATACATTTCCACCTTCTCTTCCAGTCCGGGGTCAGCGCGAATCGTCTTGCGGGACTTTTCCTGTCCCTGTGTCTTTACTTCCGGCACATTTTTTTCCTTTTCTGTGACAGGAAGAACATTCTCGCCGACATCAGTTCCAGATTTACCACAGGAAATGGATTCACTAGCCATCATGTCCTTCAAGGCATCCTCATCCACCTTGAATATCTCTCTTTTCTTTGCCATAGTTCTTATCCCGGAAATATGATACGTTCCATCTCCTGGGCAAAAGCCTCAAGACGGCTGTCTTTCAGTAGTGATTCGGAAGGAGGGAGAAGGGTGCAGCGGAAATGCTGTCTGGAAGAGGGTGTCATTTCCTTGTTGAAGCGTTCAAGATCCGGAAGTACGGTTTCAAAGACCTTCAACCCCATACGGAGCACTATTGCATTATACATTACATACAGTTCCTTGGAAGTACGGCTGTCCATACGGTTCCAGAATAAACGTATGTCCTTCAGGGGAGCTTCCGGATGCTGTCCGATAAAATCCTGAACGGTCGATACAAAGGAAAGGCTGCTCTGCATGACCATACGGTCCTTTACAATGGGAGTAAAGATAAAATCCATGTTCATGACGGACTCGAATACACCACGGGAGTTCACCGTTCCGGGAAGATCGAAGAATATCAGGTCATAGTCGCCTTCCAGTTTGCCGGGAATCTCTGCGGCTGCCTCCGGCGTGGAAGTGACGATCGGATAGGCCTTACGGGAACCGTCCTCAAACTGACGGCAGAAAAGTCGCTGGTGATACTCGCTTTTCTCAAGATTCTTCAAATCCCTTCCCCTTAGTTTTTCCAGACTGAACTGTGGATAGTCACAGTCAACGACAGCAACTTTCAGACCTTTTACATAATTAAAATAACTGGCAAGAACCGCTGTTACCGTGGACTTGCCCACACCGCCTTTCTGATTGCTGAAGGCGACAAGAATCGGACGTTTGTTCATACCTTTGTTTTTGGGGTTAATATTCACTTTTTCTTTCACTAATCTTATAATGGCATTACGCTATTGTGATACTATTGTTGCCATGTTATTATGTCCTTATGTTATTGCAATACTATTGTTGCCATATTATTATGTCCTTATGTTATTGCAATACTATGTTGCCATGTTATTATGTCCTTATGTTATTGCAATACTATGTTGCCATGTTATTATGTCCTTATGTTATT